>ERZ825896.3069-NODE-3069-length-14682-cov-3.822657_pt1 | contig 14682 bp, 13 predicted proteins | sample MGYA00519858_ERZ825896 | MGnify/ENA primary metagenome ERZ825896 (study PRJEB31778, sample SAMEA3449214) | human gut metagenome | biome: human gut; feature: human-associated habitat; material: faeces | place: United Kingdom | collected 2010/2012 ... | reverse complement strand
AGCGAAAATTCTTTTGCGGACCTAAGCCTCACCGTGGGGACCGCCGTCATTACATATGGAAATTTTATTCAGGCTGTGCTCAATTTCCTCATTATGGCCCTTGTCGTATTCTGTCTGGTCAAGGGTATCAATCGCTTCCATCGCAAAAAGGAAGAGGCGCCCGCCGCTCCCCCGGCACCCGCCGAGCCCTCTGAGGAAGAAAAGCTCCTGATGGAGATCCGCGATTTGCTGAAGGAGAAAGCATAAATGTCTGATCCTCAACATTCCCCTGACCATCTTCCCGAAAAGCATCCTGAAGTACAGGAGGAGCCCTATGTTCCCGCCAGCCCTGTCAAACGAACCCTGGCCTGGATGGGCGTAGTCTACATGGTCATTATTGTAGCACTCACCACCTACAATTTGGCCACTGGTTTCCCGCTGCGCGGTGCACCCGGCATCATGCTCTTCCCAGCCTGCGGCGCACTGTCCGTGCTATCCTTCCTGCGCTTTAAAGCTGACCACCGGGGGTCTATGCTCATTTTGGGCATTGCTGCCGCTGCGGCCTGCATGATCAACCTGGCACTGGGTATGATAGCCCTGATCGCCCAACAGCCGTAGGAGGAGCGCCATGAAAGACCAGATTACAACAGGGCTTTCCATTCTGGGGCTGACTCCTCCAGATAATGCGGATACTGTACTGGCCGAATATGGCCGTCTCTTGCTGGAGCAAAACCAAGTTATGAACCTGACTGCAATTACAGACCCCGCCCAGGTGGCCGCGCTCCATTTTCTTGACTCAGCGGCCCTGCTCACCCTCCCCGGCATTTCCATGGCCGGAAAATCCCTCATTGATGTGGGAACCGGCGCCGGTTTTCCCGGCCTACCATTGAGAATTCTGGAGCCCACCCTGCATCTGACACTGTTGGACAGCCTCGGCAAGCGGATTAACTGGCTGGCTGCCCTCTGTGAACAGCTGGGGGTACAGGGGGTCACCTGCCTTCACGCCAGGGCTGAAGAGCAGGCATTTGTGAGCGGCTTTCGCGATTCATTTGACTTCGCTGTATCCCGGGCAGTCGCCTCTATGGGGATGCTGTGTGAGCTCTGCCTGCCCTATGTAAAGGTGGGAGGCTACTTTCTCGCCATGAAGTCCATGGACTGCGGCGAGGAGGTCGCCGCTGCTGTCAGTGCCATTCGCCTGCTAGGCGGGAGGCTGCAGCCCGTCCTGGAATATCAGATACCTGGTACAGATGTACGCCGAAGGGTCATTGTTGTCCAAAAACTCTTTCCCACACCTGCCGGCTACCCCAGGCGGTGGGCAAAAATGCAAAAAGCCCCTCTCTAATCTTGCTTCCATGCACTCCCCGGACATTTAAAAAATTTCTGCTATATTGCACAAAAAAGCATTGATTAGTTTGTAAAATTATGATATGATGCTAATGTATGGACAGGAGGGACTCTATGGCAGCCGCAATTGTGGTTACGTCGGGTAAGGGCGGCACAGGCAAAACTACCGTCACCGGCGGCGTTGCCTCCTGTCTGGCCGCTTTGGGCAAACGCGTCTTGTGCCTTGACATGGATGTGGGCCTGCGCAATCTGGACCTCACCCTGGGCCTCAGCGATCGGGCACTGATGGACTTTACAGATGTGCTCACTGGGCGCTGTACCCTGGACCGGGCCGCCATCCCACACCCTATCATTGAAAATCTGTATCTGTTGACTGCGCCCATGACCCCTCTGTCCGGCACCCTGCCCAAAGAGGGAATGGCACAGCTGATCCGCTGTGCCAAAGAGGACTATGACTACATTCTAATGGACTCCCCTGCCGGATTGGGCGACGGCTTCCGTCTGGCCGTACATGCGGCAGACCGGGCCATTGTAGTCTCTACCACCGATGCCTCCGCCCTCCGGGATGCCCAGCGGACCGTGGCGGAACTCTCCCGATCCCTTGAACGCATTCACCTTGTGGTCAACCGGGTTCAGCCGCGGCTCATGCGCCGTCTTCATACCACCATTGACGACGCTATGGACACCGCAGGTCTTCCCCTGCTGGGTGTTGTTCCTGAAGATCCGACGGTTATGCTCTCAGCAAATCAGGGACAGCCTCTGATTCTGGCCACCAGCAGAGGCGCCGCTGTTGCCTGTCTGAATATCGCCCGGCGCCTACTTGGTCAAAAAACTCCTATGATGAAAATCCGTTAAGCCTACGAAGAGAGGAAGTTGGTTATGAATATTGCCTTGATGAGCCACGACCATAAGAAAGAGCTGATGGTGCAGTTCTGTATCGCCTATTATGGTATTTTATCCAAGCATGTGCTCTGCGCCACCAACACGACCGGCCGCTTGGTCTCCGAGGCCACGGGCCTGCCCGTTAACCTGTTCCTCTCCCACGAGCACGGCGGCAGCCAGCAGATCGGCGCGCGCATTGCCTATAATGAGATCGATATGGTGCTCTTTTTCTCCGACCCCAAATCCAGCGATCTCAACGAGGACCTGGAGTATATTACCCGTCTGTGCGACCAGTATAACATCCCCTTTGCTACCAATGTCGCCACAGCTGAGATGCTGATTCACGGCCTGGAGCGCGGCGACCTGGACTGGCGCGATATTATCAACCCAAAGACCAAGCCCTTTACCGCATAGAGCACCGGCGGAGAGGCCGTTCTGCTGTGAGAAGAAACCACCGGACCCGCTCTGCGGATTCGGCCGCCTGCTTTCGCAGCACAGGTTATACTTGACTTTTTCGCCTGATTGCGATAATATCACATGACACCGCGACGACGGAGCATGAGTAGCCCGGACACCGCCGGACAGAGAAAAGCGTCTATGGCTGAAAGCGCTTGCGGCAAGGCCCGGAGGAAAGACAGCTTCAACAGCGGGGATGGAGACATCCACGGCCCGCTCCCCGTACCAGGAGCAGTTTGAGGGCGGCTTTGCCGCTGAACATGGGTGGCACCACGAGAAGCACATGCTCTCGTCCCGTGGATACGGGACGAGAGCATTCTCTTTTACCATCAAGGCACAAATTTTTAATCCAGTCTTCTCGCTGTCCAACTCGCCATATAGCTCAATCCAAACATGAATCATAAACAAAAGGAGCGTTACTACCAATGGCACAGATGAAACCCCGTACCTTATCCGGCTTTATGGAGTTGCTGCCCGGCAGGCAGGTGCAGTTTGACCGGATGGTGGATATTCTGCGCAAGACGTACTCCCTCTATGGATTTACTCCCCTGGACACTCCCATCATTGAAGCCAGCGAAGTCCTGCTGGCCAAGGGTGGCGGAGAGACTGAGAAACAGATCTACCGCTTTACCAAGGGAGATACTGATCTCTCCCTGCGCTTCGATCTGACGGTGCCTCTAGCCAAGTATGTGGCCCTGCACCAGAATGAACTCACCTTTCCCTTCCGCCGTTTCCAGATCGGAAAGGTCTATCGGGGCGAACGCGCTCAACGTGGCCGGTTCCGGGAGTTTTATCAGGCCGATATCGATATTATCGGCGATGGTGCCCTGGACATCTCCAATGAGGCTGAAATCCCCTCCATCATCTTCAAAACCTTTACCGCTTTGGGCCTGAGGCGCTTTAAAATCAGAGTGAACAACCGCAAGGTGCTCAACGGTCTCTTTGCCCTATTGGGACTGGAGGACCGGTCTGCAGATATCATGCGCACCATAGACAAGCTGGAGAAAATCGGTGCACAGAAGGTCAAGGCCATCCTCACCGACGATTTGGCCGTACCCGCTGACACTGCGGACAAGCTTCTGGCTCTCCTTTCTTCTGCCGATCCGCTGACTGCCCTGGACGCGCTTACGGGGCAGAACACGCTTTTTGACCAAGGTGTAGAGGAGCTCTCCACTGTCGTAAAATATATGGCCGCCTTTGGAGTCCCTGAGGACCACTTTATGGTGGATCTAACCATTGCCCGCGGCCTGGACTACTACACCGGAACCGTCTATGAGACCACCATGCTGGACCACCCGGAGATCGGCTCCGTCTGCTCCGGCGGCCGGTATGATAACTTAGCGGAATATTACACCGATAAACAACTCCCTGGCGTAGGTATTTCTATCGGACTGACCCGTCTTTTCTTTGTATTGGAGGACCAGGGCTACTTGAATGAGGCGCTTCTCACCGCTCCCGCCGATGTATTAATCTTACCCATGACCGAAGACCTCTCCCCTGCCATCTCTCTGGCCACCACGCTCCGCGAAGCAGGCATCCGCACCCAGATCCACGCCGAAAAGAAGAAATTTAAGCAGAAGCTCTCATATGCTGATAAGCTCTCAATCCCCTACGCAGTCTTCCTTGGCGAAGATGAAATTGCCCAGGAAATGGTCACACTGAAGGATCTGTCTTCAGGCAGCCAGACCTCCTGTCCCGTGGAGGACGCCGTGTCCCTAATCGCAGATCAGCTCTTGGCCCGCAACGCGGGGCGGCCAATTCAAGAGCCCGGGGAAGTTTAGCGGCGGAACTTTTTTCTGTTCTCCCCGTCCAAACTGGCAAGACCCTAAAAAGGAAGGCGACTTTAAATATGCGAGTTTTGACCGCGCTTGTGCTCTCCGCCCTTCTGCTGGGTGGCTCTGCTGCCGCCGTTGTGCCAGAGGAAGTTTTCCCCGCCGTGAACACCTATCCAGGCTTTATCGATATAGAAGAGGGTGCCTGGTATGCCGATGCCGCGCGGGTATGCTGCGAGGTTGGGTTGATGCAGGGGACAGGACAGGCCTTTGCACCTGACCAAATCTTGACCATTGGAGAGGTTGCTGCCATTGCCGCCCGGATGAACGAGGCCCTTACCGGGGATCCTATCATCTCAGACACGGCCCGCCCCAATGAGACTGTACCCTGGTATCAGCGGTATGTAGACTATCTGGAAGAGCGCGGCATCTCTGTCGCTGCCCCCGGCGCCGCCGCCGCACGCATAGACTTTGTTACCCTCCTGCATGCCGTAGTACCGGAGGACATGCTCTCTCCTATCAATGCCGTCACCTCTCTCCCCGACACTCAGGACGCAGCTGTGCTGACCTTCTATCGCGCTGGCATTCTCACAGGGGTAGATCCGTGGGGGACCTTTTCCGCCGGCGGCTCCCTGACGCGGGCAGAAGCTGCCGCCATGGTGTCCCGGATCGTCCGGCCTGCGCTGCGGGTCTCCTTTGAGCCTGCCCCGTATCATCTCTTTCTGGCCGCTGGGCTGTCTCCCTCCGACGTTCTTTTTTCCACTGCAACACAGGTTATCACTGCCGGGGAATATCTGCCCTACCTCACAGAGCTGATCGGCGAGCTGGAGGCGGCCTGTGACAGCGCAGGGCTGGAATTCAACTGGTTTAACACTTATGGAGAGAAAACTTTTCTGGACTACGTGAAGGCATCCGCCATGGAGCACTTTGGTGTGACACGGGATATGGGAACTGAGCTGTATCAAAAGCTCGACATACAGGTCTTTTACAGCAAGCTTCTGGATCTTTGGGACGGGAACGGACTGAGCGTTGCAAACACGTCCAATGTGCAAACTTAACGCCCCGCCCTTGCCGAGGCAGATCCTTCCGTTTTACCGGGCAAGTCCAGAAAGTCCGTTTTGTATTATTTAATTTATATATTACAATTTGGAGTTGAATTTTATGGATCAAGCTACCTTTTACCGCACTCACACCTGTGGAGAGCTCCGCTTGAAGCATGTCGGCCAGAGCGCTACCTTAGCCGGCTTTCTGGAGAACTTCCGGGAGGTTGGGCAAAATTTTGCCTTTGCTGTCCTGCGGGACTTCTATGGTGTGACCCAGGTCGTGATAGAGAACGGGGAGATGTGGAAGCTCTTTAAGGGCCTCAACAAGGAGTCTACCGTATCGGTCACCGGCACAGTCCGGGAGCGGGATTCCAAAAATCCCAAACTGGCCACTGGAGATATCGAGCTGGTCCCCACGAAAGTCGAGGTTCTGGGCCGTTGCCGCCACAATGAACTTCCTTTCCAGATAAACCGCAGCCGCGAGGCCGATGAGTCCGCCCGCCTCAAGTACCGCTACCTGGATCTCCGCAATCCTGATGTAAAACGCAACATGATCCTGCGTAGCCAAGTAGTCGCTGCCCTTCGGACCGCTATGACGGATCACGGCTTTATGGAAATTACCACCCCCATTCTCACCGCCTCTTCTCCGGAGGGCGCCCGAGATTATCTGGTGCCAAGCCGGAAGCACCCCGGCAAATTCTATGCGCTGCCCCAGGCCCCTCAACAGTTCAAGCAGCTGCTCATGGCCTCCGGCTTTGACAAGTACTTTCAGATCGCTCCCTGCTTCCGGGATGAGGATGCCCGCGGAGACCGTTCCCCCGGTGAGTTCTATCAGCTGGATATGGAGATGGCCTTTGCGGGGCAAGAGGATGTCTTTGCCGTTCTCGAAGATGTGCTCCCCCCTATCTTTGCCAAGTTCGGTAAGTACAACATCGCCTCCACCGCCCCATTTCAGCGCATCGCTTATCTGGACGCCATGGAACTCTATGGCTCAGACAAACCGGATCTGCGTATCGACCTGACCGTCACTGACGTCACCTCCCTGATGGCCAACTGTGGCTTCCCCCCCTTCCAGGAGAGCATCGTCAAGGCTATTGTTGTTTCTGACTTTACCGGCACCCGCAAACAGATCGACCAGCTCTGCGCTGACGTTGAGGTCCAGTCGGGAGAGAAGGCCTATTGGTTCCGCCTGGATGAGAAGGGTGATCTGGTAGGCGGCATCTCTAAATTTCTTCAGGAGTCTAAGGAGGCCGTCATTTCCAAGCTGGATTTGAGACCCGGCTCTTTTGTAGGTCTCACCGCCGGAAAATTGCTTGCCGCCCAGAAGACCGCCGGGGTGCTGCGCAGCAAGCTGGGCAGCTTCTGTCCCAACCACATGGACCAGGAGCGCTATGAATTCTGCTGGATTGTGGACTTTCCCATGTATGAAATCGGTGAAGAGTCCGGTGAGCTGGAATTCTGTCACAACCCCTTCTCCATGCCCAACGGCGGATTGGAGATTTTGAAAAAGGCCGCCGCAGGCGAGGTCGATCCCCTGTCCATCACCGCCTTCCAGTATGACTTGGTATGCAACGGCGTAGAACTCTCCTCCGGAGCCGTACGGAATCACGACCCGGAAATTATGGTGGAGGCTTTTCATTTGGTACGGCTGGGAGAGGAAGATGTAAAGGCCAAGTTCCCGGCCATGTACAACGCCTTCACTTATGGCGCTCCCCCCCATGCCGGAATTGCCCCTGGTGTGGATCGGATGGTCATGCTTCTGGCCGGCGAGGACTCTATTCGGGAAATCATTCCCTTCCCCATGAATAAAAACGCTCAGGATTTGATGATGGGAGCGCCAGGCTTTGTCGAGCAGCGGCAGCTGGATGAGTTAAATATCTTGTGTACCAAAACTGAGGATAATGCTTCCTGTGAATAACAGATTTGGGGCTACGGCGATCGCCGTAGCCCCAGCTCCTTTTTCTGCGCCAAAATTTTTCTGCCGTCTCTACTGAATCAACACTCCTTTTGAATTTCCGATGCAGGGTTGGACAACTGCTTCTTATCCCGCTGCACCGCTGGAATTAGAACTACTTTTCACATTTTCCACCCGCTTGTCCACAAACCATAAAAAAGGGCCTTGGCTCTCTTCCGGATGCCAAGGCCTTTTTTCACTTATAGCTTTATACGCTCCAAAAGATAGGCCTTAACCTGATCAATGGGAACGCGAACCTGCTCCATAGAGTCCCGCTCTCGAATGGTAACACAGTGGTCGGCCTCCTCCGTCTCGCTGCCCACCGTCTGAAAATCCACGGTGATGCAGAAGGGGGTGCCAATCTCGTCCTGACGACGATAGCGCTTGCCGATGGACCCCGCGTCGTCGTAGTCGGCCATAAACTCCTTGCACAGCTCAGTCTGGAGCTCCCGTGCCTTGTCGCCCAACTTTTTGGACAGGGGCAGCACAGCACATTTGAAAGGGGCCAGAGCGGGGTGGAGCCGGAGAACCGTACGCACATCATTTTTGGCCTCGTCCACCACCTCCTCGTCATATGCGTCGCACAGAACGGCCAGCACCGAGCGCTCGACGCCCAGAGAGGGTTCGATCACATAGGGAATATAGTGCTCATTTTTCTCCTGGTCGAAGTAAGTGAGATCCTTGCCCGAGGTAGTCTGGTGCTGGTTTAAGTCATAGTCGGTGCGGTCGGCCACGCCCCACAGCTCGCCCCAGCCAAAGGGGAAGAGGAACTCAAAGTCAGTGGTGGCCTTAGAGTAAAAACAAAGCTCCTCCGGGTCGTGATCCCTCAGGCGCAGGTTCTCGTCCTTCAGACCGATGGAGAGCAGCCACTGGTGGCAGAAGTTGCGCCAATACTGGAACCACTCCAGGTCAGTTCCCGGTTTGCAGAAGAACTCCAGCTCCATCTGCTCAAACTCCCGTACACGGAAGATGAAGTTGCCCGGTGTAATTTCATTGCGGAAGGACTTGCCAATCTGCCCGATTCCGAAGGGCAGCTTCCGGCGGGTCGTACGCTGGACATTCACAAAATTTGTAAATATCCCCTGAGCAGTCTCAGGCCGGAGGTAGACCGTATTCTTGGCGTCTTCAGTCACTCCCTGAAAGGTTTTAAACATCAGGTTAAATTGGCGTATGTCGGTAAAATTATGCTTGCCGCACGTGGGGCAGGGGATGTCGTGCTCTTCTACAAAGTCCTTCATCTCCTGCTGAGAGAAGGCGTCAATGGGTTTTGGCAGGAGATAGCCGCTCTCGGCACACCAGTCCTCAATGACCTTGTCAGCGCGGAAACGCTCATGGCATTCCCGGCAGTCCATCAGAGGGTCGGAAAAACCGGCAAGATGCCCGGAGGCAACCCAGGTCTGCGGGTTCATCAGAATGGCGGCATCCAACCCTACGTTATAGGGATTCTCTTGGACAAATTTCTTCCACCAAGCCTTCTTTATGTTGTTTTTGAGCTCCACACCCAGGGGGCCGTAGTCCCATGTGTTGGCTAAGCCGCCATAGATCTCGCTGCCGGCAAAGATAAAGCCCCGGCCCTTGCACAAGGCCACAATCTTGTCCATGGTTTTGTCGGTGTTTTTCATGTCCATTCTCCTTACATGTGTAGTGATTCGCACCGGCAAGGGGCTCCGAGGGGCAAAAAACGCCCTGAGCCGGTACTTCGGCTCAGGGCGAACATGTTGTCCGTGGTTCCACCTGAATTCGCGTCTGGCTGACGCGCACTCAAATCCGGTAACGTCGGAGGACGGCGGAGCATTTCCTCTCCGCGGCTCCCGGGCGCCTTCACCGCCGCTCTCAGGAAGCCTTTCACCGCCGGCTTCTCTCTGCTTTCTGAGCGGCCGGGTACTCCTCCCGGTCTCTGCCTGTTGCTTTGTGGAGCACATTTTATCACCAAACACTTCTGCCGTCAAGAACAAAATGTCAAGACAGGAGCATCTCCACATCCTCCACCGTCAGACCCGGCTGGAGGGCCAGGTTGATGCCGAACCCTATGACCTTCGAGAGGTCAGCCACTTGCGCATCAATGTCCTTGGGGGTAACAATGAGGCCCTTTCCGGCTCCCCGCAGAACCTCAGGGTCCAAATCCTCCCGCCCCGCTTCGGAGAGCACATCCAATGCCAGTGTGGCCGCATCCACCACCGTCGGAACCCCTACTGCCACCACTGGAACGCCCAGCGTCTCCGAGTTGAGTGCGGCCCGGGCATTACCGACCCCTGCACCGGGGACAATACCCGTATCCGCAAGCTGCACGGTGGAGCAAACCCGGTCCAAGCTTCTGGATGCCAGCGCATCTACAGCCACAACACAGTCAGGCCGAATCTTTTCCACCAATGCGGAGACCATTTCACCACTCTCCATACCGGTCGTCCCCAGCACACCAGCCGCCAAGGCCGAGACCGAGCGAAAGGCTGCAAAGTGCTCCGGCACCTGAGTCACCAAGTGCCGGGTGACCAAGGTGTGGTCAGCGGCTTTGGGGCCAACGGCATCGGGTGTAATTGCCCGGTTGCCAAGTCCCACTACCAGTGCCGACGCCCCTGCTTTCAGCCCCAGCAGATTGCGCAGCTCCTCCGCCAAGGCCCGAACCGCCCGACAAAAGGCGTCCTCCTCCCGCCGGTGCAGACCAGACAGCTCCAGCGTCACATAGGTCCCCACTGGCTTGCCCAGCGCGGTTGCCCCCTGTTCATTAAGAATCTTTACCGTCGTGACTTGATAGCCCTCCCGCTCCGAGTCCCGGGCCTCCACCCCTTCCAGACGGGTCTCTTTCTCCGCCGACTGCGCCCAGAGCTCACGCGCCTCTACTGCCAAGTCGGTGCGGCGTTCCAGCATTACAACTCCCCCTATATCTTGTGGATTTTCATTTATATAGCCCTAGTTTTTGCGCCAAATGCTCCCTTATACAAAAAGTGCGTAAAAAAGTGAAAAAAACAGTTGCATTTTTCCCTTTTGGCTGGTAAAATAATAATCTGCACGGGCAAACTGTGTTTATGATCATCACGTATCGGAGGAGGTGTTTGGTTTGCCGAATATTAAGTCTGCCAAAAAGCGTGTCCTGGTCAACAAGACCAAGGCCATGCAGAACAAGGCCGCCAGATCCGCGCTGAAGACCGACATCAAGAAGTTTGAGGCCGCGGTGGCCGAAGGCAACCGCAGCGAGGCCGATGCCGCTTACAAGGTGGCCGTTAAGGCTGTCGATAAAGCCGTGGGCCATGGTCTGCTGCACAGGAACAATGCCGCTCACAAGAAAAGCAGCATGACCCTGAAGCTGAATAAGCTGGCCTAAGTCTACTTCTGGTGTCACACAAAAACCGCCTGTGGTTGCAGGCGGTTTTTTGTATTTCTGTCGAATGCTGGAGAAAGGAGGGTGACCCTTGAAGCACTTTCTGGAACGGGCGCCGGTCAGGTTTGCCCTAGAGATTGCCGATATTTACTTTTCCCGCCGGGTCTCCCGGTCAGCAGCTGAACTGGCCTACTTTCTGATTTTGTCCTTCTTCCCGATTCTTATCTGTATCAACGCCTTTATCGGTCTGCTGGATGTCGATATCTCCTCTCTGCTGGAGGCCGCCGCTCCCTTTCTTCCCGCTGCCGCACTGGATATTTTGGGGGACTACGTGGTATATATCTCCGATAACCAATCCCGCGCCATGCTGGGTGCGGGGGTGGTTATGACCCTCCTCTCTGCGTCCGCCGCCTTCCGCTCTCTCATGAAGATTATGGACGACATCTACCAGCGCAGGAGTTATAAGGGATTATGGCAGGTCGTGGCCAGCGTAATCTATTCTGTGCTCTTTCTCATTACCATCTATCTCTCCATGGCCGTGCTTCTCACCGGCGGCTGGCTCTTTCAGTTTCTCGAGCAGGCGCTCCACTTGGAGAGCCGGGCCCTTCCATGGGACTGGCAGTGGATGCGCTTTTTGATCCTCTTCTGCCTGGTTCTCATCTTCGTGCTTCTGGCCTATCGCCTCTCAGCGCCCAGGGGCGGCCCCAGAGCCCCGATTCTCACCGGCGGCTTCATTGCCGCCGTCGCCCTAGTAGCCGCTTCCGTGCTCTTCTCCTGGTTCATCGGCATGTCCTCCCGCTACTCCATGGTCTACGGCTCACTCGCCTCTGTCATAATCCTCATGGTATGGCTCTATCTGTGCGGCAACATCCTTATTCTAGGCAATATTTTTAACTGTGTCTGGTATCGGCGAAAAAAGAAGCAGTACCTGCTGGAGATGCGCGAAATTGCCCGCGAACGCGAGGAGGAGTGACATCTGCCGGTTGTACCGGCACAAAAAAGGTCTGTTGGCAGCGCTTTTCCTTCCATGCTACAATAATTAAAAGTCCTTCCTCTGCAATTGGGGAATGTAAAGAAAGGAATGGTAGCATGGCAGCGACTACAGCACCCATCAGCAATATGAGCAACGCCTTTTCTGTGGCGGGCTACAACGTATTGGTTACCGGAGGCAGCAAAGGCATCGGCCTGGGTATTGCGGAAGCGTTTGCCCAATGCGGTGCCAATGTTGCAATCCTCTGCCGGGATGCCGCCCAGGGCAGAGAGGCTCTGAACCTGCTGGAGCGCCACGGCACCAACTGTCTCTGCCTCAGCTGCAATGTCGCCGACCTCAACAGCGTTCGATCTGCTGTGAAGGAGGCGCTCTCTTTTTGGGGGCATATTGACGTACTGGTAAACAACGCCGGCTCTGCAATCATCGGCTCCTTTCTGGAGGATGTGGATCTGTCGCACTGGCATACAGTCCTGGCTACCAATCTGGATGGTCCCGCCAATCTATGCCACGAAGTGGCGCCGGGCATGATAGCGCGCGGCGCAGGCTGTATCATCAATATCTCCTCCACCGGTGCCCAGTCGGTGGATAACACCCGTACCCACCCTAAAATCTCCTATCACGTGTCCAAGGCAGGACTAGACCATTTTACCCGCTATCTGGCCTCCGAGCTGGGTGGAACCGGCGTACGTGTCAACTGCATTGAGCCAGGAATCACCCATACCGACCTGGACCGGTTCCTTCCCCCCGAGGTCTTCGACATGGTGGACAGCCGCCTTCCCATGGGACGGTTTGCCGACCCCCTGGAAGTAGGGGCGCTGTGCGTCTACATGGCCTCCCCGGCCGGATGCCATATGACCGGCTCCGTGGTCGTACACGACGGCGGTCTGCTGTGCATGAGCGATTAGCTCGCATATGAAAACTCCCGCCCGGTGCGAAAGCACCGGGCGGGAGTTTTCATATGCGTAAATCCCTCTCCACACACATTATGAGAGATACTGCAGTGGATTAACCGCAGTTCCGCCGATCCGCACCTCAAAGTGACAGTGGTTTCCGGTGGAACGGCCAGTGGAACCAACCCTTGCGATCGGCTGTCCCTGGTAGACCTTATCGCCTGCACTGACCAAAAGACTAGAGCAGTGCGCATAATATGTCTGTTTGCCGTTTCCGTGATCAATAACCACGTACTTGCCATAGCTCCAATAGCTTCCGGTTCCAGTTCCTGACCAGACTACGGTACCGCCGTCGGCCGCCTTAATATTTGTACCATAGGAAGCTGCAATATCGATACCGCCATGATAGCTGTATGAGCCAAAGATCGAGCGGTATCCGAAATAGGAGGTAATGTTGCCATAGACCGGCCAGATAAAGTAGCCATTGGGATACCAACTGGGCCGAACCTTTGTCCCAACTGCCACAACCTTGGTCGTTGGTTCAGAGAGCACCTGTGTCTCGATGACATTGCGCTCCCGCTCATAACCATTGACATAGGTGACCTGAGCAGTAACCAGGGCCTGCCCCTCTACACCGGCATCCAACACCCGGCTCTCGCCCTGATACATGGAATCGTCGGGAAGCTCCTCCACAGGACAGGCAATGGCCTCGTTATAGGTAATCTCTTCTACGGTCTGTACTGATAGGAAAGGAATTTCCTCTTTGATGTTCAAGAGCTGTCCAATGTAAAGCCTGTTGATATCAATTCCGGGATTCAGTGCTTCCAGCTCCGACATTGTCATGTCATTCGCGAAAGCCAGCGCCATGAAGGTGTCTCCCTTTTGCACCTCGTATACCGTCTGTCCGCTGGTATTCTCTGTAAGGATAGCCTCCATCTCATCCAGATCCTGGCGCACATCAGAAGGCGTATACTCATGCGTGATGACTACATTCGAAGTGAAATCAGCCTCAACAGTATTCTCTGTCATATACGGTGCCTTCAGTTCCTCCAGCATGGCCTCTAATTCAGCCTTATCGCGGGAGGCCCCAATAAACTCACCGTCTACCTTGAGGACATAGCTCTTCATCACCTCGCCTATCTGATTGAACAGATAGGTCTCAAACCCGGCTTCCGAGGGCAGAGAACCCCGTTCTACCAATGCCTTCTCATAGGTAACAACGCTGTCCAGAGTGTAGTCATAGCCCAGAATCGAGGTAGCGCGGGCCTCTACCCGATCCACTACATCTTCGAATACCGAGGGCTCAGATACGGCGCCTAAGGCAACTCCGTCCACCGAGACGACATATGCAGGCATATAGACCGTGGACACCACTGCCGCTACACCTACCACTGCCGCCAAGGCGAAAAAATGGAGCGGCTGCATAATCCCCCGGCCAACGGTAGCCGCATCCGTCTGAAGCAGTGTCCGGTGGGCCTGCTCTCTCCAGAGCACGGTATGTGCTTTCAGCTCTCCGCCCAGCAACCGCAATCTAGCAGACACAGTGTCCAGGGCCCCATGCCCGCCTCCTCTGGGACGGTGCAAAATCTCATCCATTGGGGGTTTCCCTCCCTTTGTGAAGAACTTCTATTCCATTTCTCAAATAGAAAGATAACAGAACGGATATGAAATATTACAATTTGGTTACAAAGGCTATGATACACGTTTTTTGTCGCCGCGTCAAGCCCTTTCTGTCAATAGCTGGCTGACGCCCTTTCCCACGACATCTTGTAGCACACACCGTAAAAAAAGTCAGTTATCCCCAAGTAAAGCCGCCGCACTGTTGTCCTGCGGAAAATAAGTTTGGCGAATTTCACCAGAACATTTGACCTGTCCTTCCTCGCCGCTTTCTTCCAGCTCCCCTTTTGGATGCTGTCGTCACCTCTGTTTGTCTTTGTACAGCCCTTGTACCGTCCTGATTCATTTTGTAGCAGAAAAGAAGAGCGCCGGACATTCGTTCGGCGCTCTTCGCGTTCGATTTGATGTAAGGTCAGTTACTTGAGTGCGGCAGTGATG
>ERZ825896.3065-NODE-3065-length-14696-cov-3.846800_pt1 | contig 14696 bp, 7 predicted proteins | sample MGYA00519858_ERZ825896 | MGnify/ENA primary metagenome ERZ825896 (study PRJEB31778, sample SAMEA3449214) | human gut metagenome | biome: human gut; feature: human-associated habitat; material: faeces | place: United Kingdom | collected 2010/2012 ... | reverse complement strand
GGCGGCACGGTGCGCGGCGCAAACTATCTGAGCGGCGCATGGAACCAGGTGCAGAACGCCAGGGCCAGCAGGCCCACGAACGAGCAGCTTCTCTCCAGCCTGAACCAACGGCTCTCCCAGCCGGGACAGGTGGAGGCGGATCTGCGCCCGTACTCCGTGCTGAACGGGACAGAGAACAGCGCCGTGGACGCCCTGCAGGAGCGGACGGAAAACGCATTCCGGGAGGAGCTGCGCCGCCAGCTCACAGGCTCTCCCGCCGTGGAGGACGCAGGGCAAAACAATACCGCCTCCACGGGGGAGGCGGAGAGTACAGTTATTAATACGGACCCCACTGTGCATACGCATCAGGAGCAGGCGGTCATTGAAGAATACCAAACTGGAACTGATGATGCACTGAAAGAAACCTTTGAAAGCTATTTGAATAATCCGAAACAGGGATTTTCCCGATTCAATATTTCCAATGTTTCGGAACGGCAAGCTGCTGATGCATCCCAACTGTTGGGCGGAACGTATACGGGATATAAAAATGCGATCAATTCGAACGGGATTCAGCATATTTTGAATGAGCATGGACCGGAAGGAACAGCGGATCACTCCCTTGCTGATTTAAACGACATTGCAAGGATGGGGTATGTTCTTGAAAACTATGATAACGTTGAGATCGTGACCTACGACAGCGGTGATGTTGACCTGAGTCGGGAGTTCAGAACAAAAGATAATCAGCCAGCACCGATGCTTAAATTCAGCAAGAAAGTGAATGGTACATACTATGTTGTAGAAGCAATCCCAGAATCCAAGTATAAAAAATTCTGGGTTGTCACTGCTTATATGCAAAAAACAGATGGCGGTACGCAAGCTCCCAATGCCAACGGCCCCGAGAATACGCCAAACGCGTCTCTTGCTTCTTCGCCATCTGTTTCTGACGCCACTGTACCACAACTGGCCCATGGCGTCAAGGGTCAGTCTGCCCGCAATGGGCCGGAATCATCCGCGGGGAGTGTCAAAAATATAGAGCTGACACAGCAATCTGGCGAGGTCACGGGAACACCACCCGCTTCTCCGGATCGAGCATCAGCTCTTTCTGGCCCCATTATAGCGGATTCCACTGCAGAAGGCAACAGGGGAAATACGGAGAACGGAGGTTTGACGAATGGCGGACAAGGACAACCCGCAGGGCAGCAGCCGGGAGACGGCGTACCTGACGGAGGACAGGGACGGCTTTCTGGCGCGGGTACCGGAGAGCAAACTGGAGGACTGGGAACGGGCGCAGCGGGATCCGTCACGCCCGCTGAACAGAGCAGAGCGGCAATTGGTAGACAAAATCGTGGAAAGCATCTACGGTCCGAGAGAGTAAGCAGCCTGGACCTGGGCCTGCCCAACGGGACGGAGACGCCCTCCGTCTCCGTGGTGGAGGAGGCGGACTGGGACGCGGAGATGCATGCTGCGGCGGATCGGGTGCAATACGAGACCGGCCTGCCCGTCACCTACGTGCTGGGCTCCATCCCTGTCCGGGACGCGGGCGGCGGGGTGCGCCGCGTCCGGGGCGTGTACGGGGCGGACCGGATCGTCCTGCAGGCGGACAACCTGAGGGTGGCCGTGGACCAGATCGCGGACCATGAGATTTTTCACGACAAGGCTTTCCAGACGCCGGGGCTGGTGCTGGAAATCGAGAGCCGGATCATTGAGCGGTACAGCCGGGAGGAGTTTGAACGGGTCGCGGAGGCCTACGTGGAGAGGCTGCGGGGCGTGGTGGACGTGCCGGAGGGAGCAACGGGGGAGGAGATCCACGAGGCGTACCTCGCGGTGAAGGAGGAGATTCTGGCGGACGCCTACGCCGGCATCAACGCCTTCTCCGCCCACGCGGAGCGGTTTCAGGGAACCGTGAACGAGGTGCTGGAGGAGCGGGGGCTGGGCCGGGGCAGGGAGAACGCGGCGGCCACAGACCGGAAAACGGGACCGCCTTCCGATACAGGGATTCCACAGAATCACGCAGAACGCAGCCTCTTTTCTATGGACGAGGAGACGGAACAGGAGTATAATGCCGGCAGGGCGGCGGAGCTGACGGCGGAGGAAGAGGCGGCGCTGCTGGACTACAAGAGCGGCGGCAGCTACCAGCTCAACGCCGCGCTGCGGGACGGATACCCGCTGGATCAGATGCAGTACCGGACGGTGGAGGCGCTGGACGCCGCGCTGGAGAGGCTGCCCCCTTACCAGGGAACAGTATACCGCCGGGTGGGCTTTGACAGCATCGGCGGGCAGGAGGCGCTGGACGCCTTTCTGGCGGAGCATCGGGCGGGGGAAATCATCCGCTATCCGGCCTACACCTCCACCTCCACCAGCCCGGACGGTTACCCGGTAGACGGGGAGCTGACGGTCACTGCTATCATCGAGGGCCGGAACGGGCGCGACCTGGACGGGTATGGCAATAACTTTGAGCGTGAGATCCTGTTCTCGAGAGACGCCATCTTCCGCATCGAGCGGGTGGAGCAGGACGCCCAGGGGAAGCCTGTTATTTACATGAGGGAGGTTCTGGACAATGGCACTGGACAACTTTATTCCCAAGAACGACATGGCGGAGTGCAACCTGTGCAGGAAGTTCCACAAGGAGACGATCACCTGCGAGAAATACCAGGAGTGGATCCCCAGGCAGAAGCCGGTGGGGCACTGCGAGGACTACGATCCGGACGAGCAGAAGGTGAAGGAAAAAGAGGAGTGGCTGCGCAACTTCAAGAAGGAGATGGCGGAGAAGGCCGCGCACTTCAAGGCACAGAAGGAGACAGACAAGGGCGATTGAGCAGCCCTGCGGGGGAGGTCACAGAACATGGTATCGCACGACCTGGTGGACGGGTTCGTCCCGAAGAACGCGGTCAAGCTGTGCAACGAGTGCAGGAAGCGGAAAAACTATACGGCAACATGTCTGGAATACCCGGACGGAATCCCCAAGAAACTTCTGTTCGGGAACAACTGCCCGGACTTCGAGCCGAAGGAGACGCAGAAGGAGAAGGACTGAGCAGCCGGGAGGCCAGGTACTCGGTGGACGAGGAGCAGGGCGCGGCGGAACAGGCCGCCGGGGATGAAGCGGAGCAGGAGAAGAAGCGGGAGCAGCCTGCGGCAGCGGAGGGAAGGAACCGCCGCCGGAGGACCCGGAAGCCAGTGGCGGAGAGCCTGCCCATCATCGCCAGGCAGGACCTGAAGCAGAACCTGCTGAACCTGTTTTCTGTCCCGGAGGGGATGCGCACGGAGCTTGGGACCGTCATTGACCAGTATGCGGACCGGCTGCTGAAAAACGGGAAGCTGACACAGGCGGACCGGGACGCCTTCTTCGACCGGATGTACGGCGCGGGCGTGATGACCATGCCGGCGGAGGAGTACTTTGCCGTTGGCCGGCAGGCGGTGAAGGGCGGAAAGGTGTACGTCCCGGTGAAGGACCAGCACGAATTTGGAGGCGACTGGAACGACTTCCGCAAGCGGGCCTTCGCCAACGGAATCTACCTCACCAACAACCCCGCGGACCAGGGCGTTGACCAGTGGAACGCGGAGCTGGGAGAGATGCTGCCGGGGCTCTTTGACGACGGGGAGATAGACAGCCGGACCATCCTGGAGCGGATCGTGCAGGTGGCCGAAGAGGGCAGGGACCAGAAGCTGACCCTGGAAGAGTACGCCGCGGAGCTGGCGGGCCAGGGATATGTGACACAGGACGAGATCCTGGACAACCTGGAGCGGCAGATGGACTGGGCGCTGCGCACCTTTGCGGAGAAGGCGCAACTGGAGGTCCGCCTGCGGGACCGCACGGGCGCGAAGCTCGCCGAGGAGCGGGAGAAATTCAGCCAGTCCGCCCAGCGCCAGAGGGAGAGGGAGATGTCCCGCCGGGCAAAGGAGCGGGACTGGAGACGGGAGCAGATCCAGCGGCAGCGGGAAAACAGGGCGCTGCGGGAGCTCCAGCAGAAGACCCTGAAGCAGCTCCAATGGCTGTCCAAAAACCGGAACCGGGCCCCGGCGGAGCTGCAGGCGGCCTTTGACGAGGTGCTGGGCGACATCGACCTCTACGCCGTGGGCGCAGCCAACGAGATGAACTGGAGCAGGAAGTACGACGCGACCTGGAAGGACCTGGCGCAGCTGTATGAGGCCGCGAAGGAGGCGGATCCCAACTTCCTGCCCAGCAAGGAGCTGGAGCGGATCAAGGACCGGCTGAACGCGGACAAGATTGCGGACCTGGACGTGGACGCGCTGAGCGACCTCTACAAGGCGGCGGTGGGCCTGCGGACGGAGTTCTACAACCGGAACAACGTCATAAACGACGAGATGAACCGGCTCTTCGCGGAGGTCTACACCGACGCCAAGGCGGAGATTGAGACCGCGCCGGGGGGCTACACGGGCAAGGGCCTGGACAAGTTCATGAACCTGGACCAGCTGACCCCCATGAACGTGATGGAGCGCATGGGCGGCTGGGACCCCCAGGGCGCCTTCTACTCCATGGCAAAGCAGCTGGAGCAGGGAGAACGGGATGTGCGGCGGTACACCGTGCGGGCAAACCAGCGCCTGGCGGACTTTCTGACCGAGCACGAGGACTGGGTGAAGAAGGCGGACGGCCAGGGAAAGGACGGAATCTGGTACGAGATCGAGGTCCCGGAGCTGCTGGAGCTGGGCATGGGAGACAAGCCCGTCTTCGGGGACACTGTAAAGGTCTACATGACCCCCTCCATGAAGGTACACATGTACCTGGAGAGCAAGAACTACGACAACCTGCGGCACATGACCGGCGGCCGCACCTTCGCGGACAGGGAGCTTTACAGCCGAGGGGAGCGGCAGGAGGCCTTCGCCCAGGGCAGGACCATCCGCCTGGCGCCGGAGACGGTGAAGGGGCTGGTGGCCAACCTCACAGAGGAGGAGGCCGAGCTGGCGCGGATCCTGGAGGACTACTACAACGGCTTCGCCAAGGGGGAGATCAACCGGGTGTCCAACATCCTGTACGGCTACGACAAGGCCCAGAGCAGGAGCTATGCCCCCATCTACACCAACCGGAACTACGTCAAGAGCGAAATCGGTATTTTCGACACCACGGCGGAGGGCGTGGGCAACCTGAAGAGCCGGCAGTACGCCAAAAACCCCAGCTACAACATCAGCGCCTTTGACGCCTTCGAGCGGCATGTGGAACAGACGGCCCGCTTTGTGGGCATGGCCATCCCGGCCCGGAACTGGCAGACGCTGCTGAACTGGCGGGAGCAGAAAAACAGCATGGGCGACGTGATCACCCACAAGTGGGGCGAGGAGAGCAAGAGATACATCGAGGACCTGCTGAACCGCCTGCAGGGCGGTTCAGCCGTGGAGCGGGACACTGTGGGCGACTTTGCCAACAAGGTGCTGTCCAACTACATCTCTGCGGTGTTCGGCGCAAACCCCGGTATCGTGCTCAAACAGCTGGGCAGCGTCCCGCTGGCGTCGGCCTGGCTGGAAGGGAGGAACTTCCCCTCCCCGGCACAGATCGCCCGGATCGACCGGGATCTGATCGGCAGGTATACCGGGGACCTGGCCTGGCGGACCATGGGCTACGCCACCCCGGAGACGAAACAGCTGAAGGAAAACCCCAACTGGACGCAGACAAACAGGTTCACCCGCTTCACGTTCGGCGGAGGAGCCATCACGGCCATGGACGGCTGGGCGGCCAGCGTGCTGTGGCCGTGGGCGGAGAACAAGGTGCGCCGGGACTTTCCGGATCTGGAGGCGGGAACGCAGGAGCAGATCGACGCCGGGCAGAGCCCCTTCTACAGGAAGGTGGCCGAGGCGTTCAACGAGGCGGTGGCGCGCAGCCAGTCCGTGTCCGACGAGATTCACCAGGGGATGATGCGCAAGAGCCGGAACCCCATCACACGGGCGTTCACCCTGTTCAAATCGGACAGTGCCCAGGGCTACAACGCCCTGCGGCAGAAAATCGGAGAGGCCAGGTACTACGAGCGGGCCGGGGACGCGGAGAACGCCCGGCAGGCCAGGAAGGCCGTGGGCGCCGCCTTCGTGTCACTGATCGGCGGAAACCTCTGGACGGCGCTGGTGTCCTTCCTGATTGCCCTGTGGAAGAACAAGGGTAAGTATTACCGGGACGACGAGGGTGAGCTGACCTTCGAGAGCGCGGCCAGGGAGATGGTCATGGATCTGACGGGGAGCCTCTTTGGCATTGTGGCCGGCGGCGAGGAGCTGATGGATATTCTCGGCAACGTGCTGACCGGGGACACCTGGTACGGCATCGACACGCCGGGCCTGGAGCAGCTGACGGATATTATCGAGCTGCTGCAGAAGGAGACGGCAAGGGGCCTGGATGCACTGAAGGACGCCGTGGATGTGGTCAACAGCGGCGGAGACCTGGGCGAATACCTGAAGCGGAACGGGAATGACATCCTGGGCGGTATCCACGACCTGGCGGAGGCGGCGGGGACCTACATCCCAGGAATCCCCATCAGCAACCTGGAGGCCTATATTCTGGGGACAGTGAAGTGGATCTCCCCGGAGCTGGGGACGGCCTACGACGACCTGCTGAAGACGGCGGAGAAGTCCGGCCTGTCCGGCCTGGAGGGCGACGCCCTGAAACAGCGGGTGGGATCCATCCTGTCGGGCCGTCTGAACCAGATCCCGGAGGGCGCCGCGGCGGAGCTGGCCGGCCTCTATGAGGCGGGGTACACGCAGGCGGTACCGGGCGACACGCCGGCCAGGATTACAGTGAACGGTGAGGAGCAGGAGCTGGGAGCCTACCAGCAGCAGGTCTATGAAACCGTGTGGCGGGAGAGCGTGGAAGCCCCCCTTTGGAATCTGCTGGAGCAGGACTGGTACGCCGCCCTGGACGGCGAGGCCAGGGCCAAAGTGCTGGCAAAACTCTATGACTACGGCGCCCAAAGCGCCAAGTCGGCCCTGTTCGACGAGTTCCAGGCGGACAGCTTCGTGGAGGAGATTGGCGCCTACCAGGCGGCGGGGCTGGACGCCGCGGACTGGCTGGAGGCCTGGCGGAAGTTCTCGGAGATCGAGGACAGCGGAGCCAACGCCAGCAGCCGGGCCACGGAGTTTGCCTACTGGGCGGACAGCCAGGGCTACACGCCGGAGCAGGCCAGGGTGGTCAAGGACAGCTTCACCGTGTTCAGCCACATTCCTGTGGAGCCGGAGCGGTACGGAGACCTGCAGGCGGCGGGCTTGAGCGACAGCGAGGCCCGGACGCTGACGGCCGCCCTGGCGGAACTGGAGCCCTTGGAGGGGAAGAAGGCTGTTTCCGATATGCAGCGGCTGCGGACCATCGCGGACGCCGGACTGGATCGGGAGAAGACGGTGGCCGCCATGGGAACCGTGCTGGGCGACGACATGGCTACGGAGAGCGGCGGGAAAAGCCAGTATGCCCTGCTGCAGGAGGCCCTGGACGACGGCTACACCGTGGATGAGTGGCTGGAGCTGAAGGAAGCCGGGTGCATGACGGAAAGCACCTTCGACAAGGTGCGCATCAGCGGGCAGTACGACATCTCGCCGGAACAGTACATCCGATACCGGGAGATGCTGGAGCGGACGGATGCCATAAACGAGGACCCGGAGAAGCGGAACAAATCCATTGACCAGGACGAGGCGGCGGCGGCGGTCAACGGGATGCTGGGCCTTACCAACGCACAGAAGGCCGTCCTGTGGCAGCTGCAGAACAAGTCCTGGAAGCCGAACAGGAACCCGTTTGACACGGCGGCGGGCCAGGCGGTCTATGACTACCTCAACAGGGAGGAACTGCCGGGCCTGACGGGCGGCGGGGCGCTGCCGGGACTGTCGCTGCCGATGTTAGAGGGATAAACACAAGAATGCCGGGGGCACACGCCCCCGGCATTCTGTGCTACTCGTATGGAAAAACGGTTTCGTAAAGTTCATCAGACGGCGGCGGGCCGTCCAGAGGGTGCTGCTTGCGGTACTGCTGGGCTGCCTCCCGGATGCCCTCTCTGACAAGACGCTCCACCTCGCCGTCGCTCAATCCATAGTCGTAGCAAAGACGGGCAAGCGTGTCGTCGGTGGTGGTCCAGGAAGGAGCCGGACGACGGGGAAAGGTGAACACAAAGTTTTGACGGTCCTTCAGACGGCACCTGCGCAGCTCGAAGTAATTCCAGAGACCAAAGAGAACAAAAAAGGCAAGGGCCATCTCGAGAATAATCTGCATAACATCCTCCCATTCAAAAGCACTTTGAGCAGTGGCGATAGCCTGCGGCGCAGGCCTCGGCGTAGGTCATTTCGGTATAATACTTCATGTTGGAGCAGTTGGACCGCCGGTGAATCAGGTGGCCGCTGCGGCTGACGTAGACCGTCGTCGTGGCGTCTATGGACGAGCGGGGTGCGGTGTAACTGGAAGAAGTGCTGGAGGACACCCCGTCGGAAACGCCGTCAAAATAGCCGTCGCTATAGCCGTCGCTTTTGCCAGACGCATAGCCGTCGTCCATACCGGCATCGTAGCCGCTGGAATAGCCGTCCCCTGTACCGGCGGTATATGCGGCGTCGATGCGGTGAGGCATGTACCCCAAAAGGCAGGCGGCGAGGACGAGAACCAGCACCAGCGCGGCCGATGCCCAGAGAAACCGGCGCTTGGTGAGCGTTCGTGCGTGATCCGCCCGGAGCTGCCGGATCTCCGCCTCGTGGCTGCGGGCGCATTGCTGCAGCTGCTCAGAAAACTGTTCCCTGCTGCGCGCAAGCTCATCCGCATAGCGGGCACGGAGAAATTCATCACAGAGGCGATAGTATACATACTCGCGGATATAGGCGTTATACTCCGCTTCACAGGTGATCCGCTTGTGGGTATAGGGATTGATCATGCTGTTGTGGACCTTGGGGTCGTAAGGGGCGGCGTTCTGCTCCTTCAGGACGGCTTGGGTGTAGATATTCCGGGGGACAAGAGGCGGGCCTTTGTCCATGCAAATTCCCTCTTTTTTTGACTTATTATGGGATATTATATATAATCATACATGCAAGTTATGGTAAAGTCAATTAAAAATTACCATAAATGGGGGTACGTGTCGTTTAATGTCGAATTTTGGGGGAAAGCGGGATAGCTCGGGTGAGCCGATTCGGACGGCAGGGTTGGGGCGCAGACATGTACGTCGGGCGCCGGGCAGCCGGCGCGGAAAGGGCACGGACTGGATGTCGGATATGGACGAGAAAAAAATTTGCCGTAGGCTTATAGCCTACGGCATTTGCGTTTTGCACAGTAAATCACTTGACGAATTATTTTGTTTTGTGGAATATTTACATATAACCAATGAGGAGGTATGACCATGAAAGGCGGGAAAACGGGAAGCATGAAGCCCAGAAGGTTCTGCCATCTCACCATGCACAAGCGGTTGAAAATCGAGCAGATGAACCGGGAAAAATACACCATCCAGGAAATCGCAAAGGCCGTCGGCGTACACTACACGACGGTCTGGAGAGAGCTTAAGCGCGGGCAGGTTGTGCAGCGGACCACGGAGCTGATTGACAGGGAGGTATACTGCGCCGATGTGGCCGAGCGGAAATACCGGGAGAATCTGGCGGCCAAGGGGCCGGAACTGAAAATTGCCAACGACCGGGAACTGGCCGATTATCTGGAGAACCTTATGCTCAAGGACCGATATTCCCCGGCGGCGGCCCTGGCCAAAATCAAGGAGGAGGGCCGCGTCTTTTCCGTGGAGATCTCAGAGTGGACGCTGTACTCTTACATCACAAAGGGGGTGTTCCGCACCCTGACAAACAAGGACCTGCCCATGCGGGGTGAGAAAAAGCGGAAGCACAGAAAGGTGCAGCCGGCCAGGGCGCCCGCAGGCGACAGCATCGAGGAGCGGGATCCGGCTGTGGAGATGCGGGAGTGCTTCGGGGACTGGGAGATGGACACCGTGGAGAGCGGGAAGAAGAAAAAGAAAAAGAACCAGGGCAAAGAGACCAAGCGGCTGCTGGTTATGACGGAACGGAAGACCCGCACGGAACTGCTGTGGATGATGCCAAACGGCAAGACAGAAAGTGTGGTTCGGACCCTGGACGCTTTGGAACGGAAGATCGGGACGGCCGCCTTCCGTCAGATCTTCCGCTCCATTACCGTGGATAACGGGAGTGAGTTTGCCAATTGCAAAGGCCTGCAGCGGTCCTGCCTGGGCAAGGGCGACAGGACACATGTGTACTACTGTCACCCGTACTCCTCCTGGGAGCGAGGCAGCAACGAAAACTGCAACCGTATGGTGCGGAGGTGGTGGCCGAAGGGGACCGACTTTTCCACGATTTCCGTTAAAGCTGTGCGCACTGTGCAGAAGTGGATCAACGAATACCCGCGGGAAGTTTTGGGCTGGAAATGCGCCGCTGCAGTGTTTAATGAGCACCTGGCGGGACTAGGATTGGAAGGCGTCTTGGCCTGCCCTTAATTTTGTTTTGTTTTTACTGCATTTTACTCTTGACTTTTGCTTCTTTTTCAGAATTCCCCGCCATAAGGCGGCTGATGGCCTCGTCAGAATAAGAGAGAAGGCGGCCGTACTCCCGGGCGATGCGGCTGCGGTTCCCACCAAAGTAAGCCCCCTCGGCAACTAGAGTTTCCTTGCGTTCCTTCAGCCGTATGTACTGCTCCAGAATATGATCTTCACGGTAGAAGAGGATCAAAAACTTTCCACGGTTGAGAGAGACGGGAAATAAATCGGTGAGCAGGGGAGAGTCCTCGGGATAGAGCTTGGTGCCATAAGTGCGGCAGATCTCCCGGGCAAAGGGAAGCAGGATGTCCCGCTCTCCGGCAGTATCCACAGGGTGACTGAGGGCAAGACGCTTGACGCCGGCACGCACCATTTCATTAAAGCAGTCGATGGCGCCGCACTGATACGAATAGGGGTCGATGGTCTGCATGACGGGGGCCTCCTTGCAGGACAGAGTAAAGAGGGGACAAGCCTCTCCTATTGTAGCCAATGTCTGCCTGGATTGCAAGGAGGGAAAGAAAGGGGAAAAAGTGGAAAACGGCGAATCCGTTGAGGGCCAAGGACTCTACACGGGCAGAAAAATTTTCCTTACCGGGCCCAGCCTCTGCTCCTCTCCACTGCGCGCCGCCAATTCGACAAAAGCTGCCTGCGCCGCTCCTCCTCCATGGCTGGATGGAAGGAGACATCCCGCCGCCAAAGGGCACTTATCTCATCCCGCGAACGCCAAACCCCTGTGGCGAGACCCGCCAAATAGGCCGCGCCCAGCGCGGTGGTCTCCCGGACAGCGGGACGCAGCACCTCGCGCCCCAAGATATCGGCCTGAAACTGCATTAGAAAGGCGTCGCGGCTGGCTCCACCGTCGGCCCGGAGGGTACGCAGGGGAAGGGCGGTATCCTTCTCCATGGCGTCGGTGAGATCTCGGACCTGATAGGCGATAGACTCCTGGGCGGCACGGATGAGGTGTTCCCGCCGCGTTCCCCGCGTCAACCCGACGATAGTTCCACGGGCGTACATGTCCCAGTAGGGAGCGCCCAGGCCGGTAAAGGCCGGAACCAGATAGACGCCGCCGGTATCCTCCACCTTTTGGGCATAATACTCGGCATCCCGGCTGTCAGAGAAAAAACCAAGCTCGTCCCGCAGCCACTGGATCACCGCACCGCCCACGAAAACAGAGCCCTCCAGTGCGTATTCCACCCGGCCGTTCAACCCCGAGGCAATGGTGGTGATGAGACCGTTGGTACTCTCACAGGGCGTGGTTCCTGTGTTCATCAGCAGGAAGCATCCGGTGCCATAGGTGTTTTTTGCATCGCCTGGAGAGAAGCAGGTCTGGCCAAAAAGGGCGGCCTGCTGGTCGCCCGCGACACCGGCAATGGGAATGCTTGTCCCCTGTATGCCGGCGTAGCCGTAGACGGCGCTGGAGCTGCGGACTTCCGGCAGCATGGCGCGTGGAATCTCCAGCGCCTCCAGCAGAGTATCGTCCCAGTCCAGCCTGCGGATATCATAGAGCATGGTGCGGGAGGCGTTGGTATAGTCGGTGGCGTGGACGGCGCCGCCGGTGAGCTTCCAGAGGAGCCAGGAGTCTACCGTACCGAAGAGGATATCCCCCCGGCGGGCCCGCTCTCTGGCCCCATCCACCGTATCCAAAATCCACTTGATTTTGGTAGCGGAGAAATAGGCGTCCGGCACCAATCCAGTGGTCCGGCGGATGTGGTCTCCCAGACCGCGGGCCAACAGCTCATCGACCAGAGGGGCGGTCCGCCGGCACTGCCAGACGATGGCGTTATGAATCGGACGGCCTGTCTTTCGGTCCCAGATGACAGTGGTCTCCCTCTGATTGGTAATGCCGATAGCGGTAATCTGCGCCGGCTCAATACCGGTCTGTGCGATGACCTCCATCATCACGGCGTACTGGGAGGACCAAATCTCCATAGCGTCGTGTTCCACCCACCCCTCCCGTGGATAGTGCTGGGTAAATTCCTTTTGTGCCAGACCGGCGATATTCTGATCCTGATCAAAGAGAATTGCACGGGAGCTGGTCGTGCCCTGATCCAGGGCCAGCAGATACTGTGTCAAAGCGAAAGCCTCCTCAGCGTTTGGGCGTAGGTAGAGCATCCGGCATGCCTACGATACCTTCCCATCATATAAAAGCCCTTTTGGGATGTCAACAGAAAACTGTCCCGGCGGGGACCAGACAGCTTCATTTTTCCGCTGTCCCTGATTTGACCTTTTTTGAGGGTGGGGCTGTCTTATAATGAGGACTGCCGCACCACATGGACAGGAGGAAGTGGAACATGACCGTCGTCTATATCGATTCGCTTTTTCTGCTCAATTTCGTGGTGAATTATCTGCTGTTGCTCGCTGCGGCCAAGCTCTCGGGGGAGCCGCTGCGGCGGCTGCGGATGGCAGGCGGCGCGGCCCTGGGCGCGGCCTATGCCGCGGCGGTCTTTTTCCCACACATGGGTTTTCTGCTCCATCCGCTGTGCAAGCTGGGGGCTGCCGTCCTCATGCTGGCCGCCGCCTTTGGCGGGAGCAAGCGGCTGCTGCGGGTGAGCCTGGTCTTCTTTGCCGTGGCCGCCGCCTTCGGAGGCGGGATCTTTGCCCTGGAGCTGCTGGGCGGGCAGGGGCTCACGCTGCGCAACGGGATCTTTTACTCGGCCATGGATCTGCGGCTGATTCTCCTGTCGGCGGCAGTATGCTATGTCGTCATCACCGTGGTTTTTCAGCGCACGGCAAAGCACACGGCGGCGCGGCGGGAGCTGGTGCCGGCTGTACTTACGCTGGCGGGGCGCAGGGTGGTGCTCACAGCCCTGGTGGATACGGGCAACACCCTCACAGATCCGCTGACCGGGCGGCCGGTCATGGTGGCGGAGGGGGAGAAACTGACCGCCCTGTTTCCGCCTGGAAAGGCGCCTCCGGCCGCGAAGCTGCGCAACCCGGTGGCGGCGGTGGAGGAGCTCTCGGAGGACCTGTTTCGGGGGCGGTGCCGGCTGCTGCCGTACCAGGCGGTAGGAGTGGAGTGCGGCATGCTGCTGGCCCTGCGGCTGGACGATGTGCGGGTGGGAACGGAGGACTACGGCGGCATTCTGGTGGCGCTGTCGCCCACACGGATTTCCGACGGAGGGGGCTACAGCGCCCTGATTGGGGCGTAATCGGAACTACATAGATGAAACACACAGAGAGGGGACGCGACGAGGAGGATGGAGATGAAGGGATGGCTCCTGCGGCGGTATGCCGCGCTGTGCCGGCTGCTTGCCCGGCTGGGCCTGGCGCTGCCGGGCAAGGTCATGTACATCGGGGGGAGCGACACCCTGCCGCCCCCGCTCAGCCGGGAGGAGGAGAGCGCCCTCATCGCCCGGCTGGATGCCGGGGAGGAGGAGGCCAAGGCCCAGCTCATCGAGCGCAACCTGCGCCTGGTGGTCTATATCGCCCGGCGGTTTGAGAACACGGGCGTGGGCATAGAGGATCTGATCTCCATCGGCACCATCGGCCTCATCAAGGCGGTGAGCACCTACCAGAGCGCCAAAAACATCAAGCTGGCCACCTACGCCAGCCGCTGTATTGAAAACGAGATTCTGATGTACTTACGCAAGACCTCCAACCTGAAGAGCGAGATCTCCTTTGACGAGCCGCTGAACACGGACTGGGACGGCAACGAGCTCCTTCTCTCCGACATCCTGGGGACGGAGAACGACACGGTGATGAAGCCCATTGAGGCGGACGTGGACCGCCAGCTTCTCTTTGACGCGCTGGAGAAGCTGGAGGAGCGGGAGCGGCAGATCATCACCATGCGCTTTGGCCTGGACGGCAAGCCTGAGCGGACCCAGAAGGAGGTGGCCGACCAGCTGGGCATCTCCCAGTCCTACATCTCCCGGCTGGAGAAGCGGATCATCTCCCGGCTCAAGCGGGAGATTCTGCGGATGCTGTAGGAGCCGCAGGGGCGCCCGCCTTTTGACAGGCGCCCCTGCGGCTCAGATATTCTTTTTAATCTGGCTGATGGCGTTCTTTTCCAGGCGGGAGACCTGAGCCTGGGAGATGCCCACCTCGGCGGAGACCTCCATCTGGGTCTTCCCCTCAAAGAAGCGCAGGTTCAGGATCTTCTTCTCCCGGTCGGTCAGCCGGGCCATGGCCTCCCGGAGGGCGATGTGCTCCAGCCAGTTTTCGTCGGTGTTCTTGGAGTCCTTCACCTGATCCATGACGCAGATGGCGTCCCCGCCGTCGGAGTACACCGGCTCGTAGAGGCTGACGGGGTCCACGATGGCGTCCATGGCCATCACC
>ERZ825896.3060-NODE-3060-length-14725-cov-2.708316_pt1 | contig 14725 bp, 9 predicted proteins | sample MGYA00519858_ERZ825896 | MGnify/ENA primary metagenome ERZ825896 (study PRJEB31778, sample SAMEA3449214) | human gut metagenome | biome: human gut; feature: human-associated habitat; material: faeces | place: United Kingdom | collected 2010/2012 ... | reverse complement strand
GACCGCTTTGGGGCGCGGATCCGCCTCGCGCAGGAAGTTGTCCAGCGCGGCCTGCATGCTCGAGGGATTGGCGTTGTAGCAGTCCGAGATCAGCGTGTTGAATGCGGTTTGCCGCTTCTGCGACCGGTTGTTGTCCGGATCGTAGCTCTCGATGGCCGAGACGATCTCGGCGCGTCCGATCCCGAAATAAAGGCCGACCGCTATGGCGGCCGCGATGTTGCTGCGGTTGTAGTCTCCGACCAAACGCGTGCGGACGGGCAGACCGTCCCATCGCGCTTCGACGAAGGGTTCTGTTCCGATCGTCTCGGGCGCGGAGTAGGAAATAGCCCGCAGTCCGGGGCGCGATTCGACCATCGTTTTCAGACGGTCGCTGTCGTTCAGCCAAAAGGCGGCCCCTCCGCTTGCAACCAGGAAGTCGAGCAGCTCGCCCTTGCCCCGCATCACGCCCTCGATGCCCCCGAAGCCTTCCAGATGCGCCTTGCCTATGTTCGTAATCAGCCCGTAATCGGGCCGGGCGATCGAGCAGAGCAGCGCGATCTCGCCGGGGTGGCTCGCTCCCATCTCGACGACGCCTATCTCGACCGAGCGGTCCATGGCGAGCAGCGTCAGCGGCACGCCGATATGGTTGTTCAGATTGCCTTGCGTGACGGCCGTGCGGAACTTGCACGAGAGTACCCGACCGACGAGCTCTTTGGTCGTGGTCTTGCCGTTGCTGCCCGTGATGGCGAGGATCGGAATGCCGAGCTCGCGGCGATGCCGGGCGGCCAGTTCCTGCAGGGCGGCCAGCGTGTCGGGGACCTCCGCGCAACGGTCCGGCCATTGCTGCCGGAGGGTTTCCGCTACGGACGGGTCGTCCACGACGGCTGCCGCAGCCCCGGCTTTCAGCGCGTTTTCCGCATAGCTGTTACCGTCGAAACGCTCGCCGTGCAGGGCGAAAAACAACGAATTCGGGACGATGTGCCGGCTGTCGGTCGAAATCCGGGAATGCCGGCGGAAAAGTTCGTATAGTTCCATGTCGAGTGTGAAGCGAATTGTCGTCGAGTTCGGTGCGCAAGCGGAATCGTCGCTCGGCATCCTTGCCGGGCGTCTCGTCCGAAAGCCGCACGTCCTCGCGCCGGGGGTCAGATGAAGCGGTCCCCGATCTTGAACTTGACGTCGTCGATGAATTTCTTGATGTTCTGTTCGCCCGATTTGGGACAGATCATCAGCACGTCGCCGCTGTCGACCACGATATAGTCCTCGAGGCCCTCGATCACGGCCAGTTTGCCTGCCGGAACCTTGACGATGCAGCCTTTCGTGTCGTAGAGCATGTTTTCGGCCGGAGCGACGTTCCCGTCGGCGTCCTTGGCCGAATGCTGGTAGAGCGAACCCCACGTTCCGACGTCCGACCAGCCGAAATCGCTGCAGCGTACGTAGACGTCGCCGGCTTTCTCCATAATGCCGAAGTCGATCGAGATGTTCCGGCACTCGGGATAGATCCTTTCGATGCTTTGCTGTTCCTGCGGAGTGCCGTAACTCGGAGCGATCGATGCGAACATCTGGTGCATGTCGGGCAGCAGTCGCTCGAAGTTTTCCATGATCGCATCGACTTTCCAGATGAATATGCCCGAGTTCCAGAAGAATTCGCCGCTCTCGACGAACGAGCGCGCCAGCTCCAGGTTGGGCTTCTCGGTGAACGTCTTGACCTTGTACACGTCTTTTTGCTCCAGCCTGACCTGATTGTCGACCTGTATGTAGCCGTAGCCGGTGGCCGGACGGTCCGGGCGGATGCCGATGGTCATCAGGGCGCGTTGCCGCTCGGCGAACTCCGCGCTTTCGACGATCGCCCGCCGGAACTCGTCCTCGTCGAGGATCAGGTGGTCCGACGGCGTGACGATCATCGTCGCGTCGGGGGCGGCCACGCGGAGCCGCCAGGCTGCATAAGCGATACAGGGTCCCGTATTGCGTCCGACCGGTTCCGAGAGAATCTGATCTTCGTCGATTTCGGGGATATGTTCCAGTACCAGCAGCTTATAGCTGCCGTTGGTGACGACCAGAAAATTTTCGGGCGGGACGATTTTGGCGAAGCGCTCGTAGGTGTGCCTGATGAAGCTTTTGCCTGTCCCCAGCATGTCGAGAAACTGTTTGGGCATCGTGCGGCGGCTGATCGGCCAGAACCGGCTTCCGATCCCGCCGGCCATGATGATGCAGTAGCGGTTGTTGTCCATAAAAGTCGAAGGCGAGATTTATTATTACAATGATAAGGCATTTTCTCCGGATTGCCAAACCTTTCGGCGTCCTCCGGCCTCATGGGAAAAAAGGCGTTGAGGCGGACGGGCGCCCGCGAGTCCTCGCTTTTCGGCAGCACGGGGCGGCCCGCTGCGTTCGGCGCGGCGAAACGGATTGGATTTTGAAATTTAATTTCTATCTTCGCGTATTCGCCCTGAGGAATTTCCGTCCGGAAACTGTCCGCGAGCTGCGCGGTTTGCTCGGCGAGCCTCGCTCCTCCGTTTCGGAACCGGTCTGCGGACGCTAACATCGGATGACCGTATGAAATTGAGACTGTTTACTTTCCCCAATATTCTGACCCTTTGCAATCTGCTTTCGGGTTGCGCGGCCGTGATCTTCGCTCTCTGCATCAACGACCTCGAACAGGCTTTTTGGTGCGTGCTGGTCGCTGCCGTATTCGATTTTCTGGACGGATTCGCCGCCCGCCTGATGGAGGTTTCGTCGCCGGTCGGCAAGGAACTCGATTCGCTGGCCGACATGATCAGTTTCGGTCTGGCGCCCGCCAGCATTCTCTATTCGATTTATGTGGCGACGGGAGGAGACGAGCTGTCGGGCTTTGCCGTGTTCATTCTGGTCGCTTTTTCGGCTCTGCGGCTGGCAAAGTTCAATCTCGACGAGCGTCAGGCTACCGAGTTCATCGGACTTCCTACGCCGGCTTGCGCGATGTTTTTCGCTTCGGTGGGGTACATCATGCAGCAGAACGCTGCCGCGGCGCCTCCGGTCGCAGCTATTGTCGCCTCCGTCGTTTTCTCGCTGCTGCTGATCAGTCCGATACCTATGTTCGCTCTGAAGTTCAAGCATTTCGATTTCGCGGGCAACGAGCTCCGCTATATCTTTCTGGGTATTTCGCTCGTGTTGCTGGGACTCTATCAGGTCCGTGCCCTGCCGTTCATCATTCTCGCCTATATTCTGGTTTCGATCGTACGCTTTCTGATCCGTCGCGGTAAAAGTCCTAAAATCAGCGCATAGCGGCTCTGTCTGTTGCATATGTAATATTTTTGCTACCTTTGCCGTTACTTTGTGAAATTGCCGTAGCTGATGTCCCTGAGTTTGAGAAGGCGGGTCGTGAAATGGTCGTTCGGAACGATTCTTGTTCTGAGTGCCTCTGTCGTATCCGCCCAAAGGCCTCTCAATATGAACGACTACGATCTCAGGAACCAGTACGGGACCATGCCGGGTCTGAACGACCAGAATCCTAATCAGATACAGTACGGAAACATAGGAGGAGTAGTCGATAACAACGCTCCTCAGGAGGCCGATACGACCCAGAAGCCGCCGAAGATACGCAAGCCGCTGGAGTCCTATTTCTTCGACGATTCGACTCGCTCGCGACAGAGCTTCGCATGGAGGGTCAATCTCGAACGGAACGACGTCGCGATCATCGAGGTCGACACGGCGCTCAACGGTTTCCAAAACGATTATCCGTTTTTGCAGAACAACGTGGGCTCGGCTATGCTGGGCAATATGGGCGGCGCTTCGGTTCCGCTCGATTTCTTTCTGAGACCCCAATATAGCGACTTTACGTTCGCTCAGGCTTTCGACGCTTATCTGATGACCCCCGAGCGGGCGCGGTTCTTCAATGTCAAAAAGCCGTTCACCCACCTTTCCTATTTCATGTCGGGCGCTACGCAGCATCTGGAAGAGGGCCTGTGGGTCACGCATGCCCAGAACGTTTCGCCCTCGACGGGTTTCAATCTGGACTACAAGAGCCGGGGAACGCGCGGCCAGTACGAATGGCAGGGCGCGAGGGAGAAAAATCTTTCGCTCGCCTTTTCGCATACGGGCAAGAAATACAGCGTTCATGCGGGTTACATCTATAACATGGGAAACCTGAAGGAGAACGGAGGTATCCTGCGCGACCGCGATATAACCGATACGGTATTCGAGCGTCCCGAGTTACTCGACGTTCGGCTCAACGATGCCCGGAACCTGTTCAAGAACAATACGTTCTATGTCGTCCAGTCGTATGGCGTGCCGCTGCGCCAACTGACCGACGAGGATTTCTCGATCGCTCGGAATTCGACGATCTTCTTCGGTTATTCGTTCCTGTACAGTCGCTTTTATAAAAGGTATACCGATACGAAAGCGGAAAGCGGCGATTTCTACGAAAACTGGTATGTCAGTCCCGAACGGTCGTACGACTCGATTTTCGAGAGCCTGCTTTCCAACCGCTTGTTCGTGCAGATTCAGCCGTGGGACCGGGACGGAGCCGTCGGCGTGATCAACGCCGGGATCGGGAACGACGCTCACCATTACTACCAGTTCCGCTTGCAGGACTACATGGGTTCGAACGAGGGAGTGAATCGCAACAGCACCTATGTCTACGGTTCCATAGAGGGAAACGTGAAAAGATATCTGGATTGGAACGCCGACGTGAAATTCCACCTGTTCGGCTACCGGAGGCAGGACCTTTCGGTGGGAGGCGACGTGGCGTTCAAGGTATATGTGAGAGGACGACCCATGACGCTGAAAGGTAGTCTCAGGCACGAAATTCGTACGCCGGGCTACTGGACGGAAAGTTATTTCTCTAACCACTTCGTGTGGAGCAACTCTTTCTCCAAAGAGTCTGAAACCCGTTTTTCGGTCACGTTCTCGGCTCCTCAGATCGGGCTCGAGCTCGGCGGCTACCAAAGCCTGCTGGGCGACCGTATCTATTACGGCGCCGATCAGTTGCCGGCCCAGTACGGCGGAACCGTGACCGTTTCGGGCTTGTATGCGCAAAAGGATTTCCGCTTCGGCGGACTCCACCTGAATCACAGGGTATTGTATCAGTATAGTTCAGCCGAGGAGGTTGTGCCTGTGCCTGCGATCAGTGCGTATCTCAGTTATTACTTCGAGTTCAACGTCGTGAAGAACGTGTTGCGGCTCCAGCTCGGGCTGGACGGCCGCTACAACACGTCGTACTATGCCTTCGGGTATAATCCGGCGACGGTGCAGTTCTACAACCAGCGCGAGAAGAAACTGGGAAACTATCCGATGATCGACGTGTTTGCCGCGGCCAAGTGGAAACGCATGCGGATACTGATCAAGATGCAGCATCTCAACGAGAACATGTTCGGGGACCGGAACTACTTCACGGTTCTCCACTACCCGCAGAATCCGCGGATGTTCAAGCTGGGGGTCTCCTGGAGCTTCTACGACTGATCGGGAAAGCTGCCCGCGAACTTCAATCGTATGATCCAGAATCATTGTGTATCGATCAAACAAGCAACCGTTCTTTTTTTCAGTTCGTTTCTCTTGGCCGCCTGCGGCGAGCCGCAGCCCCGGACGAGCGTCCGCGAGAAGGGCCGGCTGACCGTCGTCATGGATGAGCCTTTGCCGGGGTATTTCGTGTTCGGCGGCGAAAGCTACGGCTATCAGTACGACCTCTTCAAGGCCTATGCCGATCATCTGGGCGTCGAGCTGCAGGTCGTGCGGAGCGAGCGCCCTTCCGAGTACGACGCCATGCTGGTCGACGGTCGGGCGGATATCGTGACCGCGCTTTCGGACCATGCGGCGGAGATCGCCTCGGCCTCGGCCATCCCCATTTATCATACGTCCTATGTTCTGCTCGCGGGCAAGAGGAAAGCGGACGAGATTCGGAAGAAGAAGCGTTTCGAGCTGATTCCTTGCATCCGCGAGGGAAAAGTATTGATTTCTTCCGGCTTCAAGAGCACCCGGGCGTACAGCATGCTGCTCGACTCGCTTTCCCGCACGGCCGAAGTATACGTTTCGTCGCGCAATAGCTTCGAGTTGATCGGCGCGCTGGGCGACGGCCGATACGACTATCTGATCTGCGAAATGAGCGAGGCGCAGCTCGGGTGCGCGTTTCAGAAGAACGTCGCGCAAATCTACCGGTTTGCCGAGCCGGTGGCGCTCAGCGCCGTCGTATCGCCGCAGGATACTTCGCTGCGGAGCGACTTCGAGGCATGGCTCTCGCATTTCCGCAACAGCGGGGAGTATGCGATGCTCAACTATCTTTATTTCGAGAAAGGGATCGTCCGTCAGATGTTGGGGCGCGGTCTGAGCGCCGCCCGGGGCGGAGGAATATCCGTGTACGACGAGCTTTTCAAGGAGGTGTGCGAGCGGGAGGGATACGACTGGCGTCTGATGTCCGCCATCGCTTACAGCGAGTCCCGGTTCAATCCGATGCTCGTCTCGAGCAAGGGGGCCTGCGGACTGATGCAGGTGATGCCCCGCGTCGCCCGTCAGCTCGGCTTCAAGGGCAGCGTGATGGACCCTGCCAGCAATATCCTGCTGGCGGCCAAGGTGCTCGGCAAGATCGAGAAATCGCTCGACTTCGGCCCTTCCGCTTCGGAGATGGACCGTCTTCGGATCGTACTGGCATGCTATAACGGCGGAATCGGTCACGTGATCGACGCCCGGAATCTCGCCCGGAAGTACGGGGGCGACCCCGACTCGTGGACCGACGTCTCGCATTACCTGACGCTGAAGTCCGATCCGGCCTATGCCGAGGACGAGATCGTCCGTCACGGGCGGTTCGTAGGGCGCCAGACGCTGGCCTTCGTCGACGGCGTGATCGATCGTTACAAAACTTATTGTTCGAGTGTCGGACGATAAGAGTGTCCGGCTGTGGATATGGAGAGCGCCGTGCCCGGAGCGGGTGCGGCGCTCTTGCTTTACGCCCGGGGAGAGTTCGTGCGGGCAGGGGCGGAATCTTCTTCCCGGTGCGGGCGGCAGGGGGCGTTCGGCGCTGTCTTCTCCGCTCGTCTTGTTCCGACTGCAGGTCTGCGTGCGGGTCTTTGGAAATTTCGGGGCTGGCTACTCCTTCGCCTTTCCCGTTCCGTAGACGTACCAGTAAAGCCCTCCGACGAAGACGGCTCCTCCCGCGATGTTGCCGAGCGTGGCCGGAATCAGGTTCCTCCCGATGAACTCGCCCCAGCCGACTTCGGCCCCCTGCATCATGCCCAGCGGAATGAAGAACATGTTGGCGATGCTGTGTTCGTAGCCGATCGCGACGAAGCACATGACGGGAAACCACAGGCCGAGGATTTTGCCGGCCGCGCCGCGCGAGCACATGCCGAGCCACACGGCCAGACATACGAGCCAGTTTGCGCCGATACCTTTCAGCAGTACGACGTGCCACGGCATGGATACTTTGGCCAGAGCGATGTTCCGGATCGCTTCGTTCCACGGCTCCGAGGCCGCGACTCCGGTCAGGTAGACGAAAAAGTAGGCGAACAGCAGCGCGCCGGCGAAATTGCCGAGATAGACGAGCGCCCAGTTGCGTGCGACGGCTTTCCACGGATACCGGCGGCCGAGCGCTCCCGGAATCAGGACGGCGTTGTTGCCCGTGAACAGCTCCGCTCCGGCCAGAACGACCAGAATCAGCCCGAGCGGAAACATGGCGCCCGAGAGCAGCTTTTGCAAACCCGGATTGCCGGCGGCCGCTTGTGCGAAGCCGTAGCCGACGAGCAGCGACAGCGTGCCGCCCATGGCGATGTAGGCTCCGGCCAGCGCGGCCAGTACGAGCGTTTTGCGCGTTCCGAGCTTCGTTTTGGTCAGGGCGGCCTGTTCGGCGGCGGCCAGTGTTTCGGCAGAAGACAAGGTTTCCTTCATGATTGGGTGGCGATTGGTATATATGTGCGGGGCCCGATGCCCGTCATGCAAAAGTAGTCGTTCGGGACTTTCGGAGGGTCGTTCCGGCCCGCCAGTTATCAACAACTTGCCGTCAAGGCGGGCGTCGGCCGCTCGACGGGACGAAGCCGGGACGGCCTCCTTTCTGCGGCAGGGAATGTTCCGTCGATTCAGGCAGAGCCGACGGCCTGTTCGAACGCGAAACGTCTGTCCGAGAAGAAAAAAGACGATCCGCGCTTTGTTAAATCGCCAAAAAGAACTATTTTTGCACTCTGCTTACGCTATTGTAGGTTGTGTATAACTTTAAATTTTTTCAAAATGCCTGTAAAAATCAGATTAGCACGTCGCGGTAAGAAGGGCTATCCTTTCTACCATATCGTCGTTGCAGACAGCAGGGCGCCACGAGATGGTAAGTTCATCGAGAACATCGGGTCGTATAACCCGAACACCAATCCTGCCACAATCAACCTGGACTTCGAGAAAGCCCTGGACTGGTTGCAGAAAGGCGCTCAACCTACCGACACCTGTCGGGCCATCCTTTCCTATAAAGGGGTGCTGATGAAGAAACACCTGCTCGGCGGGGTAAGCAAGGGCGCTTTCACGCAGGAAGTCGCCGAGGCGAAGTTCGCCCAGTGGCTCGAGCAGAAGGCCGGCAAGATTTCCGCCAAGGAGTCGAAGCTTTCGAGCGACAAGGCCGCTGCCGTTAAGGCCCGTTTGGAGGAAGAGAAGAAAGTGAAGGAGGCCAAGGAGAAGGCTCTCGAGGCCAAGCGGGCCGAAGCCGCTGCCGCGCAGGCCGCCGCCGAGGCCGAGGCTGCTGCCGAGGAAGCCGCTTCGCAGGAGGAGGCCCCTGCTGCGGAGGAGCCCGCCGCCGAGGCTTAGTCCGACCCGAGGCCATGTCGGGAAATGCCAGCGTAGCCGTCGCCCGCGTGTCGAAATCTTTCGGCTCGGAAGGGGAGTTGCTGGTAAGCCTGTTCGATACGTTTCCCGACGATTTTGATTTGAGGGAGCCGCTGTTCGTCGAGATCGACCGACTGGCGGTCCCTCTTTTTTGCGACCGTTTCGAGCGTCGCGGGCGCAACGGAGCGCTGGTCGTCTTCGCCGATTTTTACAGCGAGCGCCGCACGGCCGAGCTGATCGGCCGGGAGCTTTTCCTATGCAGCGGACGATTGGCGGACGGCGAGGAACCGCCCGGCGACGGGCTCGTCTATTTGGAGGACCTCGTAGGACTCGAGGCTTCGGTCGGCGATGCGTACGGCGGAGTCATCGAAGAGTTCATCGACGGCGAGAATCCGCTGTTTCTGCTCCGGATCGACGGCCGGGAAATCTATGTGCCGGCCGTCGACGAGTTTATCGTGGAGACCGATCTGGAAAACGGAGTGATCCGTTTCGACCTGCCCGACGGACTGATCGATCTGAACGATTGACCGCTTGGGACTGTTCGATGTTTCCGGGTTCGGCGATATGCCGTAGCAGGGATGTGCGGTGCTTGTCTGTCGATCTGCGTCGAAATTTTTAGATACCCCCTTGACTTTTCAGGGCTTATGTTTTTGAAAAATGGATAATTCGGGAGTATACCCCTTCCTCGGAATACCTTGTGTCGTTTTTTGCGGATAAAAAGAGCTAAAAATCGGACGAATAACCGCATCCTGGAATATTTTTTCGGATAAAAAATTAACAATTCCGTAAATTATTGTTACCTTGCGCAGGATCGCAGAATATGTTGATTGATAATTTGTTAGGAAAACGTCTCGGAATGTGATAAATGTTCTGTGATGTGGGCGTTGTTGCTGTCGAATCGTAATGATCGGCGGAGTTTTTCGGACGGAATTATAATCATGGCAGGACTTGCTGCCAGGATATCCGTGCCGAAAAAAGGCGGTAACAGAAGAGGGGAGGTTATCCTGGGAGGGAGATTGAGGTAAAAAATGGAAGGAAAATACTATTGGTTCTAAACAATTAATTTATGAAAAAATCTTTACTGTTATTAATCGTTTTTAGTTTTAGCTTCTGTGCCCTTTGGGCCCAGACTAAGATTAGCGGTATCGTGACCGACGCGGGGAACGGGGCGCCCATAGGCTATGCCACCGTTGCCGTGAAGGGAACGGCGGTCGGCGTCACGACCGATGCGAAAGGCGCATATACGATTCCCATTCCGAAAGGGACGCAGAACGCCACGCTGGTGTTCAGCTTCGTCGGCTACGACCCGCAGGAGGTCGCCGTGGGCAATCGCACGAAAATCGACATAGCGTTAAAGAGCTCATCCGTAGATATCGACGAAGTCGTCGTCACCGGTTATCAAAACCTCAAGAAGCAGACCTTTACCGGTTCGTCGGTCAAGCTGAACGCGTCCGACCTGAACGTGGCCGGTACGTCGGACATCAGCCGCATGCTGGAAGGCAAGGCGGCCGGCGTATCGGTGCAGAACGTGTCGGGTACGTTCGGTGCTGCGCCCAAGGTGCGTATTCGCGGCGTCGCGTCGATCACCGGTGACAACAAGCCGCTGTGGGTCGTCGACGGCGTGGTGCTGGAGGATATGGTGAACGTGTCGAACGACCAGCTCTCGAGCGGCGACCCGACGACGCTGCTGGGCTCTTCGGTGGCGGGCATCAATGCCGAGGACATCGAGACGTTCGACATTCTGAAGGATGCCGCCGCTACGGCCATGTACGGCGCCCGCGCGATGAACGGCGTGATCGTCATCACGACCAAGCGGGGCAAGAGTACGCAGCTCGGCGAGCCGATCGTCCGCTACCACGGCGACTTCACGATCCGCACGAAGCCCTCGTACGATCAGTACAATATCATGAACTCGTTCGACCAGATGTCCGTCAATGCCGAAATGGAACGCAAGGGGTTGCTCACCTCGCAGATCGTCAATCAGTCTTCGTCCGGTATGTACGGCATCATGTGGAATTTGATTCATTCCTATGATGGTCAATTCGGTTTGGAAAATACGAAAGATGCCCGCGAGGCATTCCTTTATAAATATGCTTTCGCCAATACGGACTGGTTCGACCTGCTTTTCCGCAATTCGCTGATCCAGAACCACAGCGTCAGCATCTCGGCCGGTACGGAGAAGTCGAAGACCTATGCTTCGGTAGGCTTCATGAACGATGCGGGCTGGACGGTGGCCAACGATAAGGTGGACCGCTACACGATGTCGTTCCGCAACGACTACACGATCAGCAAGAAGGTTTCGACCGCCTTCGCCGTCAACGGAATGTACCGCAGTCAGGATACTCCCGGTACGTTCGGCCGTCAGGCCGACGTCGTGACCGGTGAGTACAACCGCGATTTCGATATCAACCCGTTCAGCTATGCTCTCAACACGAGCCGCGCGCTGCGTCCTTACGACGAGAACGGCAACCTGGAGTACACGACGCTGAACTACGCTCCGTTCAATATCTTCGACGAGCTGAAGTACAACCGCATCCACATCGACGTAGCCGACCTGAGGTTGCAGGGCGAGCTGAACTATCAGATCATCAAGGGGCTGAAGTATAGCTTCATCGGAGCTTTGCGCTACGTGAAGACCGATACCGAGCACCGGGTGCACGAGAAGTCCAATGCGGCCAATGCCTATCGGGCCGCCGGCAACTCGACGATCCGCGAAATGAATCCCTATCTGTACCGCGACCCGAACGATCCGTCGGCCGAGCCGGTGGTCGTGTTGCCCTACGGCGGTTTCTACAACCGCGACGAAATGTCGATGAGGGCCTATGACGTGCGTAACTCGCTTTCGTACAACAAGGTGTTCGACAACGGCGTCCGGACGCAGGAGCTCAATGTGCTGGGCGGCGTGCAGGCCAAGTTCGCCGACCGCCACTTCAACTCGAACAGCGGTTACGGCTATCAGTACGATTACGGCGGAGTGGTAGCGATCGATCCGAAGCTGTTCGAGATGCTGATCGCTCGTCAGTTCCCTTATTATAGTATGACGCAGACATACGACCGTCAGGCCGCTTTCTATGCGAATGCCGACTATACCTACGACCGTCGCTATTCGGTTTCGGCTACGTTCCGCTACGACGGAAACAACGGCCTGGGAAGTTCGAGCTCGGCCCGCTGGTTGCCTACGTGGAACCTGGGAGCCCGCTGGAACATCGCTAACGAGAAGTTCATGGAGAATGCCGAGAAGGTGGACGTGATGGGCCTGCGCCTGAGCTACGGTCTGTCGGCCAATACGGGTCTGGCGACCAACTCGAGCGTGGTGTATCGCTACAACGAGGTGTATCGCCCGGGAAATACCGAGAACGGCATGGTGATCGAGGAGCTCGAGAACAAGGACCTGACGTGGGAGAAGAACTATCAGTTCAACGTCGGCTACGACAACGCAAGCAAACGATGTTCGACGGTCGGCTGAACTTCAGCTTGGATTACTATAACCGTCAGAGTTTCGACCTGATCAACCTGATCAAGGTGTCGGGTATCGGCGGCAACATGTGGAAATACGCCAATTACTGCGACCTGAGCGCTTACGGCTTCGACGTGACGTTGGGCGGTACGATCATCCGGACCAAGGACTGGAGCTGGACGGCCAACCTGACTTTCGGTTACTCGCACAACGAGATCAAGAACGCGAAGAACGAACCTCAGGTTTGGGATCTGGTCCGTCAGGAGGGCGGCAACAAGAACGGCTATCCGGTGCACAGCCTCTTCTCGATTCCGTTCGCCGGGCTCGATCCCGACAGCGGTATCCCGATGTTCTACGACCAGGACGGCAATCTGACGACCGATATTTACATGCAGGGTACCGAAACCGACTTCCTGAAGTACGAGGGTACGGTCGATCCGAAATACACCGGCGGTCTGAATACCACGGTCCGGTGGAAGAACCTGTCGATGAACCTGTTCTTCAGCTTCGCCGCAGGCAACGTGGTGCGTCTCGACCCGGTTTTCAGTGATACGTACAGCGATATCAACGCGCTTCCGAACGACTTCAAGAACCGGTGGGTAATGAGTGGCGATGAGAAGTATACGAACATTCCGGCGATCGCCGACCTGCAGACCGCGTCGATAGAACTGGGCAACGCCTATCCGTATAACAACTACAACTACTCGGACGTCCGGGTGGCCAAGGGCGATTTCATCCGCCTGAAGTCCATCTCGTTCGCTTACGACATGCCGTCGAGCTGGATCCGCAAGAGCCATTTCTTCAAGAGCGCCTCGATCCGCGTGACGGGCAAGGATCTTTGGTTGCTCTACTCTGACAAGAAGCTGCACGGTCAGGACCCCGAGTTCTACAACTCGGGCGGCGTGGCCATGCCTATTCAGCCTCAAGTCGTGTTCTCGCTCGATCTCGGGTTCTGATCTCGAATGGAATTATTAATATAGAATAAAAAAGGAACCATATATGAAAAGGATTTTCAAACTCGCTTCGATTTTGGGTCTGGGTGGACTCGTCGCCGGTTGCAACAGTTTCCTCGACAAGGAGCCGGACAATCGCGCGTCGATCGACAACCTGGACAAGGTGAGCGCTCTGCTCGTCTCGGCCTATCCCAATCGGACGAACATGTCGCTGCTCGATCCGCGTTGCGACTATATCGTCGACATGGGCGCAACGCTCGACGGCTCGCAGCCTGCCGCTACGTTCGACTTCGTCGTCAGCGGTTTCATGTGGGACGAGTACACCCGTACGGAATCGAGCAACGACACCTACGAGCAATACTGGACGTCCGTTTACGAGGCCATTTCGGCAGCCAACCATGCGCTGGCGGCTATCGAGACGCTTCCTACCTCCGAGCAGGCGAACGCAGGCAAGCAGCGCGCCGAAGCCCTGATGACCCGGGCATACAATCATTTCACGCTGCTGACGATGTATGCCAACATGTTCGACTCGAAGTTCGCGGACGTGAACACCAATATGAATCCGGGCGTTCCATACGTGACCGAGCCCGAGGACGTCGTGATCAAGTATTACGACCGGGGCACGGTGGCCGGCACGCTGGAGAAAATCAAGAACGATTTCAATCAGGCCATCCGGGATATCGGCGGAAGTGCCGACTACGCTCAGCCCAAATATCACTTTACCTTGGATGCGGCCAACGCGTTCGGGGCCCGTATGGCGCTTTATACGGGCGACTACGGGGCGGTGATCGCCTATGCCAATGCGCTCGGACTGCCTACGGCCTCGAAGCTGAACGAAATGACCGAGGACGGAGAGCCGGTCAAGAATGACGACGGGACTCCCGTGCTTTACGTAGCCGAGGACGATGCGGCCAACATGTATTGCCTGAACAATATGAACGACTGGAATACGATTGCCGCTACGGGCTCTGCCGACGGCATGCGGATGGCTTTCTCGGGAACCAGCGCGCCGGGCAATCTGCTGATTTCCGAATGCGTGACCGTCATCGTGCGCGGAACCGCGGGTACGGCTTACGCGCGTCACGGCGTCAACCGGGAGACGATGATCGAGATGCTGTACGGCTCGCCGACGGGAGTCTACCTGAATCAGCCCGCTTTCAGCTATTCGGGCGACGATACGTTCATTATCCCCAAGTTCTACGAGGACTTCAAGATGGATAACGTGCAGGCTCAGACAGGGCTTCCGTATGCGAAGATTCCGTTGCTTCGCCGCGAGGAGGTGCTTTTGGCCCGTGCCGAGGCGTTCGCTCTGACGGGTCGCTATCAGGATGCGCTGAACGACCTGAATATCTGGACGGCCCTTCGTGCCGATGCGACGGAGTACGTATACGGAAAGCATGTCCTCTACAAGGATCTGCTGCTTTCGCATTACAGTGCGGACCTGGCCAATGAGGACCATTTCATCAACAGCCGTTACAATGCGTCCAAGTTCACTGCTACCGGCGACGAGCTGCGTTTCCAGAAGGCGTTGATACTCGCTATCTTGGATGCCCGGAAGCTGGAATTCCTGCGC
>ERZ825896.3057-NODE-3057-length-14733-cov-3.055321_pt1 | contig 14733 bp, 15 predicted proteins | sample MGYA00519858_ERZ825896 | MGnify/ENA primary metagenome ERZ825896 (study PRJEB31778, sample SAMEA3449214) | human gut metagenome | biome: human gut; feature: human-associated habitat; material: faeces | place: United Kingdom | collected 2010/2012 ... | reverse complement strand
TCATCAAAGCGGTGACGCCGCCGCACAGCACGGCCTGCTCACCGAACAGATCGGTTTCGGTCTCCACCTTGAAGGTGGTCTCCAGCACGCCGGCACGGGCGCCGCCGATGCCCGCGGCATAGGCCAGAGCCACGTCCAGGGCACGGCCGGTGGCGTCCTGATGGATGGCGACGAGGCAGGGCACGCCTTTGCCCTCGACATACTCGCTGCGGACGGTATGGCCCGGACCCTTCGGCGCGATCATGAACACGTCGACGTCCGCGGGAGGCACGATCTGGCCGAAATGGATGTTGAAGCCATGGGCGAAGGCCAGGGCCTTGCCGGCGGTCAGGTGGGGCTCGATGTCCTTCTTGTACATATCGGCCTGGCGCTCGTCGTTGATGAGGATCATGATGACGTCGGCCGCCTTGGCGGCGTCCGCCGCCGTCATGACCTTGAGCCCCGCAGCCTCAGCTTTGGCCCAGCTTTTGGAGCCGTTGTACAGCCCGACGACCACGTCCACGCCGCTTTCGTGCAGGTTGAGCGCATGGGCATGCCCCTGAGAGCCGTAGCCGATGATGGCGACGGTTTTCCCCTTGAGGACGCTCAGGTTGCAGTCGCTTTGATAGTAGATTTTTGCCATGATACCATTACCTCCTGTGCCGGGTTGCGGCAATTTAATGTATGGGTTTGAACCCGTTGTTTCGAGCCTCGGCCAAAAACGCAGGGTAAGCTCATCCGGGGTCGGCGGCGTCCGCCTTGGGTTTGTCCTTCCGGGTGGGATCGGCGCCTTTTTCGATGGCGATAATACCGGTGCGCACGATTTCCCGGATACCATAGGGACGCAGCAGCGCCTCGAGGGTTTCAGTCCGTTCGGCGGTGTCCGCGTATTCGAGGGTCAGGGTGGAGCGGGTGGCGTCCGCTACCTTGGCGCCCATCAGTTCGGCGGCGCGGATGATCTCGGCCCGCTGTCCCGTCCCGACCGCCACCTTGATCAAGGACAGGGTACGGGCGATGGTATCGCCCGGCTTCAGGGTTTTGACCTTGATGACCGGAATGACCTTGTTGAGCTGCTTTTCCAGCTGCTCGACGATGTATTCGTCCCCGTCCACGACGATGGTCATGCGGGAGACGGTGGGGTCCTCGGTGATGCCGACCGCCAAGGAGTCGATATTGAAGCCGCGGCGGGAAAACAGGCCGGAAACCTTGGAAAGCGTGCCGGGATGGTTTTCCACCAGCACGGACATGGTGTATTTCATCGGTGTTCCCACCCCTTCCGGTTACAGTGAGGGATAATCGGGCATGACACGGCATTCGAGCAGATAGGGCCGGTCGTCGGTGAGCATCTCGTCCAGTGCCGCCGCAGCCTCTTCGTTGGACGAGACGGCGCTGGCGCGGATGCCGTAAGCCTCCGCGATTTTCACGAAATCGGGGCTGGCGGTAAGATCGATGCCGCTGTGTACTCCGCCGTATTGGTTGTCCTGCAGCTCCCGCACCATGCCGAGGCGGGTGTTGCGCATGACGACGATCTTGACACCCAGGTCCTCCTGGCGGATGGTGGCCAGCTCCATCAGGCTCATCTGGAAGGAACCGTCGCCGCACACCGCACAGACCTGCCTGCCGGGAAGGGCAATTTTGGCGCCCACGGCGCAGGGGATGGAGTAGCCCATGGTTCCCATGCCGCCGGAAGTGAGGAAGCGGCCCTCCCGCATGGCAAAATGGTTTGCCGACCAGATCTGATTCTGTCCCACATCGGCGCAGAGAACACAGTCGGCCTGCATCCGGCCGGACAGCGTGCGCATGAAGGATTTGGGCTCCACGTATCCTTCCACGGGGGGGATGGGCTTTGCGGCGTACCGCTGCCGCCGGTCGACGACGGCCCTGACCCATTCGTCCGGCGCCTGTACGCCCTCTGTCCGGCGGGTGAGCTCGGTGAGCACCTGACGGAGATCGCCGACGATGGGGATATGTACCGGGAGATTTTTGCCGATCTCCGCGGGATCGATATCGATATGGATGACCTTGGCCCTGGTGGCAATCTGGCCGGGCGCGGCCACCGCGCGGTCCCCTACCCTGGCCCCCGCCATGATGACGAGATCGGCGTCCCGCACGGCTTTGTTGGCCGGGGCGCCGCCGTGGGACCCGAGCATGCCGAGATTTAAGGGATGGGTGGTCGGCAGGGCGCCGATCCCCATCATGGTGGAGACGGTGGGCAGGTTCACCTGCTCGACAAAGGCGCGCAGCGCCTGTTCGGCCCCGGCGGAAAACACGCCGCCGCCCGCGCAGAGAACCGGCCGCTTGCAGGCGGCGAGCGCCTCGGCGGCCTTGCGGATCTGGAGGGAATGCCCCTGGGTGCGGGGCTTATAGCCGATGATATCCACCGGGCGGCTGTAATCGAACTCCCCGATCATCTTCTGCTGCATATCGATGGGGACGTCGATGAGCACCGGGCCGGGACGCCCGGTAGAGGCAATGTGGAACGCCTCTTTGAATACCCGGGGAAGGTCGGCGGCCTTTTTGACGATGTAGCTATGCTTTGTGAACGGTTCGGCGGCGCCGGTGATGTCGGCCTCCTGAAACACGTCCCGGCCCAGCAGATCGCTGCGGACCTGGCCGGTGATGACCACCAGGGGGATGGAGTCCATGTAGGCGGAGGCAATACCGGTGAGCAGATTGGTGGCGCCGGGGCCGGAGGTGGCCACACAGACGCCGACCCGGCCCGAAACCCGGGCATATCCGGACGCTGCATGGGCCGCATTCTGCTCGGTGCGCACCAGCACATGGTGGAGGGAACTGCCGGCGAGGGCGTCGTAAAACGGGCAAATCGCCGCGCCGGGATATCCAAACAGTGTATGGACTCCCTCCAGCTCCAGGCACTTGACCATAGCCGCAGCTCCCGACATCATGGCGAACGGCCCCCTTTCCGAAAAAACGCTTCGTTGGATATTGCGGACATTATACACCCGCGGAGAAGGGGAAGTCAAGACATTTTTAGATGCTAAAGCGAAAAAGTGACCGAATCATCCAACAAGATTTCAGCCAAATTGACGGTCAGTTCCGCTCCAGGCTGCCCTAGCCGTTTTCCGGCCGCCTGGAGGGCGGCGCGGACAGCGGCCGGCGGGACTCCGGCGCAGGCCCGGTTCTCTTCAAACAGGCGGATGAGATATTCCCGCAGGTACAGGATTCCGCTGCCCGCCTCCGGGAAATCCCGCAGAGGATAGAGGGGGAACATCGCTTCCTCGGCGGCGTGGAATTCCGGGTCGTAGCCGCGCAGAAAATCCGGAATGTCGCGGTCGATGAGGCGTTGGTAGGAAAGAAGAGGGGCGGGCAGGCGGCTGGCCCGGACTCCTGCGTATAGAAAACGGCAGCGTTGAATCTGCCGCCGCAGATAGGCGAGGGCGCGGGAATAGGCCGCGTCCAGATCCGCGAGGGAGCATCCGGGCTCTTCCGCCGACAGCGCGGAAAGGGCGTATAGAATCGAGCGGGCGATCTGTTCCGCCGTCTCCGTCCGGACGGAGCTGCTTTGAAACCGGGTGTACCGCAAGATCTGGCGGGACAGCAGGGCGGCGAAAGCTTCGCGGGGGATGCCGTCCATCCGCGGTTGGAGGGTCAGGGTATCCATAATCCAGCTCCTTTTTATGTCGTGTTGGAGGCCGCCGGTGGCGGGCTTGCCAACCGGACGGGAATGTGGGATACTGAGGGGGTCATTCGGAAAGAAGGAGGGGAAACGATGGGAAAGGTGCTCATGATCGGCGGCAGCCCCATGACGGGGAAGTCCACGGCCGCCGCCGCGATGGGCTCGGTGCGCCGTTGGCCCTGCCTGTCCACCGACGACGTGGGGGAGGTCCTGCAGGCCGCGCTGCCGTTGGATCCTATGCGGGGGATGGACTATCGGGACTATTACGCCTGCGTACCGGAGGACGGCCTGATCGAGGATATCCGGCGGTACCACCGTGCCATGGAGCCGGCGCTCGAACGGCTCGTCGCTATCCACAGCACCTGGGGCGGGCCGCTCGTGCTGGAGGGCTGGGCCCTTTATCCCGCCCATGTCCGGCCCTGGCTCGGAGGGTCGGTTTTCGGGATCTGGCTCGTCGCCGGGGAGGGGCTCCTGGAGTCGCGGCTGCGGCGGCGCCCCGGTTTTCTGGACGGCGCCGCGGCGGAGAACTATCTGCGCCGTTCGAAGTGGCACAACCGCCGCCTGCTTGAGGAGTGCCGGGCGCTGGCCCTGCCCTTCCTGCAGGTCCGGGAAGGAGATACGCCGGCGGAGATAGCCGGGCGGCTGGAAGCCCTTCTCCCGTCCGGATTTTAGGGTCGCTTGCCCGCCGTTTTTCAATCGTCGAACCAGCCGGGGAGGGCGGAATAGCTGTCGTCGGCCCGGCCCAGGCGGCGTTCCCACTCCCGCTGCAACAGCTCCGGCTGCCCCATGCAGCGATGGTCGAAGGCGTACCGCATCCAGGCGACGAGGCCGTCGTCGCCGACCGGCTCCAGGCTGGTGTTTTTAAAATGGTAAAACCAGCCGCACAGCTCCCCCAACAAAAGGGCAAACCCATTGGACGGCGCATAAGGGGAGGCGGCAAAGGAGGCGGCCAGTTTGGGAAGGACGGTGCCGCTGATCTCTATCCGGCCGGCGTCGTGAAGGGCCTGCCGATGGGTGTTTGCCAGCGCCAGCGCCTCCTCCGGCGTCACGGACAGGCCATGGCGGGCCGCGGCTTCCCGGACCGCCGCCAGGCAGGCGGCTTCTTCGTCTTGAGCGGGAGCCAGCAGGGCGAAAAGGGCATTTTCCACGGGGATTTCCTCCTTTTCAAAATAAGGGGTTGACAAACGGGGATGGGTATGATATGATATAAAGGGAAAGATTTTCGAATCATAAAAAGCCATGGGTTAAGACGACTATTTTATCCGATTTTTATCCTATTGTCAAGAGAATATCACAAAGGCGCCTTCGGATTTCCGAAGGCGCCTTTCGGTTCCCGGACACAACCGAGCCGGCAAGGACGGGCTCAGGGAGCCAGGCTGTCGGGAGATAGGAAACAAATATCCAGGCCCCGGGCTTCCGCGAGCCGGACGGTGTGGGCGGTGCCGCCAGGCGAACCGTCGAAAATCGCGATGAGGCGGGACGTGTGCTCCACCATCCAGCGGTTGCGGGCATGCATGGCATAGGGGGTGTATGCGGGGCAGGCGGTCACACATAGGTCGGCCTGTGCGAGCAGGGCGCGGTACCGTTCCTTGTCGGCCAGAGGCCAGCGGGCTTCCTGACCGGGACAGGGGAGCGCCGCGATCAGGCGGACAGCGGGCCGGCACTCCCGCATGGCCAGCACCTCTTCGGCGGCCAGGGTGTCGGCGCCAAGGGCCATGCCGCAGACGAAATCCCGGTATCCGTCCGTGTATGCCTCTTCCAGGGCCTTGCGGATCCAGAAGCGGAGCGGCGAGGAGGGCGTGTGCCAGGCGGCATATCCGCCCGGGAGGCGGCCGGGCCGGTGTCCGCTGAACGAGCAGGCGGTTTCCCGCCGGAAGGCCGGTGTCTCCATGGTTCGTGATCCCTCGCTTTCCCTATCGACCGAACATAGTATACCGGACAGAGGGAAAAAAGGCAAGGGCGGGCAAGTTGACAGATTTTCAGTATGGGGGTAAAATGCGGGAGAATCCACCGGCCCTGTGCCGGGCGAAAGAAAGGAAGCCTTCCCCATGCCAGTATCCGTATCTGTCCGCCGCCTGTATCTGGAACTCCTGTCCCTGTCGGTTTACCGGGGGGTCCTGGACCGCCCCGTCACGGCCGCACTCGTGCGGTTGTTGGAGTCGGCCGCGGGGGGCGAGGAGCAAGCCCTGTGCGTGCGGTGGGGGGAGCTGTGCCGCGTGCTGCTGCAAAGGGGGCGGCTGGACAGCCTGCCCGCCGCCGTGGCGCAGGAAATCCTGGAGGATGAAAATCCTTTTTCCATCCGTTTGGCCGCCGGGGCGTTACCGGACGCCGCCGATCCGGACAGGATGGCGGAGGCCGCGCGGCGGGATCTGGATGTGCTTTACCGCGCGGCGACGATACGGCCGGAGACGCTCTGCGCCGCTCTGGAAACCGGGCTCTCCGCCCGGCTGCCCGATTGGGGCGTGGCCGCCGCCGCGGTCCCGCTGGACACGCCCTGGGGTGACGCGCTGCCGGCGCTGGCCGCTTATCACGCGGCCCATGGCTGCGGCCGGTTTGCCGCCCATCGCGCCTTTTTGTGGCGGGACGGCGCCCTCCATCCCGTGGAGCACCCCGACCCGATCCGCCTGTCGGATCTCAAGGATTACGCCGCGCAGCGGCAGATCGCGGTGGATAACACGCTGGCCTTTTTGGATGGGTTCGAGGCGAACAACATGCTGCTGTACGGAGACCGCGGCACCGGCAAGTCCTCCACCGTCAAGGCTCTGCTCAACGAATACGCGGGCCGGGGCCTGCGGATGATCGAGCTGCCCAAGGAAACCCTCCGGGAGCTGCCGGAGCTGACCGGGTTCCTCGCCGGGCTGCCGATGAAGTTCATCCTGTTCATCGACGACCTGTCTTTTTCGGGGAACGACGATTCCTTCGCCGCGCTCAAGGCGGTGCTGGAAGGGGGGCTCGCCTCCCGTCCGGTGAACGTGCTCGTCTACGCCACCTCCAACCGCCGCCACCTGCTGCGGGAGACCTTCCGGGACCGGGACGGGGACGAGGTGCATGCCGCCGATACGGTACAGGAGGCGGTGTCGCTGTCCGACCGGTTCGGGATCAGTTTGACCTTCCTGATGCCGGACAAGCGGCGTTTTCTCGACATCGTGGCCCAGATCGCCGCCGATCGCCATCTGGAGGTGGAACGGGAGACCCTGCTGGCCGCCGCCGAGCGGTGGGCGCTCGAACGGGGCGCCCGGTCCCCGCGGTATGCGAGGCAGTTTGTGGCCGATGCCGAGGCGCGGCTTGCCCGCGGGGAATCTCTTTTATAAGGAAAAATAGGCAGCCGCCGGCCAGAGATGAGCCGGCGGCTGTTTTTGGATATGGCCGCCGCGTTGACAGGGGTGGACAAAACGGGTAGAATATGGCCAGGAGATCGAGCAAAAAGGAGGGCGGGGCTCATGGGATGGTTTCGCCGGGGGGCCAAGAAAAGCGACAGCATGGCGGATGAGGCGCTGCGGCGGCTGGACGGCAGGCTGCTCAAATACGCGGTCCGCCGAGAGACCGACGAGAACGGCAGCCCGATTGAGGTCGTGCTGGGGAAGGATGGCCGCCTGATGGTGCTCGAAGACCGGGTGATCGTCATGGCTGGCGGGAAAGAGGCCTTTTCCGCACCGCTGGAAACGGTCAAGAGCGGGGAACTGATGAGCCTGGACGGTGTCGTCGTCTCGGGCCGGGACGACGTGACCGGCACCTATGCCACCGTGGTCGGGTTTTATATCTGACCTTTTTCAGGGGGCGGATTGGTAGGATATAAAACGTTATAATCCGACGGTATTCGACTGATTGAAAAATATCAGAAGGGCGGGAAACATGAAAATCTGTTCGAAATGCGGAGCCGAGCAGAAGGACAGCCGATTGTACTGCGTGGACTGCGGCGCCAGACTGGGAAAACGGCTGACGGCGGAGGAAACGGCGCAAAAAAAGGCCGAACTGGACAGCCGGATGGATGAGCTGTTCGACGAGGGAGCAGGACTGAAAGCCGGACCGGTTGAAAAGATATCGGCGGCCGCGGCACAGGTGGGGGCGGTTGTTTCCATCGGTCTGTTTGTGCTGCGGGTGGCCGGGGTGCTGAACCTGTCTCACAGCATACTGGAATCCCTGGGTTGGTTGCTGTTTGAACTGTTCTTTTTCGGGGGAGCGGCGCTGATGTCGCTGCGCCCCAAAAAGCTGTGGGAGGGGGAGAAAGAGTGGCTCGCCTGGTACTACGATGGAGGGGACGCCGTAGCGCCGTCGGTCATCGGTGTTTACAGACGCCGCATCGGCGCCGTCGTATCGCTTGTGATCGGCTTTCTCCTAATCGGAATTTGTCTGTACCAGGGGACATTGCTGGCCGGTTTGCCAAACGTGCCGGACGTGGATATTATATCCAATCCGCCGGATGAAATCGACCGCTTTCGGATTATAGAAAGCCGCTTGCGCGGCTGAGGGGGAAATCCGGTCTGTTTTGCCGGAATATCGCACACTGCGCATTGACAAGACGCGCGAATCGGTTTAAACTAAACAAACAGATGCCTGCTTCCCGACAGGGCAGCGGATATTGGCACGAAAGGAACCGTCCAGCATGAACAACAGTGAAAAAACCATGGACCAGATCGTGGCCCTGTGCAAAAACCGGGGGTTCGTCTATCCCGGCTCGGATATTTACGGCGGCCTCGCCAACACATGGGATTACGGTCCTTTGGGCGTGGAGCTGAAAAACAATGTCAAGCGGGCCTGGTGGAAGAAGTTTGTCCAGGAGTGCCCTTACAATGTGGGCCTCGACAGCGCCATCCTGATGAACCCCCAGGTGTGGGTGGCATCCGGCCATGTCGGTAACTTCTCCGATCCGCTGATGGACTGCAAGAGCTGCAAGACCCGCCACCGGGCCGACAAGCTCATCGAGGACACCGGGGTCAACCCCGCCGGCTGGAGCTTCGAGAAGATGAAGGCCTATATCGACGAACAGGATATCCGCTGCCCGCAGTGCGGCGAGCGGAATTTCACCGATATCCGGACCTTCAACCTGATGTTCAAGACCTTCCAAGGCGTGACCGAGGATGCGAAAAACGAGCTGTATCTGCGGCCCGAGACGGCCCAGGGCATCTTCGTCAATTTCGCGAATATCCAGCGCACCGCCCGCAAGAAGGTGCCCTTCGGTGTCGCCCAGATCGGCAAGTCCTTCCGCAACGAGATCACCCCCGGCAATTTCACCTTCCGCACCCGCGAATTCGAGCAGATGGAGCTCGAATTCTTCTGCAAGCCGGGCACCGACCTCGAGTGGTTCGAGTATTGGAAAAACACCTGCCATCAGTGGCTGCTGTCCCTGGGAATGCGGGACGAAAACCTCAAGCTCCGGGATCACGAAAAAGAGGAGCTGTCCCACTATTCCAAGGCGACGACCGACTTCGAGTTCCGTTTCCCCTTTGGGTGGGGCGAACTGTGGGGCGTGGCCGACCGGACCGATTTCGACCTGACCCAGCATATCCGCCAGTCTGGCCAGAAGCTGGAGTATTTCGATCCCGAATCCGGCGAGCATTACGTGCCTTACGTCATCGAGCCCTCCCTTGGCGCCGACCGGGTGGTCCTGGCCTTCCTGTGCGACGCTTACGACGAGGAAGTGGTGGATGCCGAAAAGAACGATACCCGGGTGGTGCTCCGGCTCCATCCCGCCCTCGCGCCCTTCAAGGCCGCCGTGCTGCCCCTGTCCAAAAAGCTCAGCGACGGCGCCAAGGAGGTCTATGCGTCCCTTGCCCGGGATTTCATGGTGGATTTCGACGACGCGGGCTCCATCGGCAAGCGTTACCGCCGTCAGGACGAGATCGGCACCCCCTACTGCGTCACCTTTGACTTCGATTCCCTCGAGGACGGCTGCGTGACGGTCCGGGACCGGGATACCATGGGCCAGGAGCGGGTCGCCCTCGCCTCCCTTTCCGCTTACCTGAGGGAAAAGACCGCGTTTTAATGAGATAGAAAGCGGATCCCCCGGCGCGTTTAAGGCGCTGGGGGATCTTCGGGTTTTCCTGCACAGCTGTCCCAGGGCAGGGGTTTGCTAACGATGGAACAGACGGGCGAATGCTTGATTCCAGCCTCATTTCCATGCATGAGACCGGTTTTTCTCATACGGATTTAAAGTTAAAAGCCTCATTGCAAACGCAATGAGGCTTTTTTGGCTGCGGAACTAGGATTCGAACCCAGACAAACAGAGTCAGAGACTGTCGTGCTACCATTACACAATTCCGCAATGTGTGAGAGCGTTTACCATTATACCGAATTTTGGGGATTTGTCAAGAGGCTACAGGTGAGATTTTTCCCATCCGAGCGAATTTTATGCATCAAGATATCGAAACCCATTCCTGTGCGAAGGAAAGCGGAATCGGCCGGGGGCGAACGCGAATCCGGCGGAGCCATAGGAAACCGCCGGGAGGCGATTGCCTCCCGGCGGCCGTGTGAGAGGGCTTGAATTACTTCAGGCCGTTCTCGTACTGCTGGATCATCTTTTTGACCATCTGGCCACCGATCGAACCGGCCTGCTTGGAGGTCAGGTCGCCGTTGTAGCCCTGCTTCAGGGTCACGCCGACTTCGTTGGCAGCTTCCATCTTGAAACGGTCGAGGCCTTCGCGAGCTTCGGGAACCAAAGTTTTGTTGCTAGACATACTTCAATACACTCCTCAGTTTTTTTGGCGGCGTTTACGCCGCTGTTGATTGCTTGCGTTTGCATTCATTATTCTGGTTCTGAGGAGGCATTTCATGCGAGTAAATTTGTGTTAATATAGCGAGTTTTTTCCAACGCAAACCGGGTTTATTTCTTTTCGTCCTTGGGCAGGAAATCCCGCTGTACACCGGCTGAACGGGACTGGAAAGGCCGGATGGGACGCGGTTTTTTCGTAATGGCGGGTTCGAGTCCCGGGCGCTGTGCGGCGGCTTTGCGCGGGGCGCCACCGGACGGGCTGGCCGTCTCCGGGCGGGACGGGGCGGGCGCTGGGGCGGGAGGGGGCGGCGGCGTTTTTTCCTTGCGGCCTTTCGGCCGTTTCCCACCGGATACGGACGGCGGCGAAGCCGTGTCCGCCGTGTTTTTCCGAACGGTGCCGGGTACGTTCTGCACCCGGCCCGTGCCGCGGCTCTTGTTCTCCTCTTTTGAGTCTGGCTGTTTAGCGGCCTGTTTATGCGGACCCGGCCGGACCGCGTTTCGCGCGTCGGCTTTCGGCCCCTGTCCGGGACGGCTGTTCTGCCGGGGCGGCCGTTCGGGCTTGGGCGGGATTTCAAACACCTGCATGGGATAGGGATGCCCCTCGACGACCGGGACCGGCTTGCGGATGAGTTTTTCAATGTCTTTCAGATAGGCTTTTTCTTCAAAATCGCAGAAGGAAACGGCGACCCCGCTGAGCCCCGCCCGGCCTGTCCGGCCGATGCGGTGGACATAGGTTTCAGGGATGTTCGGCAGATCGTAATTGATCACATGAGAGAGTTCCTCGACGTCGATCCCCCTGGCGGCGATATCGGTCGCGACCAGGACGCGGATCGAGCCGTTTTTAAAGCTGCCGAGCGCGTTTTGACGGGCGTTCTGCGACTTGTTGCCGTGGATGGCGAGCGCCTGGACCCCGGCACGGCCCAGATCCCGCACCACCCGGTCGGCGCCGTGCTTGGTGCGGGTAAAGATCAGGGCGGAACGGATGGCGGGATCCTGCAGCAGATGCAGGAGCAGACGGGATTTGTTGGCCTTGTCCACGAAATAGACCGACTGCACGATGGCGTCGACCGTGGAAGAAACCGGGGCCACGGCAACGTGGACCGGATCGGTGAGCAGGGTGTCGGCCAGACGGGCGATCTCGTCCGGCATGGTGGCGGAAAACAGCAGGCTCTGCCGCCGGGCGGGAAGCTGGGAAATCACTTTCTTGACATCGTGGACGAACCCCATGTCCAGCATACGGTCGGCTTCGTCCAAGACGAAAATTTCCAGATTTTTGAGATGGACGTGGCCCTGGCCGATCAGGTCATTGAGGCGGCCGGGAGTGGCCACTAGGATGTCCACGCCCCTTTGCAGGGTCTCCACCTGGGGAACCTGGGAGACGCCGCCGAAGATGACGGCGCTGCGCAGATGGGTGTGGCGGCCGTAGGCGTCGAAGCTCTCCTGGATCTGCAAAGCGAGCTCCCGGGTGGGGGTGAGGATGAGGGCGCGAATCGGCCGGGGAGTCCGCAGCGGCTGCCCGTCGATCCGGCGAATCGGATTTTTTGTCAGGCGCTGGAGGATAGGCAGTGCGAACGCCGCCGTTTTGCCGGTCCCGGTCTGGGCGCAGCCCACCAGATCCCGTCCCTCCAACACCGGCGGGATGGCCTTTTCCTGAATGGGGGAAGGGGCGGTATACCCTTCCTCCTCCACCGCTTTGAGCAGGGAGGGCATCAGCTTCAGGTCGGAAAATTTGACTGGATTCATGCTTCACGTTCCGTTTCTTCCCGGGCGGAACCCGGTTGATCGTTTGCAGAGGCGCGCATAGCCGCGACCGCGGCCAGCAGCGCGGTATGGGCGGCGGCGGGGGCGTCGATATCCCGGACCCGGTGTTCCATTGGGCAGACGCCATCCCCCCGCCGGTTGACGATATGGGGGACGCGGCGCCCGCAAGCGTAAGGAATGCCGTGCTGCTGGAACACACCGGCGGCAGCGTCGCTGAGTACGCCGCCGTACACGCCGCCGGAGGATCCATCCAGCCCGCCCTGGAGCAGCAGGAGCGCCGCGGCCTTGCCGAGGATTTTGTCCGCGACAAAAGCGCCCTGAAAACAACACGGATCCTCCGCCAGCCAGTCCAGAAGGGGACGGATGCCGGAAGCCGTCGACGTATAAAGCCGTCCGCCGCGCACGAAAGCACAGGTGAAGCCGTCCCTCAGGGCGGCGACGGCCCGTTCAGCATCGGTCAATCCGAGCGCCTCCTTTTTTGAGGGCCAACAGCAGCAGGGGAATGAACAGCCACTGCACCACAATGCCCGGCCAGCCCTTGACGGCGGCGGTGACAGCCGCGATGGGCGCGGCCCCCGGGACATGCAGCAGCGTCCCCGCGAAAAACAGGCTGAGCCCATAGGCGGCTCGGCCGGCCAGTTGCGTAACGGCCAGGGAGAGAGGCAGCGGCAGCCGCGCCTTGCGGTAGCAAAGCCCCGCTGCCAAGGCGTATACCCCGAGCTCTACCATCATAAAGGGCAGACGGGCGGGGGGCGGCATGCTGCCGACCGGGGTGTTCAGCAAGGGGGTAAGAGCTCCGACCGCAGCGCCGAGCGCGGGCCCGAGCACCATTCCGGCCAGGATGACAGGGATGTGCATGGGCAGGAAAATTTCCCCCGACCCGGCGGGCAGAAGATGAAACAGCAGGGGGAACAGGATCCCTAAAGCGAGAAACAGGCCGCCAAAAGCCAGCCGCTGCGCCAGAGGCTGCCGCGGGGAGGAGAGACGCTGTTCCATTTGAATGATTCATTCCTTTCCACGGACAGGGAGGAGCCGGTCGCGGCGTTCCGAGACGGCCGCCGGACGGAGGCATACTAGGACACCCGGAACCGAAATCAGTCCCCCGCCCCGTCTTTTGCAAATACGGGTGGAATCGCCTTCATGGTGGTGCTGATGGCGATGTGCTGCGGGCAATTCCGTTCACAGCGGCGGCAGGCGCGGCACAGGTCGGCGCGGTGCCCCTCCAGGCCGGCGTAAAGATCCCGAGCCTCGTTCATATTGACGGCGGTGCGGTTGTACGCCTCGAATACACCCGGGATATCCACCCCAAACGGGCAGGGCATGCAGTAGGCGCATTTGGTGCAGGGGACCAACGCCATGGTATCGTAAACGGTTTTGGCCCGCCGGAACATCGCGCGGTCTTCCGTGGTGAGCATCCCCGGACGGGCACGGCCGGCGTATGCGAGGTTATCGGATACCTGCTCCATCGCGTTCATGCCGCTGAGAAGGAGGCTGACCTCGGGACGGTCCCACAGGAAGTCCAGCGCCCATTCCACCGGCGTGCGGGAGGAGGGCAGCACCGCCCGGACCCCCGGGGCGGGATTGGCCAGCTTGCCACCGAGCAGGGGTTCCATCACGATGACGCCGAGCCCCTTTGCCGCGGCCTCTTCCAGCCCGCGCAGGCCCGCCTGATTCTCCACGTCGATATAGTTAAGCTGGAGCTGGCAGAAATCCCAGCCGTCGTAGCCGTTCAGGATTTTCAAGAACGCCTCGTGGCTGTCGTGGAAGGAGAAGCCGATATGCCGGATCTTGCCGTCGGCCCGGGCCTTTTCCATTTTGTCAAGGAGGCCGTAACCCAGCACCTTTTCCTCATAGGTCTTGAGGCTCAGGGAATGGAGCAGATAAAAATCGATGGTCCGGGTCTCAAGGCGCTCGAGCTGCTCGTTCAGAATCCGGTCGAAATCCTCGGCCGATTCCAGCGCGAAAACCGGCGATTTGGTGGCGAGATGGACCTTCTCCCGGTAACCGTCCCGCAACGCCCGCCCCACCAGGGCCTCGCTTTGGCCTTCCAGATAAAAATAAGCCGTATCGACGTAATTGACGCCGCCGTCGATGGCGGCGCGCAGCAGGGAAACGGCCTCTTTTTCCTTGATAATGCCGTTTTCCGTTTCAAAGCGCATGGCACCGAATCCCAGCACCGAGACGGATTCCCCGGTTTTGCCAAAGGGGCGATATTGCATAGAGCACCGGTCCTTCCTCACATTGTTCCGGTTCCCAGTATAGCATGTGCGGCGCGGCGCGTCAAATACCCATTGGAAGAAAAAGGGGCGTTGCGTCCCGGTGCCGTCCCGGCTATACTAATAGGGACGTGTCCTTTGGATGCAATCAACGCCATGAGCGTTTTGGAGCGGGCGGCGCCCGCGCGGAAAGGCGGTACCATCATGTGGGCTTATGACAGTGTCTTTTATCAGATCTATACCCTGGGCTTCTGCGGCTGCCCGGACAAGAACGAGGGTGTGCCGGGCCACCGTCTGCAAAAAGTGGCAGACTGGATCCCCCATATACGGCGCATCCATGCGGATGCGGTCTATTTTACGCCGGTGTTCGACTCCGACGCGCACGGCTACGATACCCGGGACTATACCCGGATCGACGGCCGGCTGGGAAC
>ERZ825896.3056-NODE-3056-length-14736-cov-6.556910_pt1 | contig 14736 bp, 15 predicted proteins | sample MGYA00519858_ERZ825896 | MGnify/ENA primary metagenome ERZ825896 (study PRJEB31778, sample SAMEA3449214) | human gut metagenome | biome: human gut; feature: human-associated habitat; material: faeces | place: United Kingdom | collected 2010/2012 ... | reverse complement strand
CACCACGTTGAAATCCTGACGATTTTGGCAGTAAAATTTTTGCAATTTCTTTGTTTTGCAAAACAAAATATTTGCCTTTATTATATTTGCCATCATATCCAGATATATCTCTTGCAAGTAACAATGTTCCGATTAGTATGAAAACGATCATATACATATCATCACCGCCTTGGGTTATTTTGAATTTATCTTATTTTCTATCGTTATACAAGAAGAAGTTAAAATTCTTTGTATTCTTCCACAAAGATTTCTATGTTTTTTAAAAGTTTCTTTATCAACAGAATTGTTCGAATATAAAAGCTTCAACCAACTTTCGGTTTCAACACATTCCTTTCGAGCTATTTTAAACTTTGATAACATATCGGGTAAACTTTGAGGATATTGAGCTTCAGTAATATTCGCAAAAACACTTGAAGAAGATTTACGAATTTGAAAAATCGTATTAGAATTGTCTTTGCGATCTAACGATTTGCATAAAGATTCAATTTCAAATGCCAACTGTTCGGCATATTTAAGTAGTGGATTATCTTTCATACTCTCACCTCTTGTATAAAGTATAGCAGAAAATCATCAATAAATCAAGGCGGTAGCCTTGTATGTAATCAACACGAAGTGTTGGATGTAATCATTTCGAAGAAATGTATGTAATCCGAAATTCATTTCGGTATGTAATCAATCCGAAGGAAATACACCTGCAGTGATGACATACGCCTTCGGCGATTACATACTCGCTCTCGCGAGATTACATACCAATCCTTCGGATTGGATAAAAATAAGACAGTCCGAAGACTGTCTTGTTTTTTTGGTGTTTTGAACTTAATGACACGAATAAAATGTGCCTGAAAATTAGAAATTAACCCTTTCTACATCTAAACTTTCAAAAAAATGCTTGTTTTCCATAACATAATTTCTTATTGCAAAAAAATAATAAATATAATAAAATTACATAAACTAACCATAAGAAAAAATAGGAGGAGAGAAACAATGCCAGAAAACCAAGATGAAATGAAAATAAAACAAATGATAGACGAATTAGTAGAAAAAGCAAAAAAGGCTTCCAAAGAATATCTAAAACTAGACCAAAAAACAGTAGACAATATAACAAAAGCCATGTCAATGGCAGGACTAGAACATCACATGGAATTAGCAAAAATGGCGGTAGAAGAAACAGGAAGAGGAATATATGAGGACAAAATAACAAAGAATATGTTTGCAACAGAATACATCTACCACAGTATAAAACACGAAAAAACAGTAGGAATAATAAGAGAAAACGACGAAGATGACTATGTAGAAATAGCAGAGCCAATAGGAGTAATTGCAGGAGTAACACCAGTTACAAACCCTACATCAACAACAATGTTCAAATCAATAATAGCAGCAAAAACAAGAAATGTAATAATATTTGGATTCCATCCATCAGCACAAAAATGTTCAGTAAGAGCAGCTGAAATTTTAAAAGAAGCAGCAATAAATGCAGGAGCTCCAGAAAACTGTATATTGTGGATACCAGAGCCATCAGTTACAGCTACAAGATTACTTATGAATCATCCAGGAGTTGATTTAATACTAGCAACAGGTGGAACAGGAATGGTAAAATCAGCATATTCTTGTGGAAAACCAGCATTAGGAGTAGGACCTGGAAATGTGCCATGTGTTATTGAAAAATCAGCAAAATTAAAAACATCAGTAAATGATTTAGTAATGTCAAAATCATTTGATAATGGAATGATTTGTGCATCAGAGCAATCTGTATTAGTTGAAAAAGAGATATATCAAAAATTTGAAGAATTAATGAAAAAAGCTGGATGCTATTTTGTAAATCCAGAGGAAAAAGAAAAATTAAAAAATGCAATGTTTGATTGGAATGACGAAACAGGTTTTAAACTAAAATCATTTATACCAGGTCAAAGTCCATACCAAATTGCAAAACAAGCAGGTTTCGAGGTACCAGAAGATACTAAGGTAATTGTAGTATATGAAGAAGGAATTGGAAGAGATTATCCATTTTCTAAGGAAAAGCTAAGCCCAGTTTTAACTTATTATATAGTAAACGATTATGAAGAAGCACTAGATAAAGCTGAAAGATTACTAGAATTTGGAGGTTTAGGCCATACTGCAGTAATCCATTCAGAAGATAGAGAAAAAATATTAGAATTTTCTGAGAAAATGAAAGCTGGAAGAATAATTGTAAACTCACCATCAACTCATGGAGGAATAGGGGATATTTATAACACAAATATGCCATCATTAACACTTGGATGTGGTTCATTTGGAGGAAACTCAACAACTGCAAATGTATCGAGTGTAAACCTTATAAATATAAAAAGAGTTGCAAGGAGGAGAGTAAATATGCAATGGTTTAAAGTTCCAGAAAAAATATATTTTGAAGCAGGTTCAATTGCTTACCTAGAAAAAATGCCAGATATAGAAAGAGCATTTATAGTAACAGATCCAGGAATGGTTAAATTTGGATATGTGGATAAAATTCTTTATCATATAAGAAAAAGAGCAAATCACGTACATTGTGAAATATTTAGTGAAGTTGAATCTGATCCATCATTTGAGACAGTAAATAGAGGATTAGAATTAATGAATAACTTTAAACCAGATGTAATAATAGCTTTAGGTGGAGGAAGCGCAATAGACGCAGCAAAAGGAATGTGGCTATTTTACGAACACCCAGATGCAGATGCAGAAGGATTAAAATTAAAATTCATGGATATAAGAAAGCGTACTTACAAATTCCCAAAACTTGGTGTGAAAGCAAAAATGGTAGCAATACCAACAACATCAGGAACTGGTTCAGAAGTAACATCATTTGCGGTATTAACAGATAAAGTTAAAAATAAGAAATATCCATTAGCAGACTATGAATTAACTCCAGATGTTGCAATAGTAGATCCAGACTTAGTAATGAGCTTACCAAAATCAATTACAGCAGATACTGGAATGGATGTATTAACACATGCAATCGAAAGTTATGTATCTAATATGGCATCTGACTATACAGATGGGTTAGCTGAAAAAGCTACAGAATTAGTAATAGAATATTTATTAGAAGCATATGAACATGGAGATAATAAAGAAGCTCGTGAAAAAATGCATAATGCAAGTACAATAGCAGGAATGGCATTTACAAATGCATTTTTAGGAATAAACCACTCTCTAGCACACAAAATAGGAGCAGAATTCCATTTACCACACGGTAGAATAAATGCAATTTTATTACCTTATGTTATAAGATATAATAGTAGTAGACCTACAAAATTTGTATCTTTTCCTAAATATGAATACTTTATAGCAGATGAAAAATATGCAAGACTAGCTAAAAAAGTAGGATTAAAGGCAGATACAACTGAGGAAGGAATAAATTCCTTAATTACTAAAATTCAAGAAATGAATGAAAAATTAAATATACCTAAATCTTTCAAGGGTGCTGGTGTAGATGAAACTGAATTTATGGCTAAAATTGATTTATTAGCAGATAGAGCTTTTGAAGATCAATGTACTACTGCAAACCCTAGAGTGCCTTTGGTTTCTGAGATGAAACAAATTTTGATTGATAGTTATTATGGAAATGAAATAAAATAATTTTTCTGATTGGGGACGGTTCCTTTTCCGAAAAAGAACCGTCCCCAATCAAAAATTTTTTTCATAAAAATGGAAACAAAAGCATATAATATACTAATGCCAAACAACAGAAACGAAAAAGTAAAATATTACCAAATTTGACAAAATTCGAAAAAGGCGGTATAATAGAAACTGTTGTTAAAGGAGGTATCTGTTATATGCAGAAAAACAAAAAGAAACTATCATTAATAAAAATGATAATAGTAAGTTTAATATTAGTCTTACTTTCAGGAGTTGGAGTAATGGCTGTAACAACACAAGTGAATACAGTAAAAATCCAATTAGCAAATGGATATGAAATGACTGTGCTTACATCAAAGACAAATGTAAAAGAAATACTAGAAGATAATAATATAATATTAGAAAATAATGAAAAAGTAACACCAAATATTGATGAAGAAATATCATCAAATAAGACAATAAAAATAACAGACAAGTCTAATCAAGAAATAGAAGTTGCAAAAGTATCTGAAAGTGGAATTGAAACAAGCCTAGATACAATACTTGGAGCTTATTCACAAATAACAGAAAAAATAGTTGAAGAAGAAGAAACAATACCTTTTGAAACTATAACAAAAGATGTATCTGATGGAGCATCATCTACAAAAAACAAAGTTTTACAAGAAGGTGTTGAGGGAAAGAAAAAAGTTACTTATAAAGTAAAATATCAAAATGATACTGAAATTGAAAAAAATAAAATTTCAGAAGAAACAATTCAAGAACCTGTAAACAAAATAATACAAGTAAGTTCAAATGTTATAACCTCAAGATCAGAAAGATCAACAAGAGGAAGAATAACAGGTACTGTTGCAGAATATCAAGAGTATGCAAGAGAAAGATGTGCGGTATACGGTTGGTCAGATAATGATTTTAGTTCATTAGTAAAATTATGGAATAGGGAAAGTGGCTGGAATCCAAATACCCGTAACAGTAGCTCAGGTGCTTATGGAATACCACAAGCATTACCAGCATCAAAAATGGCATCAGCAGGGTCTGATTATATGACAAATTATAAAACTCAAATTAATTGGGGATTAAGTTATATTCGTTCAAGATATGGTAGCCCATCTTCTGCTTGGAGTTATTTCCAAAGTAATGGATGGTATTAAAATAAAAAAAGCAAATTGAAAGTATACTTCAATTTGTTTTTTTATCTTTCTAAAGTTTCATTAGTTGCCTGAGTCATAGGATTAAGCTCTCTTCTTTTATTAATCGACCTAGCAATTTTTTTATCAATAATTAATTTTAAATAGTCATCTGGGCTATCAATAGAATTATCCTTAAATTGTTTATATAACTCTGAATCCTTATTAGGTTCAATATTATCGGCAATAAAAACAATTTTATCTAAAAGATTCATATCATCACTTCCTGCAACGTGACAAGAAATAGCATGAGAAATTTGATTAAATCTTTCTGGTTCATTTTTATTAAACTCTTTTTCAAATAAAAATGATCCGATTTTCCCATGAAGAGCAATAGGATTTTCCCAAAGTTCAAAATCATATATTGTAATGTTATTTCTCATACATAAGCTTAGCATTTCTTTTTTTGATTGTGATTTTCCTATATCGTGTAAAAGGCCAGCAATAATTGCATCATCAACTGAAGCGTTCCATCTTTTGGCAAATATTTTGCACATACCGAGAAACACAAATTGAATGTTCGAATTTATCCATTGTTGATGGATTTTTTAGATATTTTTTTAGGACTAATATTGCGTTATTTATTGTGATATCCATTTGATTTGACCTCCAATTAGGGCCTATTATATAAGAAAAACTATATTATGTCAAATAGGTTGCGAAAAAATGATTAAGAATTTCAAAAAACTTTACAAAATTACAAAAAATCTATATAATATATCCATATAAAATTGGACCAAAAAGAACCGACCTCAATGACCACCGATGGTTCCAAAGAAAGGCGAAAAATATGAAATTAATATCTTGGAACGTAAATGGAATAAGAGCATGCCTAAAAAAAGGATTTGAAGATTTTTTTAAATCTCAAGATGCTGATATATTCTGCTTACAGGAAACAAAAATGCAAATAATAGAAGGACAAGAAACCAAAGAAATACAAGAAATTTTAAATCTGCCAATATTTAATAATTATCATTGCTACTGGAATAGTGCTGAAAAGAAAGGATATTCTGGAACAGCAATATTTACTAAACAAGAGCCAATATCTGTAAAATACGGAATAGATATACCAGAGCACGACAAAGAAGGAAGAGTAATAACCTTAGAATTTGATAAATTTTATATGGTAGATATTTACACTCCAAATTCAAAAAGAGAATTAGAAAGACTTCGGATATAGGCAAATTTGGGAAGATGAAATAAGAACTTATTTATTAAATCTAAATAAGCAAAAGCCTGTAATTATGTGTGGAGACCTAAATGTGGCACATAAAGAAATAGACTTAAAAAATCCAAAAACAAACAGAAAAAATGCAGGATTTACCGATGAAGAAAGAGATAAAATGACAGAACTATTAAATGCGGGTTTTACAGATTCGTTTAGATATTTATATCCAGATAAAACAGATTGCTATAGTTGGTGGTCTTATATGGGAAAAGCAAGGGAAAAAAATGTAGGCTGGAGAATTGATTATTTTATTGTGTCAAATGATATAAAACAAAAAATAAAAGAGGCAAGTATTTATTCAGACATATATGGAAGTGACCATTGTCCAGTGGGGTTAGAAATTGAAATTTAGTAATTGCCTAAATGGGACAGGGGCTTTTTTGACCTGATTGTTCATTTGGGACCGGGTCCTTTGTGTACAAGGACAAAAAAGACCCGGTCCCATTTGGGCAACTCGCCCTAGATTGAGGAGAAAGGAAGTAAAAAAATGAAAGAAGAAATAAAAAGTCACGGAAAAACTTGGTTATTTTTCTTTACAATAGGAATCTGCTTAATGTTAGCTTACAAAATAATAGATGGTATAGGAAATTTAACAAGTGTAATAGGAAATTTAGTATCAATTGTATCACCATTTTTTGCAGGGTTATTAATGGCATACTTACTATATATTCCAGAGAATAAAATTGAGAGGTCTTATAAAAAAGCAAAGCCAAGATTTATAAGAAAAAATGCGAGAAAATTTGCAATTCTTACAACTTATGTAATTGCAATTTTAATATTAGTAATAATAATTAATTTTATATTACCTGTATTAATAGAAAGTATAAATGAGTTAATAGGAAATATGGAAAATTATTATAATAGGGTTATAGAAACATATAATAACCTACCAGAAGATTCAATTTTTAAAACAGAAAAGGTATATAATGCTTTAAAAGAATTACAAAATTTTGATGTTCAACAATATTTAAGTTTAGACAGAATAACAGGGTATGTAAAGGGAGTAGTAGGTTTTGCTACAGGAATATTTGATGTATTTGTAGCATTTGTAGTATCAATTTATATACTAGCAGAAAGAAATGAAATATTATCATTCTTTAAGAAATTGACAAAATCAATGTTTAAGGAAAAAACAGTAAATAAAATAGAAAGATATTTTTACAGAGCTAATGGTGTATTTTTCAAGTTTATATCAAGTCAATTTATAGATGCTTTAATAGTTGGAATTTTAGCAACAATAGTAATGAAAATATTAAACATAAAATATGCAACATTACTTGGATTTGCAATAGGATTATTCAATATGATACCATACTTTGGAGCAATAATTGCAATATCAATTTCAGCAATAATTACTTTAATTACAGGTGGACTTTCAAAAGCAGCAATTATGCTAGTATCAATTATAATTTTACAGCAAATTGATGCAAATATAATTAATCCAAAAATAATAGGAGACTCTTTAGAAATAAGTCCTATACTTGTAATTTTATCTGTAACAATAGGTGGAGGATATTTTGGAGTAATTGGAATGTTCTTAGGAGTACCTGTTGCAGCAATTTTGAAGATTTTGGTAAATGATTACATTGACAATAAACTTCAAGTGTAGTATATTATTTATGGAAAAGTAGATTTTAAAAATGCAAATAGAAGGGAGCGATTTATGAAAGAAGTAAAAAATGGAAAAATAATAATAAAATTCAGTATAATGTGGTTTTTTATAGCCATAATTATAATTGCATTAATAATTTCATTTTTCAAAAACCGTATATTTGCAACAAATACAGCCAATAAAGAAGAACAAACAATAGTTGCATTTGAAGAAAATCAAAAATCTATAGATGTAATTGAGGTAATGCTTGAGAACACAAATTCAGACAAAAAAATGGTAAATGAACAAAGAGATGTTCAATTTGAAACTCAGTATGAGGACAACCCTAATTTACCAAGAGATGAAGAACAAGTAAAACAAGAAGGCAAAATTGGAAAAATTCAAGTAACAGCATTACAAGAATATAAAGATGATCAAATGATAAATGAAGAAATAATAGATAGTAAGACTTTAGAGGAAGTAGTAACAAAAATAATATATAAAGGAACATCAGATTTTCTAAAAAAATATAGTGTACATATAGATGATCAAATGTATCTACTAGAGGCTGAAGATTTAAAAGAAGAAGCAAAAGATGATTCAAATACAATATGCAATGTTCCAAGATACTTGAATGTAAAAATAAAAGAAGCAGGAGAAGAATGGATAAAAGTTGCTTATAATGGAAAAGAAGGATATTTAAAAACAACAAACATAACATCAGAAGCAGTAACACCTATGATAAAAGAAAAAAATAGAATAGCAACATTAAAAAATAACTTAAATGTAGATATGGACTTAAGTGTACCAAGTGGACTAACACTTAGTGATTTCAAAACAGTTTTATCAAATAACCTAAGTGATAAAAACAAAATATTTGAACAAAGTGCGGAATATTTTTACAAGGCTGAGCAAAAATATAAAGTAAATGGAATATTTTTAGCATCAATAGGAATTCACGAAAGTGCATGGGGAACATCTAAAATAGCAAATGACAAAAATAATTTATTTGGTTTTACTGCGTATGATAGTGATCCATATAATAGTGCAACATCATTTGATAATTACGAAAATGCAATAAATAAAGTTGCAGAAGTTTTATCTACAAAATATTTACATGTTGCTGGAACAAAAATTAGTGATGAATTGACAGCTACAGGTACATATTTTAATGGAACATCAGCAAAATCAGTAAATGTAAGATATGCAAGTGATACAGGTTGGGCAGATAAAGTATTTAATTATATGCAATATTTATATAATAAGTTATAATTAGAAAAGGTAAATAAAAATGAATTTTAAAAGAAAGATAAAAATAAATGATAGATTCATAATACCAATATTTATTGCTAGTTTTATTATAATAATTATACTTCTGTTTGAATATGGTAATATAATAAGCAAAAATGTAAAATATAAAAAATTCGCAAAAGAAAATGTACAGGTATTTGAAAATAATAAAGAACAGGTTTTTAAAGTTGAAAAAATCCTTATATGTAGTAGTGCAAATGCTATAGATTTAAGTGAAAAGCAAAATCTTCAAGATATGAGTATTTATCAATATACAGACATAGCGGTATATATAAATAATGGAGAAGAGCTTACAAATAAAAATACAATAAAAAGACTTTATATTGATAATATAAGCTTAGAGGGAACAAGTGGCATTGGTCAAAAAAGCTTAAATTATAAAAATATTTTAAAATTTGGACTAAAAAAGGACACAAAGACTAAAAGTGCAAATTCAAATAATGATAATTCAACACTAAATGTGTTTGAAGGCTTGTTAAATAATCAAAAATCGCAATCAAATACATCAGAAACTATAGATGTCGGAAGTATTAATACTGATGATGATGGAATGATAAGTTTAACAAATACTAATAATACAACTAGTGAAAATGATTCAAACAATGATGCTAGGCAAAGTACAGAAAATTCGAATAGCGAGCAACAAGAAAATCAAAATGAAAATATTCAAGGCAATGACAAAATAGAATTTAACATAGTATACACAAACGAAGAAAATGAAAAAGCAAATTATGATGAGCCAACATTTTATACAGATTGTTCTAATCCAATAACATTAGAATACTTAAATAATAACATAGTATCACATTACAAAATGGATGAAAACAAAAGTGTTGCATTTGATGGAAGCATTTTAAAAGAAGCTGGAATTGAAACAGAAAGTCTAAACTGTAAGGTGAAATTTAAAATAAATATAGTAAATAATAATGATGAAAAATATTCTTGTTGGATAAATTTTGCAATTCCTTTAGATGATATATATGAAGGAACAACAATGAAAGCAAAAACAACAACTAATCAAAAATATGTATTTTTTAGAGAATAAAAAATACATATTTTTTTATTTTGTTAATAAAATTTAGAAAATTACAAAATATAAACTTAGGTGATATAATGCAAAATTTTTCAGAATATGCTAATACTTTAAGAAGAAAGATGAAATTTTCCAAAGAAGAAACTATATTTGTATGTATTGGCTCAAACAAAGTTGTTTGGGATAGTATAGGCCCTTATGTTGGAAGCATTTTAAAAGAAAAAATTGGGGAAAAGTATGTAATAGGAGATTTAGAAAACAATATTTGCAGTCAGAAAGATTTAAAAAGTTATTATCCAATAGTAAAAAATAAATTTGTTGTTGCAATAGATTCGGCAATTACAGAAAACAATTTAAGTGGAGAAATTTTTGTTACAGAAAAACCAATTGTTATGGGAATGGGTGTATATCAAAATAAGGGAATTGTTGGAGAGATAGGAATTAAAGCAGGTATAGATAGGGAGTTTTGTAATGAGAGATATATTTTAGATATTTCTAGGATTATAGTTGAGGGGATTTGTTTTTGTATTGGGGACGGTTTTTTTCGTAAAATTAAATTTTGAAATGGGGACGGTTCCTTTTTAAAAAAGGAACCGTCCCCATTTCGAAATTTCGGAAAAAGAACCGTCCCCAATCAGAAAAATTTATTTTCCAAAATCAACTTTAACATTTTTGCGAGCTTCGTCATCTGATTTGAATAATTCACGAGCGGTGAAATTAAACATACCAGCAATTATATTTGATGGGAAAACTTGAAGTTTTGTGTTGTACATAGTAACTGTATCATTGTAGAATTGTCTTGAAAATGATATTTTATTTTCTGTGTTACTTAATTCTTCTGATAATTGTTTAAAGTTTTCGTTAGCTTTTAATTCTGGATAATTTTCAGAAACAGCCATAATTGTTTTTAAAGATGCAGAAAGTTCGTTATCAAGTTTAGCTTTATCTTCAACAGTTGTAGCATTTGCCCAAGATGTACGAAGTGCAGCTATTTTCTCAAATGTTTCTTGTTCGTGATTCATATAACCTTTTACTGTTTCTACAAAGTTTGGTATTAAATCAAATCTTCTTTGAAGTTGGACATCAATTTGACTCCAAGCGTTATCAACTTTCATTTTAGATTGAACTAGACCATTATATGTAGATATTATAAAAGCTATAATTACAACAATGATAATTAAGATAATCCATAGCATAGTTACATTACCTCCTATTTTTTTTGTTTTAATATATCATATTTTTATGAATTTCGCAAGAGGAAAATACCTAATCACTGAATGACTTTTTTTGAAATGGGGACGGTTCCTTTTTCAAAAAGGAACCGTCCCCATTTCAAAAAAATTTAACAAAAAAGAGGGAATTATGTAAAATACGTCGAATAATATATTATGGAAAATAAAAATCTGGGAAGGAAAGAGAGGTTAAGAAGTGCGTTATAGTGATGAAATACTAAATGAAGTACGAGAAAATAGCGACATAGTAGAAGTAATTTCACAATATGTGCATTTAAAAAGAAGTGGAAGAAACTACTTTGGGTTATGTCCATTTCATAATGAAAAGTCACCATCTTTTTCGGTATCACCAGATAAGCAAATATTTCACTGCTTTGGATGTGGAGTAGGAGGAAATGTATTTACATTTATAAGTAAGATTGAGGGAATAGGATTTAAAGAAGCAATAGAAAATCTAGCAGATAGAGCTGGGATTGTGCTTCCAAAATCAACTAATAACGAAGATAGTAGAAAAGAAGAATTAAAATCAAAAGTTTATAAAGTAAATAATTTTACAGCAGATTATTATCACAAAAGGCTATATAAGCCAGAATCAAAAGCAGGACAAGAATATGTAAAACAAAGAAAGCTAACAAATGAAACGCTAGAAAGTTACAATCTAGGATTTTCGGGTAATTATGATGAACTATATAAAGTACTTAGAAAAGAAGGCTTTAATGATGAAGAAATATTAGAATCAGGTCTAGTCAAAAAAAATGAACACGGTCAATATGTGGATTTTTATAGAGATAGATTTATGATTCCAATTTTGGACGTCAGAAATAGGGTTATAGCATTTGGTGGAAGAGTTTTAGGAGATGCAAAAAGGTTTAAATATTTGAATTCGCCAGAAAATATAGTTTACAGCAAAGGAAAGCATTTATTTGGATTAAATGTTGCAAAAAGATATGACCATAAAAAACTTCTAATAGTAGAAGGATATATGGATGCTATATCACTTCATCAAAGAGGAATAACAAATGTTGTTGCAGCACTTGGAACGGCTTTAACCACAAATCAAGGTTGGCTACTTAGAAGAAATGCTGAGCAGGTTATTTTAGGTTTTGATGCAGATGGAGCTGGTCAAAATGCAATAATGAGAGCAATGGAAGTTATGCAAAATATGGGATGTGATATGAGAGTTCTCCAAATGACAGGTGCAAAAGATCCAGATGAATTCATTATAAAATATGGTTCTGCAAGATTTCAAAAATTGATGAATGAGGCAATATCACTTTTAGAATTTAGAGTAAAAGTCTTAGAACAAAATCTAGATTTGGAAGTTGCAAGTGATAAAGTAAAATTTTTAAATGAAATAGCAAAACTAATTGCTAAAATTGATAACACAATTGAACAAGAAATATACATAGAAAAGCTATCAAAAGGATATAATATATCTAAAGAGGCAATTTTTGGACAAGTAAATAAATTGCAATATTCAAGTAGGACTCAAACAAAAAATTTGGAAAAGCCAAAGCCAGTAGTTATCCACAAAAAAGAAACAAAAGTGGATAACAATGTATCAGAAGAAATTATAAAAAGGGAAAATACAATTATATCAATATTAATAAACAATCCAGAAAATTTTCAAATGATTAAAGAACATATGAAAATAGAAGACTTTAAATATGACTTAAATATAAAAATTGTAAAAGCATTATATGAAGAACTTGAAAAAGAGGATAGCAATATAAGTTTGGTATTAGATAAAATAGAGGATGAAGAAATAAAAAATCATTTAACTGCAATTATGGCAGAAGATTATGGAATATCAGACAGTAACGACACAAAGGCAATAGAGGATATTTTAAGAAAATATGAAAGAGAAAAATTGGAAAAAAGACGTGATGAACTAATTAGTTTAAGTTCAACAGAAACAGATGCAGTAAAAAGAAAAGAATTAGGTAAAGAATTAAATGATATAATTTTGAAATTAGTTAAAATAAAATAGAAATTTTTTAGAAAGGAAGTTCAAAGTGAAAGAAGAGAAAGATATTACAAAAAAAGAAGCAAAACCAGAAAAAAGAATGAGCGCAGAAGAAAAAGCACAAGCAAAAGAAAAAGTTGAAAAAATAAAAGAAATTTGATATAATAATTATTACGTGAAAAAATTTCACGAACTTCTTATAAAAGGGAGTATAGAGAAAGATGGGTATTATTGTTAAAACAACAGCAGAGTTTGAAACACAGAAAGAAATGCTTTTACGGTCAATAACAAGAGCTGAAAAACTTATTACCCCAATGGAAACTATTGGAGAAAGGGAAAAAGATATAATTCAAGAATTTATTGCATATAATATTCCACGTAGTCCGCTACTGTTTTGTGAAAGACAATGTTTTAGAAATATTCTAAAGGGGGTAAGCCTTGGAAGAACCGAAAAGGAGCAAGCAATAGAAAATCTTGTTAATTTAAAATACGAGATAATAAAGTTAGATACCATCTTAGGAGAAGTGCAGTAGTACTGCACTTTTTCTATTTAATAGATGTTTACATTACAAAAAAACACAAACTTTTGTTTACTTACAATGTGCTATATGTTATACTTGAAAGAGCGAGGTGAGATTATGAATGATGAAATTCACGATAATATTGAAAAAACTGAAAGTTTATATAGGTTAAGGCCTCTAAAAAATGAATAAATTTCTGAATTTTGCTTGACTTTCTGCCATAGAATAGTTTATTACGAGCAAGATAAATGAAAACACTTTATTTGATGCAAAAAGTGGAGAAATTTTGAAAATAAAATGTGATTGAAATAATGTATAAACAGCCTAAAAATTGTAAATACTTAAGTTAGTATTATTTTTAGGAGGTATAAAATGGAAACATTAATAAAAGAACTAAATCAGTATTTATCAGATTTATCAGTATTTTATCGTAAGTTACAAAACTATCACTGGAACGTCAAAGGAAGCGATTTTTTTGTAGTACATGAAAAATTAGAGGAGTATTACAACAAAATAAATGACCAAATAGATGAAGTTGCAGAGCATATTTTAACTTTAAATGCACAGCCTTTAGGAACTATGAAAGATTATTTAGAAACAACAACTATTGCAGAAGCAAAAAATGAGAGAATTTGCTCAACCGAAATTTATAAAAATATTATAAAAGATTTTGAAACATTATTAGAGAGGGTTAATCAAATAAAAGAAGAAGCGGAAAAAGAAAAGCAATATAGTACATCATCTTTAATAGATGGATATATTTTAGAATACTCAAAAATATTATGGATGCTAAATCAAAGTATATAAAATTAGGGCCAAATCTATATTTTCTTTTTAATAGAAATTTAGATTTAGCCCTATTTTTTAGAAATTGTAGTGTATCTGTCCATAATTCTTAAAGATAGAAAAGAGACTTTTACTCAATTTCCAAAGTGTCACAACAAAATTCTTGTATGACACAATAAATATAATTATATACTAAAATACGAAATTTTGTATTTATTTTAATTTACAACTATACTAAGTTATTATATAATAACTTAGAACAAGAGATAATATTATAAAGGAGGAATGAA
>ERZ825896.3054-NODE-3054-length-14738-cov-5.540830_pt1 | contig 14738 bp, 13 predicted proteins | sample MGYA00519858_ERZ825896 | MGnify/ENA primary metagenome ERZ825896 (study PRJEB31778, sample SAMEA3449214) | human gut metagenome | biome: human gut; feature: human-associated habitat; material: faeces | place: United Kingdom | collected 2010/2012 ... | reverse complement strand
AAACAATTAATAATTAAAAATAGTGATTTATGTGATAAATATTTTATTAATAGTAAGAATTGTTATTTATATAATAATGATGAAGAATTATCTAAAAAGTTAGAAAAATATTTAAAGGGTGATATAGGTAATTTAACATATAATACTTCTAAGTTAATAGAAAATAATAATTATAAAGAAATAATAAATTTTATTAAAAAGATATTTAATTAGTAAACTAATTGACAAATTATTACTAAAATATATCTTTTTTTTAAAATTTATTGTACAATTATATTAAGAATAATAATGCTTAAAATACCAATAATTTGGTATGAATTTTTTATCTGAGGAGACATGAATTGTATGAATTTATTTCAAAAAATTAAAAAGAATAACTTAATACGTAATATAACTGAAGAAAAATATTTTAGTTCTGATTTTAAAGATGATTTTGATGTATACTATGCACTTGTTAGAAAAAATCCATCTAGTATTAATAAATTACAATATGGTTGTAGGGAAAAAATTTTAGAAATTGAGCCTAGTTTTGTTGATTACTTGAATAATTCTTTTTTAGTTTGTCATCTTAGGGAAAAACCTCAATTAATAGATTTTGTTAGAAATAATAGATCTCAAATTATTACGCATCTAAAAATTGAAAAACTTTTTGAATGTATTCAATATTTAAGTATTGAAGAACAGGGGTCGATAATACGGGGATTTATTAATAATTCAGAATTTTATAAATATTTTGATAAAACATTAATTATAGATACATTATCCAATAATAATGAAAATGTTGATATTAGTAAGTGTAATGAAGAATTACAATTATTGATAGTTAAAGCAAATAATAAATATATTTCAAGTTGCAACAGTGATGTTTTAAAACAATATTTATCTAGTAATCCTAATTTTACATATCAACTAGATTATGAATTATTATATAATAATATTGGAATAATAAAAGAGTTAATAAGTAATAATATAATAGATCGTAAAGAACTATTTAGAAATTTATTTTTCAAATATGGAATGAAAGAATTAACACAAGAATTTTTAAATAATAGTGATTTTAATGAATTTAAATTAGAATTAGTGAATGCGTTCTGGCCAGGAACTTATCGTGATATTGATAATAGAAAAGAATTATTCAACGTTAATCCAAAGGCTAACGCATATTGGATGAATAACGATATTAATATTGTTAAAGAGTATATATATAATAGATTAAAAGAGTTTAATATTAGTACCTCTTTTGCAATAGGTAAAGATGATATAAATAACATTTTATTAATTTTATCCAACGATAATATAATGAGAAAGATTGATACTAAAAATATACAACATTTTTTAAACAATCCAAGTTATGAACATTTAATTAAAATTGTTGAAAATATATATGGAAGCGAATGTGCCAATATTTTAAAAAATAGGCCGAAATTAAATGCCAATTTAATACCAACACTTGATATATTTGATAAAAAAGTTGTAGATACTTTCGGGTATCAAAATATTCAAAACTTCTTGACATATGAAAATAAGAGTTTTCTAGTTTTAGAAAGTTTAATAAAAGATGATAATCTTCTAAATAAGTATATTCAATTTAGAGATATAACATCAAGTTATTATAATGATAATACTTTCATTGATTTAGAAAAACAATTAATTGCATTTTATGATATGAAAGAATTTTTGTTGAAAATTGATTTAAATAGTTTAAATGCAGAACAAAAGAATAATTTACTCGAATTTATTAATGATAAATATATTGATAATAACAATAATATAACTATGCACTTAGATACATTAGAGCAACTTAGTAATTATAACAGAATGCGAAATGAAAAGTATGATAAGCACTTTATAGAGGCTAATGACATATTTGAAATAAAAAGTTGTATATATGAGAGGTTTTTTGGATTAATAAATAACAAAAGTAATATATACAAACTACAACAAGCAAGTTCATCAATTATAGATATTTATAATATTGAGGTATTATTGAAGAGTGAAAAAATCAATGATTATTTTAATGATACAGAAATAAAATGTCTTAAATTACTTTTAGTGATTGATAAGATTGATGATGTAGAAACTTTGAAAGATTTATATAAAGAATTAAAAAAGAATGATTCTATAATAATAAATCCAATAGACTTTAAAGATATAAGGGAAAAAATACCTCAAATATATGCAAATGATATTATAAAAAATTTATTTAATCCAGACGACGTTAAAAGTACTACTAATGGTGTAATTGTTAATGAGCCAATAGATTATAAAGGAAAGAAGATAAAAGTTGTTACATTAAATGGTGAAAAATTTAATTTACTTGTTCACGCAAAAACACTTGGATCAGCTACTTTTAATTTAACAGATAGAACACTTGTTGATAGAATGTCTATATATAATTCTTTTATTAACGGTGAAGAGGGTATGAGTACAATTTCTTGTAGTACAATTTCGAATGAAAACTATTTTCATCATAATGCGAATCAAATATTATTAGGATTTAATAATATAGATGCTGAAGACATTTTGGCAATGGGGGCATTTGATATAAATACGTCTCATAATATGCGTTCATTAAATCCAACAAGTGAAGCAAATTTTGATTTTTTACAAAATTTAAATAGAAAGGTTGCCAACCGTTTTGTTGAAAAACAATCAACAGATGCACATGGTAATCCTTATACATACTTTGCTGCACCATATGCTGCGAGGGGAAGATATAATGAAGTTGTATTAAGTAGACGTCATCATGATACAAGAAAAATAAAAGAGGATGATAAAACAGGTGGAAGAATTATGCCATCATGTGTTGTAGCAATCGATAAAATTCAACCATTGACTGCTGAGATTGCTGCACAGTTTGATGTACCGATTGTCATAATTAATACAAAAGCTTATGGCTTTAATAATAATTATGACATAGAGAAAGCAAACTACACAATTGAAGAATTAACTAATGAAACAAATGAATTATTAGGAAGAAAGAGATAAAATGAATAATAATCAATTAAAAGAAAAATTAAATAATATGTTGCAAATTTTACATAGTGTTTTAAATAAACATAATGACAAAGAAAATAATAAAGAATTGATAAAGCAAATTGATGTATTATATAATAATGACAATAAAAATATGCAAGTAAACAAATAAATTATAAAAGTAGACAGATTATTGCGATAATTAATGGTCTACTTTTTAATATTTAGTAATTAAAAATATAGTAAACTAATTGACAAATTATTACTAATATATATCTTTTTTCATTTATTTATTTTATAATAATAATAGAGGTGGACTATGGAAAATACTATTTTAGAAATATTAAAAAAAGAAAACAAGGCTTATAGTGTTCATGAATTAGAAGATATAATGCAAATACATGATGTAGATGGATTAAAAGAATTACTTAAAACACTTAATAAAATGGAAGATGAACTTGTAGTATATCGCAGTAATAAAGATAAATATATGCTATTTAATAATAGTCATTTAAAAATAGGACGTTTAATTGGACATCGAAAAGGTTTTGGCTTTGTTGATATTGAAGGTGATGAAGATGTATATGTATCATCATCTAATATGAATGGAGCAATTCATTTAGATAGGGTTATTGTTGAAATAACATCTAAGAAAGGTATGCAACTTGAAGGTAGAATTGTTAGAGTAATAGACCGAAATTTAAAACAAGTTGTTGGTGAATTATGTGCAAAAGATAATGCATATTATTTGAAAAGTGATGAAAATAAATTAAATGTTCAAATAATAATTGAAAAAAATAAAACACTAGGTGCTGTAGAAGGACATAAAGTGCTTGTTAAAATAACGGGCAGAATAAAAGATAATAAATACCATGGTGAAGTTGTTAAAATACTAGGTCACAAAAATGATCCAGGTGTTGATATTTTATCTATAGTTGCTAAATACGGAATACATGATACCTTTAGTGATGAAGTAATGAAAGAAGTAGATGAGCTTCCAAATGAAGTATTACCAGAAGAATATGATGGTAGAAGAGATTTAAGAGATGTAGAAATATTTACTATAGATGGTGATGATACAAAAGATATAGATGATGCTATTTCAATTAAAAAATTAGATAATGGTAATTATTCATTAGGTGTACATATTGCTGATGTTAGTTATTATGTTAAAGAAAATACTAAATTAGATGATGAGGCTTATGAAAGAGGAACTAGTGTTTATTTAGCTGATAGAGTAATACCAATGCTTCCACACAAATTATCTAATGGGATTTGTTCTTTAAATCCAGGAGTTGATAGACTTGCTATGTCATGTGTTATGGAAATAGATCATAAAGGTGATGTTGTAAGTTATGATATTTTTGAAAGTGTTATTAAGTCTAGAAAGCAAATGACTTATAAAAACGTTAACAAATATCTAGAAGAAGGAATTGTTCCAGAAGGTTATGAACCATTTACTAATTCTTTAAGTTTAATGGAAGAACTTGCTAAAATACTTAGAGCCAATAAAGAAAGAAGAGGTTACATCGATTTTGATATTGATGAGGCTAAAATTATTGTAAACGATAAGGGAGAGGCTATTGATGTCAAACTTCGTGAAAGAGGAACTGGTGAAAAGTTAATCGAAGACTTTATGATTGCTGCCAATGAAACAGTTGCAAGTTGTATATATTTTATGGAATTACCATTTGTATATCGTGTTCATGGCGAACCAAGTGAAGAAAAAATAGATAATTTCCTTAAATTTATTAGTGTACTAGGATATCATGTAAATGGAAAAACAAAGGATTTGCATCCAAAGACAATGCAAAATATACTAGAACAACTAAAAGATAAAAAAGAGTATCATATTCTAGCATCAGTTTTATTAAGAAGTATGCAAAAAGCTGTTTATGATAAAACAAATATTGGACATTATGGACTAGCAAGTAAATGTTATACACATTTTACATCTCCTATAAGAAGATACCCAGATACAACTGTTCATAGATTACTTCGTAAATATTTATTTAAACATCAAATAGATAATGATACAATTAATTATTGGGAAAATAAGTTAGTTGTACTTACAGAACATGTATCTCAAAAAGAAAGAGATTCTATAGACTGTGAAAGAGAAGTAGACGATATGAAAATGGCTGAATATATGATGAAACATATTGGAGAAGAATTTGCTGGTATAATAAGTAGTGTTACAAGTTTTGGTATGTTTATTGAACTTCCTAATTTAATAGAAGGTTTAGTAAAACTTGAAGATATGAAAGATGATACTTATGTATATGACGAAACCAGATTTTGTTTAAAAGGAACTAGTAAAAAGAAAATATATCGTCTTGGTGATAATGTAAGAGTTATTGTAAAAAATGCTAGTAAAGAGGCTAAAACAATTGATTTTGAATTAGCACCTACAAATATCGAAAATTCATAAAATTTTATGAATTTTTTTGTTATATAAAAAATTTACTATCATAAAATTATTTAGGTGATGGTATGGAATTTAATGAAGGCGATTTAGTTACAAGAAAATCTCATAATCATGATACTATTTTTACGATTACAAGTATAGATGCTGATACTGCCTTATTAAAAGGAATTAATATTAGGCTTGTGGCAGATAGCCCACTTGATGATCTAGAATTATATAATGATGATGATAGTGAAAATGAAAAAGAATTTTTAGATAGAATTAAACCAAAACAAGTTTTAGATCGAAATGATTATTTTTATTTACCGGGTAAAATATTACATATTGATGCTGATGAAGATTATTTAAAAAGATGTTTAGATTATTATGAAAATATGAATATATGGGCTATAGGTATATGTGAACAAGAAAATATGGTATCTTCAAGAATTAAAGATTTGCTTGAAGAATATAATCCTAATATTGTTGTTATTACTGGTCATGATGCTTACTACAAAAAAAATGGAAATATAAAAGATATACAGGCCTATAAAAATAGTGATAATTTTGTTAAATCTATAAAAGAAGCAAGAAAATTTGAAAAAAGTCATGAAAAATTAATTATTATTGCAGGAGCATGTCAATCAGATTATGAAGAATTAATAAGAGCAGGTGCTAATTTTGCATCAAGTCCTAAAAGAATCAATATTCATGCATTAGATCCTGCTATTGTTGCGTCGCAAATAAGCTTATCAGATATAACAAAAGATATAGATTTAAAAGGAATATTAGATCATACAAAGTATGGAAAAGATGGAATGGGTGGTATAAAAACAAAGGGTACAATGTATATTGGATATCCTAGATAAGGGGGATTAAATGACAATTAGTCAAATAAAGAATGATTTAAATAAACATATAGGTGAAACAGCAACAATAAAATGTAATTTAGGTAGAAATAAATATGAAAAATATCATGTAACAATTAAAGAATTATATAATAATATTTTTTTAGTACAACTAAATAATGAAAATAATCCTGAAATTAAGTCTTTCTCATATACAGATGTAATAACTAAAACAATTAAAATAGATTATTAGTTATTAATTAATAGTAAAAATTTACCAAAATAGTTGAAATTGATAAATAAATATTATACAATATAAGTGTATAAAGATAGATATACATACTGAAGGGAGAGATTTACTTGAAAATTACATCTGTAAACGTTAAGAAAATTGAAAAAGAAGATTCTAAAATGAAAGGTGTTGCAACTATCGTATTAGATGATTGTGTTGCTATACATGATATTAAGATTATTTCTGGTAAAAATGAGGATGGTAGTGAAAAACTATTTATTGCTATGCCAAGTCGTAAATTACCAAATGGTAGTTATAGAGATATAGCACATCCAATTAATCAAGATGCAAGAAGTGAATTTGAAAAGGTAATTTTATCTGAATATAAAAAGGTAGAAGAATAATGAACTGCAATTAAGCAGTTTTTTTGTATATATGTTATAATTAAATAGATTGATGTTAATGAATTGTTAATTAGTAACATAAAAATAGAAAGTAGGTAGTTTATGTACAGTGTTTTATTAAGTGATTATGAAAAAGGAATAGAACTAGTTAAGGCTAAGTTACAAAATATGATAAAAAATACTTATAAAGCAGTAATTATATCATGGACATTTCCAAGTGAAATAGATTTTAGAACATTTAATGAAGAGTGGTTTCCTAAAAATGGTCGTAGATATAATAAGTATGTTGGTTCATTAATAGAATTAGGGATAGATGAAAAAAAAATTTATATATTAAATTGTTATGATAAGAAAAATTTAACTAAATTTAAAGATATAATTGAAGAAAGTGATATTTTAGTAATTACTGGTGGTAATCCTGAAATGTTATATAGTAAAGTTGTCCAAGAAACAGAACTTCTTTATACTATAAAACATTATAAAGGAATAATTATTGGTTTTAGTGCAGGTGCAGAATTACAATTAAAAAGATATTTTATTACTGCAAAGAATAATTATTATAAATATTTTGCTTTTTATGATGGATTTGGTATATTAGATGACCCATTTTATATGGATGTTCATTCTATAAAAAATAGGAGATATTTAGATAAGTTACAGAAAGTAGCAAATGAAAAAAGGAAAAAAATATATGCTATTTTTAATGATGGTGCTATGATTTATGATAGAATAAATCATAAATTAGAAACTTTTGGTAATGTAATTTGCTTTAATCCTATTGGTTAAAAAATTTTATGAAAAATCAAAATATAGATGATATAATTAAGTAGAGTGGTGATAGGATGGGAAAAATTGCAAATGCTATTCAAATGTTGGACTATTTAAATACTGGAAATAAATATAGTGTAAAAGACCTTTCAAAAAGATTAGGTATTACTGAACGTATGGTTCGATATTATAAGACTGAATTAGAACAAATTGGTATTCCAATTGAAACATTCATGGGACCTAATGGAGGCTATTATATTTTAAATGTTAAAAGTCAATACAATCATTTTAATAAATATGATCTCCAAGTGTTAGAAAATATTTATAAATTGTTAAAGCAAGTAGGATATGAGCATATTGAAAAATATGAAAAAGTAATTAAAAAGATTAAATTTGAGAGGGATATAGAGGAAGAAAAAAGTAAATATTTTTTAGATAATGGTGCCTTAAATGAATCTGAATTGTATTTTAAATTAAATGAGGCTATTGCATGTAAAACATCAATAAAAATATTATACGAAAATTTAAATCAAGAATGGCAAGAGAGAATTATTCATCCACTGCAAATTTTTAATTTTGATAATAAATTTTATGTAACTGCTTATTGTGAACTAAGAGATGATATTAGACATTTTGAAATTAGTAGAATAAAGTTGAATAAAAAATAATTTAGACATAATATTTCCTATATTTGTGATAAAATATATTCAAGAGGTGATATCATGTTTAATAATAAAATTTTTATTGACTTTGATGGTGTAATCTTTGATACAGAAAAGAGAGTTTTAGAAAGAAAAAAACAAAAACCAAATATAAGTTGGGATGAATTTTTTGAAAAGTTGAATTGGTTTCAATTATTAGAAGAATCCAAAATAATAAACAACGCAATTGATTACATTTTAGAAGGTCAAACAAAGTCAAAGCAAATTGCAATTTTGACTAAAATTCACACCTTAGTAGAAATGGAAGCAAAAGTAAAATCGTTGCGAAGTAGAAAAATAGAAGTGCCTATTTTATTTGTTCCACCACATATTAAAAAAAGTCAAATATATTTACCAAATAATGGAGAGATTTTAATTGATGATAGTATTAAAAATTTAATTGATTGGGAACAAAATGGTGGGAAAAGTATTTACTTTAATGAAAATTTAAATTCTAACGAACAGTTTGAAACAATAAAATCATTAAGTAAAATTATATAAGGTGATTTTTATGATAAATGAGCAATTGATAAAAAACTATGAAAAGGCTTTAGAACAAAAATATAATGCTATATGTTTTGATATAGATGGAACATTAACTGAAGATAATTCAACAAAAATAGATTCACGTATTTTGCCTGAATTAGCAAATATATTAAAAAGGCATATTCCAATAGTTTTTATTACTGGAAGAGGAGAAACAGGATTAAATGAATTATTATTAGATATTATAGGTGATTTAAAGAATAAATATAGAGTTAATAAAAAACAACTGTTAAAAATGTATGCACTTACAAATGATGGGGCTAGATTTTTTATGACTTCAAATAATAGTGAATATCTTTTTAACATTAAGGAGTATATATCTTCAAAAGAAGATTTTGTTAAATTAGAAATACTAAATACCAAAATTATAACTCTATTAAATTCTTCCAAATTATGTAATTACGTTAAAGTAACTTATTCTAGGGATTCTACAACTAATACTATATTAAATATAAGATTAATTATTTTAACAGATAAAACTGAAATTAATAATGAAATAATAAATACTGTAAATTCATTAATAATAAATTCAAATTATTCAAATTTAAATTTAACAATAGGAATGCATAATGGTCAACAAGTTTTACAAATTGGTACAGCAACAAAAGATAGAGCAATAAAAGTTGCTGAAAGAATGATAGGAATACCAGAAAATTCAATGCTTAGAATAGGAGATTGTGGAGATCAAAATGGAAATGATTATTCTATGTTAAATTGTTCTCAAGGTTTTAGTGTTGAAAAAATAAGTGGTGATATTGATAAATGTTTTCCAATTATTGAAAATGGAAAAATCATAAAAGGTGTGGATGGAACTTTAAGTTTATTAAAAAAAGTTAGGCTATTACCCACAATTTGTTTGGAACACGCTATACAAAGTGAGTATGCCAAGGCATATGCTAGAGTTGAAAAGAAATTAAATCAAGGAAAAAATAATAAAATTTCATATTTCAATAGTTTGGTTGATAATAAATTTTTGACTGCTAATGGAATAAATAGTTTATTTGATTCATCTAGTGGAAGCATAAAAATTCCAATGTATGAATGGATTATGATACCAGATGACAATTCACTAAAGCAATTATGGTCGATAAAAAATGGTTTAAGTTTATGCTATTCAATGTATGACAATGAAAATATATTATTAAGGGGGTCTAATGTATATTATTATTTTTTATCTCAAAGAATTCATAATGCAAAAACTAAGGAAGACATAACAACTAAAGATATGATATATGAATGGTTAAATAATAATATTAATTTTTTTTCACAATCATTAGTAGCACTTAATAATATATCTGATTTAAATGATTTAAATAATACCAAATTGATATTAGGTGTAATTGATAATATTCGAAATTACTTATTAGTTTTATTAAACCAATTAATTGTTAGCAATAATAGTGAAAAAATTATAATGGTTAATTTGGAAACTTTATATGAAAATTCATTAATATATAAAATATATATTAATTTAATAAAAACGGAAAATTTAATTACAGATATTTCATTTAATTGTAATTATAAAATAAAATGTGCTGATGTTGAATCTCTAATTAGAAACCTAATTTCAATTACTGATGATTTTAGGTTAGAATTTGATAAACAACCAGATAAAGAAAATTATTCAAAAGAATTTAGAGCATATAGAGAAATAGATAATTTTGCTGAAAACTTTATAACGTGTTTTTTGACATTACAAAAAGATTCTAATATTTTTTCTAAAGGCATTTGTGGTGTATGTTATGGTGGCTTAGAATTGCCAATTATAATGAAATCAATTGATAACAAGATAAGTGATGTTTGTATACTGAAATTTAATAAAAATGTAACTGGATACTCAAAAAAACAATCATTGGAATTAAGATTTTTTGATATTTCTAAGGCAGGTGGCATTGAACTTTTGGGAATTGATAAACAAAAAGAATATATTATATTTGATGATAATTTATTAACAGGTAAAACGATGCAATTGGCTATAACGACTTTTTATGATGTTGGAATTGACGTTGAAAGAATAGTTGTCGTTAGATATCCAGGGGTAAATAGAATTAATCAAATGTTTATGCCAAATCATGGTGCGATTGATTATAGACATTTTTTTAATTTTATAGAAGGGTTATATTTTCCTAGCCCATATAGTTGGAGAGATTCGTATAGTATAAACCCATATGAAGATTCTTTAGGAATTTTTGATTTAAATAGACGAAAAATAATGGAATGTCTAGCAAAAAATGGTGATTATTCTACAACAAGTGAAGTAGTATATGTAAAAAGGATGGTAAAAAATGAAAGTAATTAGTATTGGTGATTTAGTTACAGATTTTTATTATAAAAATGGTAAATTGGTTGGTGTAAATGGTGGCATGTCTTCTCATAATATAATTGCCAATATTGCCAAATTTGGTTTACCAACATCTGTTTATGGTATTTGTGGAAATGATATGGCAGGAGCTGTTGCAATAAATAGTTTGAAGAGCCTTGGAACAAATGTTGATAATATAAAAGTTATTGATAATATAAATACACGTTGTTTTCATGTATCATATCAAGATGTAAATAATAAATTGGAATTTGTTTCAAAAAAACGTTGTCCAATTTGCAATGAAAAAAAATGGTATGATGAAAGTAAAATAGAAGTAAATGATATTTTAAAAAAAATCAGTGAAGATGATATTTTAGTATTTGATAATTTGAATAATAAAAATCAAATTATTATAGATGAATGTGTAAACAGAAAAATGTTAGATCTAGGTCAATATTTTGAATTGGAAAATTATGATGATAACGCCATTATTGAAATAGTTAAAAATAAATTTGATTTTATAAACTTAAATGAACGGGTTGAAAAATATTTAAAAAAACGTTTTTCTGTAAATTCACTAGAAGAAATTTATGACATATTAAATCCTAAAATGATAATTGTTACTAGAGGAAAATTAGGCTCTGACTTTGTATTTAATAATAATAAAATAACAAAACATTTAGATACACCAGAGGTGGAAGTTGACCCAACTGGTGCAGGTGACGCATTTTTTTCGGTATTTATAAGTGAATATATAAAAAATAATTTTATTGTTGATCCAAAATTTATTGATTTAACTTTCGAAAAAGCAATTAAAATTACAAAAAAGGTTGTAAAAAAATTTGGTGCAAGAGGCCATATTCAAAATTTATACAAAATAAAAAAATTGAAAGAAGATTGTACTTGTAACAATTTTGATATTTTATCAAGAAAACAGATAAAAAGATGTAATATAAATATAAACAATTTAGAGTCACGTCTAATCAATGCTATTAATAGTAGAGCTTATGATAAATTATCTAAATTGGATTTTAACTGTTTAAATAATGTTATTTTTGTAGGTACTGGTGGATCTTTTGCAGGAGCAAAATTTTCATCAAAAATTATCAATAATTTATATGGTTTAAATACCATTGCTTTGTATCCAAGAGATTTATATTATAGAAATAATAGCAATGTTGATTTAGTCTTTTTATTTACATATTCTGGTACAACAAATGATTTACTTATATCAACAAATTCAATTGATAATAAAAGAAAATATATTATAACAAAAGGTGAATTGGAAAAGATTGTAACAAAAACAGGTATACCTAAAAAGAACATTATTTCTTATAGATCAGGTACTAATAAAGGAAAAGAAAGAGGATTTTTGTCATTTGAAGGTGCTGTAGCTCCTGCAAGTTTATTCTTAAAATTATATTTTGAAAGAAATTTAAAAGATAATATAGAGTATTTTATAAGAGACTGCATAGATTACTGGAAGAATTATTTTGAGAACTATTTCAAAGAAAATAAAAAAATATTGAAAGAATTTTTAAAAGAGGGAAATAGTTTTAATATTTTTACAGGTGATTTTACAGAATCTGCTAGTTGTGATTTAGAAAGTAAAATAATAGAATCTGGTATATATAATTGTTTAATTCACGAAAAGAAAAATTTTTCTCATGGCAGATTTATAAATTATGAACATTTAAACCAAAATAAAAATATTTATTTTAAACAAAAAAGTACAAGTTTATATGAAAAAAATTTACTAGAATATTTAGGAAAAGGTCAAAATTTGATAATTGAAAGTAGATATGATGGAATACTATGTGAGTATGATTTATTAATTGCATCACAATATCTAATATACTATATTTCTAATTTTCTTAATATAGATATTTCAAAACCAACTTATAGTGAATCGGCAATGAAAATCTATTTCTATAAAGGTGAACTTTAGGCTAATAGAATAAAGTCAAAAATTTTAATTTAGCCAGTGAAAAAATTAAAATCTTGTATACAAAAATATTAACAGTTAATTAAGAATAAGTGATTAATTATAAAAAACATTTACTAAACGAATTAATATGTGTTATATTCTTATTAAAGAAAGGAACGTTATAATGTGGAAAAAACAATGACTAAATCTTTGAGGCTGAGCATATAAACAATGTTAAAGATAAATAATAATGATTTGAGAAAAATTAAAGATATTATTTATGAAACATATATTTAAACAAATTATAAAGATAGTATTTAGCTATAAATGTATTCATACATGAACACTTTTGATAATTATTACAAATAATAACAAGCAACATTTAAAATATAAGTATAAGCAAAAGAGGTAAAAAATATGATCGAAAAGAAAGTCATTACTACAACTACTTACAAAATTTTAGAAGAAAAAGATGTTGAAGAAATTATGTCTAAGTATGTTGGAAGAGAAGTTAAAATAAACGAGATTGATTTTATATTAATGGACATTGTTTGCTTTGAAAATTACTCCTTCAACTATAAAGATATTGAAGAATGTGACTATGGTATCGGATGTGAAACTTATATTGATGGTAAAGAAATAATCGATTCAGAAACTGAATTTTCCCCTTTAGACAAATTTATGCCTAACACCTTATATGCAAAATTAAAAGATATTTTTGCTTTCGACGTAAGTAAGTTTAAGAGTTTTTATAGATATACACATAACGACTGGTAATTTATATTCAAAAATTTAAATTTATAACTTATAAAAGTATAAAACATTTTATGTTACAAATATTTTGATTTAAAAGAATTATGAAATACATATTCAATCATTGGAGAAGGTAATTATTATGAGAACAAGAGAAGAAATTGAAAAAAATGTTTTAGTTGAAAATATAGATTATAAGATGGTAAAATATACACTCAAACAAGATAGTGGAGAATATAAAGAATTTATAATTTATATTAACCCATCTAGTTTTACTTTTGATTATCAGGAAAAAGAATATAGTTGTATCTATGGCAATATAAATGATAGTCAAATTGGACCTAAAACTATTGTTGTTCTAGCAAAGTAAAGGAGAAGTAAATGAAGTTAATTGTAGGATTAGGGAACCCAGGTAGAGAATATGAGGGAACCCGCCATAACTGTGGCTTTATGGTAATAGATAAACTAGCAGAGAAATTAAATGTTAGTGTTGATCAAAATAAATTTAAAGGTTTATATGTAAAGTTTAAATATCATGGTGAAGATGTAATTTTATTGAAACCGCAAACATATATGAATCTTTCTGGTGAGTCTGTTAGTACATTGATGCAGTTTTTCAAAATAGAAATAGAAGATTTATTAGTTATATATGATGATTTGGATATGCCAGTAGGTAAATTACGATTACGAAAAACAGGTAGTGCTGGTGGTCATAATGGAATAAAAAATATTATTGCGCATTTAAATAGTCAGGATTTTAAAAGAATTCGAGTTGGTATTGATAGGCACAAATATATGAAAGTGGTTGATTATGTTTTATCACGTTTTACCAAAGAAGAAACCGATGCTATTAATCAGGGAATTGAAAATGCAG
>ERZ825896.3043-NODE-3043-length-14776-cov-19.795666_pt1 | contig 14776 bp, 10 predicted proteins | sample MGYA00519858_ERZ825896 | MGnify/ENA primary metagenome ERZ825896 (study PRJEB31778, sample SAMEA3449214) | human gut metagenome | biome: human gut; feature: human-associated habitat; material: faeces | place: United Kingdom | collected 2010/2012 ... | reverse complement strand
CATCGACAAGTGCAAGCACCTCAGCAAGTACCAGTGCCTCAACAAGTGCAAGTACATCGGCAAGTACAAGTGCCTCAACAAGTGCAAGTACATCAGCGAGCACCAGTGCCTCAATAAGTGCAAGTACATCGGCAAGTACAAGTGCCTCAACAAGTGCAAGCACATCGGCTAGTACTAGTGCATCGACAAGTGCAAGTACATCAGCAAGTACGAGCGCCTCAACCAGCGCAAGCACCTCAGCAAGCACAAGTGCAAGTACATCAGCTAGTATCAGTGCTTCGACCAGCGCAAGTACCTCAGCAAGCACCAGTGCATCGACAAGTGCAAGTACATCGGCAAGCACAAGTGCATCAACAAGTGCAAGTACATCGGCAAGTACCAGCGCATCAACAAGTGCAAGTACATCAGCTAGTACGAGTGCATCAACGAGTGCAAGTACATCGGCAAGCACCAGCGCATCGACAAGTGCAAGTACATCAGCAAGCACAAGTGCATCAACAAGTGCAAGTACATCGGCAAGTACTAGCGCATCGACAAGTGCAAGCACATCAGCAAGCGAGAGTGCCTCAACCAGCGCAAGTGAGTCAGAGAGCACATCAGCAAGTGAGAGTGAATCAACCAGTGCAAGTGAGTCACTCAGCACAAGCGAGAGCATCAGCACAAGCACAAGTACGAGTCAGAGTCAGTCAGCTGCAAATGTGGTACCGACACCGGCTCCTGCACCAGCACCGGCAGTAGACAATGCTCCTGCACCTGCAACAACTATCACACCGGTTGCTACACCTCTTGCAGCAGCTACACCTCCGGCAGCACCAGCACCAGCAGCTCCTGCGGCACCGGCAGTACCGAATACACCAATTCAGGATGCACAGGTTCCACTTGGAGTAAATGAGGATGAAGATAATCTTCAGAACATCGAGGATGAGGATACACCTCTTGCAGCAGGCGGAACAGCCAAGGACGGTATCAAAACATGGTGGTGGTGGATTGCAGCAGCAGTTGCAGCTATCACAGGAAAGGGTGTTTATGACAACCGCAGAAGAAAACCTGCAAAGAGCGACGATTCAGAAGATAATTCTGATGAGAAATAAATAATTAATAGCAATACTAACAATATTGTTTTATAATATTAGTGACCATCTGTAGCGGATGGTCACTAATTTGTTAAGCTGTTTTGTAGTAAGACGAAATTACTTTGTGAGGAAAGGTGAATTCCTTGAAGCAGAAGGATAGTATAAAGAAGAAAAAACAAAAACAACAGAAGGAACACGTATTATTATATAAGCTTTTATATTCGTTCATGACCATGCTCGTGTACATGGTAGGCAGAAATATACCACTCTACGGGATAGATATAGATGCATATAGCAATGTAAATGTAGATGCGCAGTCCATACTTTTACAGGCTATTTCAGGTGATATGAAGAACTGTTCCATTTTCATCATAGGCTTGTGGCCGTACATGCTGGCATCCATGCTTGCCATACTGATAGTTGCAATCATGTCGCTTGACAATACAAGAAAGCTGTCACCGAAGAAGATAAACATATGGACAGTTACCATCATGATGATTATCGCAGCAGTTCAGGCATATCACAAAACACAGACACTTATGTATAGAGTTAGTGGAGATGAACTTATATGGAATAAGATAATAGTTTTCATACAGCTTATCGCGGGCATGCTGATAGTGGTGTATATGTGCGACAGAGCTACCAAGTATGGTATCGGTGGCAAGGTGAGTGTGTTCATGGTCAATATAGTCAGTGGTATGATGACCATGTTTACGGGAAAGCCGCTTGAGAAGCTGGCACTGCCTGTAGCCATAGGAGTGGCAGAGATTGCTGTCATGATAGTACTTGAGACCACTGAGAAGCGAATAGCAGTACAGAGAGTTTCCATAAACAATATTTATGCGGATAAGAACTATATCGCTTACAAGCTCAATCCTGTCGGTGCTACACCGCTTATGTTTGCGTCAGCCGCTTTTTTGCTTCCACAGTTTATGTGCAATGGACTTCATTATCTGTTTCCGGACAATGCTGATATTCAGTGGTGGATGGACAATATGAGGCTCACATCACCGCTTGGAATTGTAGTATACATGGTGATTATATGTCTGCTTACAATTATCTTTTCTATGGTTATGCTGTCTCCGGGCAGGACAGCAGATGATCTGCTTAAGTCGGGTGATTCTATACAGGATATATATGCAGGAAAGCCTACGAAGAGATATCTGATTGGCACAGTGCTCAGCTTTTCCGTTATAAGCTCAATCATTATCTGTATATGTCAGGGTGGACCGCTGTTTTTACAGTTTGGAGGATATGTGGACGCATCACTTGCTATGCTGCCGTGCTCTATCATGATGACGACAGGTCTTTGGATTTCGCTGTACCGCGAGGCAGAGGTGTACCGGAATATGGACAGATATCATACATTCATATAGCTCCCGGCGCTTTGAATTAAGAATTAGGAGGAATCATAATGCTATATTTTATACCGGCATGGTATAAACAGAATATGTGGTGCGAAAACGAGCAGCAGTGGTATATGCGCAGGCTCAAGTCAGAGTTTGACGAGACTATAAAGCAGATTACTCTTTTTCATAGAAATGTGGACAGACCTTACAGGATTCTTGTGCTCGGATACTCGCCAAATTTCAGACATTTCCTACACAGGCAGGGCATGTACCGTTCGAAGTACTGGTCATGCTTTGATGCGATAGCACAGGTCAGGAGAAAGAAGGTCGCTGTGCTGTCATATCACGATATCAAGTGGCCGAAGGGGCTGGAGTTTGTGTATTCGCCTTTTTCTATAATTGCTTTGCAGGGCGATGTGAAGTATGCACAGGTAGAGTTTGGTGAGGATGGCAATCCGATATCCATAGATATGTTTGAGGATGGCAAAATCTGCAGGCGCAACTATTATGATGACAGAGGCTTTGTTTCCAGTACTGTTATCTACGAAAACGGCATAGAGCAGTATCAGGATTTTTTGATGGAAAACGGCATCTGGAAGATACGTGAGTATAAAAATGATGGTCATGTGGTTGTCAATCAGACATGCCCTGACTATGATGTGGTGCCTGATGCCAAGAGCGGCAAAGCAGGTGAGCCGGTTGAGATGCGCTTTACAAAGGCTGAATATGACAGCCTCGAGGCGGTTATCGAAGAGGTATTTGCAAGCTATGTGAATCTCACAAGGCAAAATGACAACTTTTTCGTGGCGATGCATCCGCTTCATATCAGGGTTGCAGAGCATGTGCTTAAGGGGAAAAGGATTATTGCTACATTTTTTGAAAACAGATTTGATTTCACGCAGACATCACTGGCAGCGGATTTTTTAGAGCATGCGGAAAATATCATTACGGATTCTGATTATACGACGAAGCTTATTATGGAAAATCTGGGTGCAGTAAATAACAAGCCGGTCAGATTAAATATCACAGATATTCCGCCATATGATACCAGGATGGACTTCGGTATCAGCTCGCAGCTTCGTGTGCAGAACATACTCGTGCCGGTTGATGGACTGACTGAGGATGCATTTGCTCGGATTATAAAGGGGCTTGCGGATTATCTGACCATTAATGACCTTGCGAGAGTTCATTTCTTTACAAGAGATGCCTCATGGGGGCATGAGGATGCTATAAAGAATGATACGGTAAAGCTTCTTGATAGTATGGGCTATGATTCCCGTTTGGTAACAGGCGATGGTGAGGCAGCTCTCGGCTTTGGCGGCAGCGGGGCTGATGCATTTGCCGAGAATGAGCTGGGGGATATAGAAAAAACGGTGGAGCAGAGATTTTTCGTGGATGTATGTGTGGATGAGCGTGATATCAGCAAGTGTATCAACGAGCAGAGAGTCATCCTCGATATGAGAGGCACGATGGATGTGTTCGTCTATGTCACAGCTATCAGCAAGGGCGTGCCGAGAATCAGCCTGAGTGCAGACCAGTTTCTTGTTTCAGGGAAAAACGGAATGGTCATAGATGATTTTTCTGATATCGGAAGGAGTCTGACCTATTATCTGGACAGCTTTGAAAACTGGAATCAGGCATTGGTGGAGTGCTATGAGCTTGGTCAGAAATATACCACATCGGTGCTGCTTAAGAAGTGGAGAAAGGTGCTAAATTTCAGTGAGTAAGATTCATGTTTTATATGTTGGCAATGACGACTGGACAACTAAATACAGCATTCCGGACAATATAGAGTTTGAAGTGTACGAGTCTGATGAGAGTGAACCCTCGACAAACAGACCTGCGAGAAAGCTCATGGATTTAGTTATTCTTGACAGGGATATAACACTTTCAGAGGAAAAGAAATTTACGAAGTTTACAAGGGGCTACTGTCTTTTTGCTACGGAAAATGTGCAGATGCTAAACAGCGCGACGAGCAGATATTTCAAGGCACGAATGGGACAGTATCTGTATACCGGCGATGTGCAGTATTTTCTGGCTCATGAGGTGAGAAATTATTATCCTAATCCGTATGGTGAGAAGTTTAATCCGGCCAAGCTTGCTATCAGTGATTCTTTTACAGGAAGGGTATCATGTGAAGGAAACTATAACCTGCTTTTGGAGGGAGAGTTTGGTGAGGATTTTTCACAGATTGCATACTGGAGATACAATATCCCTGTTTTTGAGGGACAGTGTATTGATATGTATCTTGAGTATGAGAAAACAGGTGATGTAGAGATTAAGCTTAGATTATTTCAGTTCTACTACGGCTCGATTGGTGATATTAAGCAGGTCTGGGAGCTTGACGAGGAACAGCTGCAGGATGTTTTTTGCATAGATAATGAATCAGATCAGGGTCCTGTTTTTGTTTCTATCCTTGCAAGGGGCACCGGCAGCCTGAATATCATATCATTGCACGACAGACATTCACGCCGTGGACACGGATTTTTCCTGCCCGGAGGTGAGAGGCTTGTCTCCTCTAAGGGAGAGGAAGTGTTTGTATACTTTGAGAAGGGCGATATGAAGCCACCGCTTGCTGTCTATTTCTCAGGCTACAGGACTCAGGAGGGCTTTGAGGGCTACTATATGATGCGAGGCTTTGGATGTCCGTTTATTCTTGTGACAGACCCAAGAAGTGAGGGTGGAGCCTTTTATCTGGGAGATAGTGAATTCGAGCAGATGATTACGGATTATGTGACTGATAAGCTCAATGAGCTTGGCCTTACTAAGGATGAGCTCGTGCTCTCAGGAGCTTCAATGGGAACCTTCGGTTCACTCTACTATGGCTCAAAGCTTTCACCACATGCACTGCTTCTTGCAAAGCCACTTGCCAACATGGGAAATGTAGCACGAAACGAACGAATTCTTAGAGCCGGAGGCTTTGCAACCTCGCTTGATATTCTGATGAAAAATTATGACAATCTCTCTGACGAGGCGATAGAGCAGCTAAACAACAGGATGTGGGACAGATTCGACAGTGCCGACTGGTCGCAAACAAAGTTCATCATCTCATATCTGTATGAGGATGATTACGACCCGGATGGTTATCCGAGCATTTTGTCGCATCTGAAGTCGAGCGGTGTTGAGGTATATGGCAAGGGCTCACACGGCAGACATACTGATAATTCGGCAAATGTCATGGCATGGTTCAAGAGCCAGTACAATAATCTGCTGCATGATGATTTTTCAAGATAAGCAAATAAACGTTGCCGGTCACACTGTCAGGTGTGAACAGTAACAGGAAAACAAACATTAAGTGAACAATAGTAAGACAGGTAAGTATTATGTATGGTGACACATGGCAGGTCCGCTGGAAGGAATTTCTATCGGACTCGTATGTATATGGATCAAAAATTGAATTTAACGAGGATGGTTCAGTTTCCTATAAGAACCGCCTCATGCCGCCGGGCACGGTGATTCACACATGGTATTCTATGACGAATTTCCAGGGGAATAGGATAGAACCGTCGCTTCCACTCATCGATGGAGAGCGGGCATATTCCATTGCGGTGAATATTGACTATCACAACAGTGAGAGTGAGGCACTGATGCTTCGTATCATATTTTTTGACAGGTATGATGTACAGGCGCAGAGTATTATTGTCCGCGATAAAAAGGCGTTTTTCAAGCCGTCCATCAGGACCTACAGCTACAGGATAGAGCTGATAAATGGTGGAAATGCTGATTTTACATTCAAATCACTGGTGATTAAAGAGGTTTCAGAGGAAGAGTTTGATGCAGAGCAGGAAAGAATTGAGAGACTTAAAGAGGACTCTAACAAAAGTAAGAAAAAGCGAAGAAAAAATAAAAAATCTAAGTGATGAAGAGCTTTCTGCACTGACAGAGCAGTTTAAGAGCAGGTATAGCGATGGGGAATCGCTTGAATCGCTTATGCCTGAGGCTTTTGCAGCTATCTGCGAGGCTGATTACAGGGTGCTTGGAAAGAGACCGTATGATGTGCAAATCTTAGCGGCAGCAGCTCTTCACGGTGGATATCTCGCTGAGATGAATACAGGTGAGGGAAAGACTCTATCTGCCACGATGCCGCTTTATCTGAATGCGCTGACCGGCAAGAGCTGTATGCTTGTTACCACGAACGAGTATCTGGCATCGCGAGATGGTGCAGAGATGGGAGAGGTCTACAATTTCATGGGTCTTAGCTGCTCATATCCGGATGCGGATGATACAAAAAAGCAGGATGATGATGAGAAAAGACAGTTCTATTCGGCTGATATCATATATACCACAAATGGCACACTTGGCTTTGATTTCCTTTTTGACAATCTGGTAAAGAAAAAGGAGGACAGATTTCTCTGTGATTTCCACTATGTCATAATCGACGAGGCTGATTCGGTGCTGCTAGACTCTGCAATTATGCCGCTCGTCATATCGGGAGTGCCGAGAGTGCAGTCGAACCTGTATGATGTATGTGATTTTTTCGTCACGACACTTGTGGAGGATATAGACTACATAGAGGAGGATAAGGCAGTCTGGCTTACTCCAAAGGGTGTGAAGTTTGCTGAGAGCTTCTTTGGCATATCCAATTTCTACGGTAAAGAGAATTTTGAGATAAACAGGCATGTCACGCTTTCTCTTCGGGCGCACAAGCTTTTGAAGAACAAAAAGGATTATGTTGTCACTGACAAGAAGGAGGTAGAGCTGTTTGATGGAGCGACAGGCCGTCTCATGCACGGTGTCAAGCTGCGCGGCGGTCAGCATCAGGCTATAGAAGCGAAGGAAAAGGTGGAGATATCGCAGGAATACAGGACTGTGGCATCCGTTACCTTCCAGAATCTGTTTATGATGTTTGACAAGATGGCAGGCATGAGCGGCACACTCATGGATGCAAAGGATGAGCTTTTTGAGACCTACGGCAAGCATGTGGTGAAAATACCTACAAACAGGCCTCTTAAAAGAGTCGACAGGAAGGACAGATACTTTAAAAACGGTCATGATCAGTTCTGGACAGCAGTGGATGATGTGATAAGGCTTCACGAGACAGGCCAGCCGGTGCTTGTGGTGCTTAATTCCGTTACGGATACAGATCTTTTTTCAAGGCTTTTAATAGAGAAAAATATCCCGCACAATGTACTAAACGCAAGCAATGCTTTCTGGGAAGCACAGATTATCGCAGGCGCAGGCCAAATGAATGCGGTCACGGTTGCTACAACGATGGCAGGAAGAGGAACAGATATAAAGCTCGGAGACGGAGTGAAGGAGCTTGGCGGCTTAGCCGTCATAGGTATAGGAAGGATGAACAATTCAAGATCCGAGAGGCAGGCGAGGGGCCGCGCCGGCAGACAGGGTGATCCGGGTTTCAGCCAGTACTATGTGAGCCTGGAGGATGACATAGTGGGAGCTGAGGATGATGACAAGCTGCAGCGCTATATTGATGGCAAAAAGCGTATTGGAAAGCGCAAAATAAAGCGTATTGTCAACCAGTGTCAGAAGCTTAGTGTGGAGTCTGAGGAGATGAACCGCAAGAAATCACTGCAGTATGACCAGGTCCTCCAGCGCCAGCGAGACCTAATCTACGCAACCAGAAAAAAACTGCTCGACGGCGCCAGCGTCGAGCAGGAGAAGATAGTAGAGATTGCGAAGGAGAATATCTCAGACTTCGTTAATCATTTTGACTGCATACAGAGTAATAAGAAGCATGGCAGGCGCCGTGGCAGAAAGAAAGATAGCGATAAAAATACCAATACACAGCAATACACATCCATGCTTAACAGATACATTCTTGACAACATCTCCTACAAGCTGGACGCCGGTCTGACTTTGTCTGACATGGAAAGTGCCGCCACTGTTAGCGATTACCTGATGCTTCGCGTGTATCAGGGGCTTTCAAGACAGCGTGAGCGCATAGGCGATGAGGAGGCTTACGAGCAGTTTGTCCGTGAGGCAACTCTAAAGGCGGTGGATGATGGCTGGGTTGAGCTGATTGACTACCTTGAGCAGCTCAAGTATGCGGTAGCGGGAAGAGCATCTGCACAGAGAAATGTTATGTTTGAATACCAAAATGAGGCTTTCGAGTCGTTTTTGGATACAGAAAAAGCGGTAAAATGTAATATCATAAGGAATATTTTGCTTAGTGATGTGAAAATCGGCAAGGATGGCAGGCTACAGGTCATCTACCCTTAAAGGTTATTATAATTTAAATAGTTTGACAGATACGAGGAGAATCATATGGTATATAACTTCAATCTCGGAATAGGCTGGGCTTCAAGCGGCGTGGAGTACGCACAGAGCTACAGGGCTAATCTGCTCCGCAGGGCGCACATTCCGGCAAGGTTTGTTTTCACAGATATGTTTCCAACAGAAAATATAGAGCACATGACAAGAAATATAGGCTTTTTGGATGAGGAAGTGATATGGCTGTACACATTTTTTACAGATGTGAGGACATCGCCTGTCACCTTTACGCTAAAGGAGCTTGAGGCTACGATGGCAGAGGAGGATTATACCTTTTCCAGAGAGGGCAAGACGTGCAGGTATCAGTTTAAGGAGAGCGGCAGGTTCTACACCTGCTACATGGTAGATGATACAAGTGATCTCGTGCACAGAGTCGAGATTGTATCAAACGGATGCCTGATCAGGAAGGATTATTACACTTATTGCAGGACCTTCAGCGAGTACTATGCTCCGCTTGACGGCAAGGCTCATCTGTACGGCAGGACATTTTTCAATGAGGATGGCTCGGTGTGCTACGAGGAGGTCATAGAGGATGACAGCACCTTTTACAGGATCGGAGCGCAGGTGCTTTATACCAAGGCTGACCTGGTCGGCTACATGGTAAAGAGGCTTAACCTCACGGCTGATGATGTGGTGATCATCGACAGGACGACAGGCATAGGTCAGGCAATCCTCGAAAACTGTGGACCGGCGCGCGTAGGAATAGTGGTGCATGCGGACCATTTCAGCGAGGGAGGCACTGATGATGATTACATACTGTGGAACAACTATTATGAGTATTCATTTTCTCAGACTGAGCACATAGATTTCTACATCACAGCGACGGATGCGCAGAATGAGCTTATGAGGCAGCAGTTTAAGAAGTACTGTGGAAAAGAGCCTCATGTGGTGACTATTCCGGTGGGCAGTCTTGATGAGCTTAAATATCCGGATGAGCCAAGAAAGAGGCACTCACTCATCACTGCGTCGCGTCTTGCGACTGAGAAGCACTGTGACTGGCTGGTGGAGGCCGTTGTAAAGGCAAAAGAAAGCGTGCCTGACATTTCACTTGATATATATGGAAAGGGTGGCGATGAGGCGAAGCTTAAGGGGCTTATCGGCAGGCTGGGCTGTGCCGATTATGTGCATTTGATGGGACAACAGAAATTAGATGATGTATACAAGCACTATGATGCGTATGTGGCAGCTTCACAGAGTGAGGGCTTCGGGCTCACACTCATGGAGGCCATAGGCTCAGGGCTTCCTATAGTGGGCTTTGATGTGAGGTATGGCAACCAGACCTTTATCGATGATGGGCAAAACGGCTACAGGATTCCAATCACCGATGAGATGGATCAGAAGGAGAAGATAAAGCTTCTTTCTGAGCGTATAGTGAGGATGTTTACAGAGGATGATATGGATGCATTTTCAGCACATTCATATGAGAAGGCCAAAGAATATCTGACTAAGGAGGTGGTTCACAGATGGATAGAGCTGTTGAAGTAACAAACACGGCGGATGGTATCACACTGCTCTTTGATACATTTTCAGGCGAGAGCAAGAATCTCCTTGAGTCATTTAAGAATGCCGGTGCTGCCTTTCATGCAGCAGTCATTGAGGATGACGGTTTCCTGCCGGATGATGTGATGAGCGTGTATGGATTTTTCTTAGGCGATTACCGGGAGGCTGACAGCTTACCGGGGAAGCCGCTGTATTTCAATCAGATACAGATTCCTGATTACTGGCGCATAGAGGGAGATAATTCATCTGCGAAGGTCATGGACCGTACCAGGGAGCGAGCGAGGATATTTTTCACGGAGCCTACGCACAGGCGGCAGGTTAAGATTGTTGACTGGCTCGATGATGCCGGTCAGGTCAGGCTTTCAGAGCATTATAACAGGTATGGCGCGATCTTCTGTCACACGGTTTTTAATAAAAAGGGGCAGAAGGCACTCAGGAAGTTTTTTGATGTGACGGGCAGGGAGATGATAGTGGAAAACTTTGTCACCGGTGATATACTCGTCAGATGGCAGGATAAGGACTGGATTTTCAGAAGTAAGACAGACTTTATAGCGTTTTTCATCAGGTGCGCAGGGCTGGAGGATACAGCGGTTTATTTCAACTCGCTGTCATATCCGTTTTTTGCATCACAGGCGCTTGCGCCAAACGGCTTTCGCGACGCACTCTTCTGGCACGAGCCAGTGGGTGATGAGATACCAGGCAATATGCAGATTATACTGCATGATCAGGGAACGAGGGCAAAGTGCGTATTTGTGTCGCGCAGGGAGTCCTACGACAGGCTTATAGCACTTGGCGCTCCTTCCGATAAGGTGAAGCAGCTTGGATATATCTACAGCTTCGTCAGGGAAAATAAGCACAGGCCGCACATACTCGTATGTACCAATTCAGAGAATGTGGGGCATCTGACAGAGCTTGCGTCACTCATGCCGCAGATGCATTTTCATGTGGCGGCCATCACAGAGATGTCGTCAAAGCTTATGTCGGCAGGGCAGTATGACAATGTGTCACTCTACCCTAATGTGAAGATGTCCGTGCTGGATAGTCTTTTTGAGAAGTGTGATTTCTACCTCGATATCAATCACGAGGGTGAGATAGTGGATGCGGTTCACAGAGCTTTCTTAAACAACATGCTTATAGTGGGTTATGAGGAGACCATGCACAACGCATATTACACCGCAGACACGAATACATTTAAGGAGAGCGAGTACGCTGATATGGCGGAGGCACTCAACCTGACACTGGCTATGCCGCATCTCATTGATGAGGCGCTTGCCATGCAGAAAAAGGCTGCTGTAGCGGCTGATGCAACAGACTACATGGAAATACTCCATTTGTAGTAATACAGGGTTTATGAACAGAAAGGAGCTTAATATGAGTAAAAACATTAACAACAATCAGACAGTAGACGAGAAAAAGGGTAAAAGGACAGGGCTTACAATACTGGGCTATGTGCTTGTGATCGTGGCACTTCTTATAGTGCTTCCGGTTGTGCTTCCACCGATATTTGGCTATCATACATATCTTTCGGGCACAGACCATACAGGAAATATTTCAAAGAATGGCAGCGTGGTATATTTAAAGACTATTGACGAGGCCTCTTATAAGGATGGCAATATAGTAGCCATCGAATCAGCTGATTCATCAGGCAGAAGGGTAGATTCATACTATGTGGATTCTAATGATTCTTCTGCAAAAGAGATTGCACTTCGTGATGGAAATGGTGTATCATATAAGGTAGTTAAAGGGCAGGTTATCGCAAAGACTCCGTTTATAGGATACTTAAGCCAGCTGTGCTTTTCAGCAGTTGGAATTATTGTCACGGTAGTGATTTTTGCTGCAGGTGTAGCAATCATGATGTATGTAAACAAAATCAGCAAGGAAATCAACACCATGGTTGAACAGCAGACTGCATAGTGTGTCTGAATTCCCATCTGCGACATTAGAAAACCTGACTATTATAAAGCAGACCTTATGTTTGCGGAATAGGATAAGTTATGGATAGATACAGTGTGAGTAGGACAAAGAGGTCATTGTTTTATTTAATGATGGCCTTTTTGATTGTTGGATTTATAATTGCCGAGTGCATATTACCGAGTGAGAGAAGCCAGTCTGTAAGTGATAATAATATCACCTACGAGGGCAGCTTTACATGGGAGAAGTCCGATGGTGAAAGGGAGGCTATTGAAGTACCCGGCAGGTACGATGTTAAGCCGGGGGATACGATGGTTATAACTACTGTTCTGCCTGATGATTTCAATGCAAATGTCATGGCAATCAGAGCATCACTTCAGACAGTCAGATTTTACGTGGATGGCAGTCCGAGAGCAGAGTATGATACAAAGGACACGAGACCCTTCGGTAAGGATTCCGCGAGCAGATATGTATTTTGCAATATGTCGGAGGATGATGCCGGCAAAGAGCTGCGCATTGAGCTGACGAGCCATGCATCCAACTATTCAGGCGTTGTAAATACAGTATACTGTGGAGATAAGAGCGATATATGGACAAATATATTTCATAACAGCTCAAGAGAGACGATTATAGCATTTTTCATTTTTTTTGCTGCTGTAGTGTCTGTTATGTTCAGTATAGCACTCAGTATTGTATACAAGACACATTTTGACATGGAGTATGTAGGCTGGTGTATGCTTCTTGGGGCAATATGGATGCTTGGTGAATCAAAGCTGCGTCAGATGCTGGTGCCGAATGCATCTGTTTTGGCGGCTATGTGCTTTGTGGTTATTCTGATTAGTCCTATTGCTGTTTCGATTTATATTGACAGCATACAGGGCGGGCGTTATACAAGAGTGTATACATGCATAGAGGCACTTGCGGCTGTGAATTTCATTGTCTGCACATCACTGCAGCTTTTTGGTGTGTGCGATTATATAGAGACTCTGCCGGCAGGACAGGGAATGCTTGCTGTCTGCTGCGTGGTCGTCATCACAACATTTATCATTGATATAATTAAACACAGGGCTTTGGGCTACAGACCTGAGATGGTTGCCATGATTGTGGCACTTGTTCTGGCGCTTATAGAGGCTGCATCTGTGTACTTTGTTGTCACTATGTCAGGTTTCTTTATCGGAACAGGCCTTATTGTGATTTTGTTTGTCAATATCATAGTCACAATAAAAAGAATCAGCGAGATAGAATACAAGCGCCAGAAGGAAGAGAGTGACAGGCTTAGAAATCAGACAGAGAGAGTTTCCCTTCAGATGATGAAGACACTTGCTGCCACAATTGAGGCAAAGGACGATTATATGAGAGGTCACTCATACAGAGTCGCAGAGTACTCTGCTCTCATAGCAAAGCAGCTTGGCTGGAGTGAGCATGATGTGGAAAATCTTAGAAATGCTGCATATCTGCATGATATCGGAAAGATTGGCGTGCCTGATACTATATTAAATAAGCCGACCAGGCTGACTGATGAAGAGTTTGCCGCCATAAAGAGCCATACTGTGATGGGCGCAGATATCTTAAAGGATATTACCCTGTTAGACCATCTGGTGGATATTGCAAGGAATCATCATGAGCGCTACGATGGAAGAGGATACCCACGCGGACTCAAGGGCGAAGAGATACCTCTTCTGGCGCGTATGCTCTGCATAGCTGACTCGTTTGATGCTATGATATCAAAACGCTCATACAAGGAAGCGTATACGCTTGATTACGCAGTAGATCAGCTTGTCACAGGCAGCGGAACGCAGTTCGATCCCGTACTGGCAGAATTATTCGTAAAAATGCTGAAAGAAGGAACGATAGAAATAAAATACGATGCGCCTGCGCATCACTGATGATCTGATGAAGTAAAATAAAATAATGTTTTTTGTATTGTAATTTACGGATTTTTTTGCCCGCGCGCCGGGCGCGCGCATAATTCTGTATTCATTTCCACATACTATCCATAAAACGCATGATATGTAAGATTGCTGATAAGAACTGCAGGATGGGATATTCATGCAGTGCGATCATTATCATGGGAATATCATATGCAGGAGGAATTACAAATTATGAAGGCTACAGGGATCGTAAGAAGGATAGATGACCTCGGAAGGATCGTGATACCAAAGGAGATCCGCCGCACGCTGCGTCTGCGCGATGGAGATCCTCTTGAAATATATACAGACCGTCAGGGAGAGGTTATACTCAAGAAATATTCGCCAATAGGCGATATGAGCGATTTTGCTGCGGAATACGCGGAGTCGGCGAGCGATATACTCGGAAGTACTGCGGTAATAACTGACACAGACCATGTTATAGCGGTGTCAGGTGCTTCAAGAGCGCTTAAGGATAAGCGGGTAAGTCCTCAGATAGAAGAAGCGATGCAGGCACGCATCAGCCGCATAGTAACGGACAGGTCAAAGATATGCAGCATAGCGGACGAGGATCATCATGCCGCTGGATACAGTTCACAGATAGTAGTCCCGATAATCTCGCAGGGAAGTCCGATAGGTTCTGTCATACTTGTCTCACGCGAGCCGGACAGTGTATTTACGGAGCGCGAGCTCAAGGCTGCTGAGGTCGGAGCGGCATTCCTGGCAAAGCAGATGGAAAACTGACATGCAGACGATCCAATTTTCTGAATGTATAATAAAGTAAATAAATATACAAGCAGATCAG
>ERZ825896.3037-NODE-3037-length-14816-cov-4.448208_pt1 | contig 14816 bp, 8 predicted proteins | sample MGYA00519858_ERZ825896 | MGnify/ENA primary metagenome ERZ825896 (study PRJEB31778, sample SAMEA3449214) | human gut metagenome | biome: human gut; feature: human-associated habitat; material: faeces | place: United Kingdom | collected 2010/2012 ... | reverse complement strand
CCATAACCCCCTTTGAAACGAGCAGGGTTGCGACCCTGCACCCGGGGTTGTATAAGGGGCTTCGAGAAGGCGAGCGAAGAGTGATAGGGCGCGATGTGCGGGAACTCCTTCCACCGCCTGCGGGCGGTCCCCCTCCCTCGAAGAGGGAGGTCTGGGGAGAAGGGTACGGGGAACGAGCAAGTTTTGACAAAGAATGGAGGAAAAGAGAATGGCAAATATCAATACGACGGCGACGATGAAAAAGACGAGCGCGATGCTTTCCGGTAAGTGCAAAAAGACGCAGGAGAACCTGAAAAAGCTGATGGCCGACGCGGGCTGCGCGGACGGCGAGGTGGTGAAGGTGAGCCTGCCGCTGGCACCGGGCAGCCGGGACGACGTGGTTTTTGCGGGGCTGAACGGCGTGAGCTTTTACTTTATGTGCGGGACGATCTGCGAAATGCCGGCGGCGGTGCTGGAAATTCTGAAGAACTGCGGGGAGATGTGATCAGTTGACGCTTTCACAGTTGATCGCGCACGCGCTTCGTCAACTGGACGAGGACGCGGAGGACGTAAGCGAGTACGAGGAGAGTTTCAAGGTCTACGCGAACATGGGCTATGACATCGCGGTTCGCGAATACCTGAAACCGCGCCGGACGTTCTGCGTCGATGTGGACGAGAAAGGGAATGCGCCCGTTCCGGGACTGTTGGTCACGCGCGTGGTGGAGCTGAGGGACGAATACGGCCGCGACGTGGGCTATGACCTTGACCCGGACGGGCGCGGGCTGCACATCTGGAGGGTTGATCTGGCGGGAAAGACGCTGCGCGCCGTATGCGAAGTGGCGTTTTACCCGATGGAGGACGGGGACGACGAGCCGCAAATTCCGGAATATGCGCACGCGGCGCTTGCGGACTACATCTGTTACCGCCATCTGTCCAGCGGGAATCTGGCCAAGCAGAGCCGGGCGCAGTTCTACCAGAACAGCTTTTACCAGACGATGCAGCGGATCAGGCCGCAGGGCATGGGCAGCGTGACGCGGTTTGAGCATCTATACGAGGTCACGGACGCGAGGTATCGCAGATGAGCATTTCAGACAGCGATTATCAGGGGCGGTTCACAATCCCCACGCCAAAGGGCGTATATCAGGCGGCGGGCGACACGAACATCAACACCGACTACGCCTACCTTGCGCAGAACATCCGCACGGAGCGCGGGCTTTTGGCTTCGAGCTACGGCACGAGCCGCGCGTTTCCGGCGCTGGGCGCGCAGATTGAGACGCTGGCGCGGTTTTATCGGCGAACGAGACCGGACGACGCGGACGTGTACGTTGCGGCGGCGGGCGGCGCGATTTACACCTACACGATGGGCACGGAGGGCTGGGTGAAGCGCTCGGAGGGGTACAAGAGCGACGTGTGGTCTTCCGTCACCTACGAGACGACGGAGAGCGGGGCGACGGTGGATATCCTGATCCTCTCCAACGCGAAGGACGGCATGATCGCGGTATACGGAAGCGACCTTCGGGTGGAAAAGAAGGCGCTGACGATTGGCGACGCATACGCCGAGGTGAAGTTCGCGACGCTGGGACGGCACGCGGAGCGCATCTGGGGAACGGGCGCGGAAGGATATCCGGACAGCATCTTTTATTCGCGGCCATACGACCCGTTCAACTGGACGAATGTTGCTGAAACGCCGGAGCTGGGCGGCGGCGTGATTAACCAGCCGACATGGGACGGCGACAAGTTTATCGCGCTGGAACCCTTCGGCGGGTATCTGCTGGCGGTGAAGGAGCAGACGATCTTCGAAATTCGCGGCACCGACCCGAGCAGCTTCACGATCACGGAGGCCTACGGCACGGATGGCCCCGTCGAAGAGCGGAGCATCTGCACGGACAGGACGAGCATGCTGTACCTGTCGCAGAACGGAATCGGCCTGTACGACGGAAATACGCTGCGGCTGCTCAGCCGGGACGCGCTGTATGAAACGATGCGGATGCGCATGGAGGGGATGGACAGCGCGGCGAGAGCCTGCGTATGCAATCACATCTACTATCTGGCGATGTGCATCAAGGAAAGCGAGAGCGACGTTCTGAGCGAAAACAACACGGTGCTCGAATACGACACGGAGCGCGGGACGTTCATGGTTCGAAAGGGCATGCGCGTCAAGGACTTCTTTGCCGTCGGCGGGACGGTGTACTTCACGCAGGCGGACGAGCCGTTTGAAGTGATTCGATACGGCGACCCGGAAAGCGGCGGCTATCTGGGCGCGCCGATGGAATGTCTGTGGGAAACGCCGTGGCTCGATCTGGGCAAGGCCTACATGAAGCGCGACTTCGTGCTGCGGTTTACCGCCGACGCGGACGAGAACGACGTGCCGGTTGAAATGACGATCAAGACCGAGCGCAGGGAAAAGACGCGGGTGGTTCTGCTGCAAAGGCAGAGGAAGGACTACCGGGTGAAGATTCAGGTGAGCGGCGTTCGGATGAAGCTGAAAATCAGAAGCCACGCGAAGGCGGCGGGCTGGCGGATTTACGGCGGGGTGCAGGCGGAGTATTCGCTTGACGAGGTGTGATCATGGCATTTAAGCAACCGAGAGTTCCGCAGGAGACGGGCGGGACGCTTGCGGCATACGTTCGAAACCTGACGATGTTCCTGCGCGATTTCTGTATGGCGAGCTGGAACGCGGACAGGCTCAAGGACGCGGAGATCGAGAAGATCAAAAAGCGGTTAGACGCGCTGGAAGGGAAGTGAGAACATGGCGAAAAGAACGACGACGGAGACGTTTCAATCCTCGACGACAAACAGCAGAGAGCACAGTCAGAGCCAGAGCCAGAGCCAAAGCCAGAGCACGACAAAGAAGCTGCTGGACAGCGAATTGCTGAACCAGATTCTCGGCGGTTTGGCCGGGAACATGACGGACAAGGAGATTGCGGCGTTTGCGGAAAACCTGCTGCGGCCGCAGCTCAACGCGGGGATTGAGGCCAGTCGGCAGAATTTTGAAACGACGAAGCTGAGCAAGGAGCAGGAGATCGCGAACCTTGCGGCCAACCTGACGCGCGCCATCGACGAGCAGAACAGCGCCTACCGCCAGAGCAAGGCGAACGTGGAGACGGCGGCGCTGAACCGGGGCATGGGCAGGAGCAGCTACACGCTGCAAACGCTCGCCAATCAGGGCGACGCGCTGGCGAAGGCTGTACGGGAGCTGACGGACGAGAACGCGCGCAAGACCGGGCAGATTCAAGACCAGATCACGCAGGCGGCGAAACAGAACAGCCAGACGCAGGGACGGTTGAACACGGACTTTGCCAGCCAGTTGGCGGCGAAGGTGCAGGAACTGAAGGACACGCAGCGCCGGGAGTACAACAGCAACTACCTGACGGCCATTTCCGCCGCGATGGGACAGCAGACGACCGGCATCCAGCAGACGACGGGCACGACCGACACGACGGGCACGACCGACGCGACGGGCCACACGACGAGCACGACGGGTTCAGGGAGTTCGGGGAGCAGCGGAAGCTCCGGCGGCAAGAAGACGACGAGCGGCACGACGGCGGCGGTGAACGTGCGGCAGGTCAACGGGCGATACAGTCCGGGCAACACGAGCAAGATCAGATAAGGAGAAGCACATGGCAAGATGGTTTGACGAGAGAGAAGCGAAGCGTCGGCAGGCCGAACAGGAAGCGGCGAGGGCGCACGAGGCGGCACAGGAGAGCCTGCGCCCGGCCAGCGAGCAGAAGGTGAAGACCGCGCCGCTTGTGGTCAATCTGGACAAGCAGACCAACCAGAGCGCGGCGCGCGTGGCGAGCCGGATTCCGGACGAGACGGAACGCGACGGCTTTCTGAACGAATACATCGCCCATGTGAAGAAGCAGAAAAGCCCGAACTACCAGAAGTACGCGCCGTCGATTGGCACGATGCGCGAGATGACGGATGCGACGGTCACGGGCGGCGTATACGCCGACACGCGGGCGAAAAACGAAAAGCAGCGGCTCAAGGAGATTGAGACGCAGAAGGCCGGAAAGACGGCCATGCTGGAGCTGGCCGAAATGCCCCTGATGGGCTTTGACGGGCAGAGCATCAACGCCAATACGGCGGACGCGGCGACGGTGATTCGCGGCATCAACGCCATTGCGGACGACACGCTGCGCGCGCGGGCGGCAAAGGCGTTTAAGACGCTGACGCAGACCGAGGGCAGCCGATTCTACGGCGAAAATGCGGACGGCGTGGGCACATTCCTTGAAAGCGCGAACCTGACCAAAGAAGAATACAGGGACAGTGCAGAGGACTACGCGAGCCGATTCTACGGCGACGGAAAGCACGACGAGGAAGACGCGGCGGCCTACCTCAAGGCGCGGCAGGAGATCGAGGAAAGCGCATATTCCGACTATGCGAAAAGCCAACTGACGGCGGCGCTGGACAAGGCCTACACGGGCATCACCGGCGGGAAAACGCCTTCCGAAAGCGCAGGCGACGAACCCGCCGAGGCGGCAGACGAAGCGCGCGCGACCGAGGAAGACCGGAAGAAAGAGAAGAAGCCGGGATTTTGGAGCGGACTGGCCGGGAAAGTGCCCGAACAGGAGGAACAGGAAAAGGCCGAAAGCCCCGCGCAGGCGAAGGCACAGAGCCAGATTGTTTCCCAAACGATGACGGCATCGACCGCGCCGGGCTTCCCGACGGCGGGCAAGGCGAACGGCAAAGCGCCGGAGGTGCAAGGCCCCGTTCAGATGACCCCGGAAGAGCGGATTGTCGCGCAGGGCGGGATGAGCTTTGCGGAATGGATGGCGACAACTCCTTCCGTCAGCTCCGATGGCGAAACAGGCGCGGAAATTCGCATGCACGAGGCGCAGACCGTCGGCGAGGCGGCGGACGCGCTGCTCAAGGGACGGTATGACCAGATCGAGGGCGCGGGCAAGGATGAACTGGATCGCATGCTGGCAGAGAGCGGGAACGCGCGGCGGATGATCGGCACGCTGACGGAAGCGGACAGCCAGCGCATTATCGTCGGAAACGACATGGCCGACGCGGTGACCTACGGGAACATCGCGGCGCAGGGACAGACGGTCAAGACGCTGTACGACGTGATGAAGAGCGATTCCTTCCCGGACGAGCTGCGGGGCGACGTGATGGCGCAGATGGTCGTATGGGCGGCGCAGGCCGAGGCGATGGAGCAGGCGGGGACGCTGGGCGGCGACGCGGAGCTTCCGCTGATGGAGCGCCTGCTCACCACGGACGAACACGCGATGGACGAGCTGGCAAGCATCTACGCGGCCAGAGACGAGCTGCTATTCGACAAGGCCGACATGCGCAGGGCGCAGGAAGAGAAGAGCGCGCAGGCGCTCAGCGACGCGCGCACGGCGGCGCTCAAGGGAACGGCCAGCGAGGAACAGCTCGCGCTGGTGCGCCAAAACGCGCAGGCGGGGCAGGACGAGTTGAACGCGGACATGGGCTACGTCGGGCGGCTGGCGGCGGTGGACGACTATTTCAGGCCGGGCGCGAGCAAAAATGCGGTCAGTCCGTTTGACTCAAGCAGCGTGAAGCTGAACCTCGACGCGCAGGGCGTAATCGACACGGGCGACTATCAGGCGCAGCTCAGGGAGCAGATGGACGCGCTGCTCGAAGAGGACACGCAGACGGCGCTTGCGCTGGGGCTGACGCTGGACGAATACTACGCCAAGACGGGCGGCGTGGACATGAACGCGCTTTGCGAGCGCGCGGCCAGCCGCATCAGCCAGCAGGGCGCGGCGATCACCGATGAGGAAATGGCGGCGCTGGACGTTCCCTTCGGTCAGGGCGTGGGCGCGAGCTACACGGTCGGCGCGGGCATCCGCGCGGGCGGCGAACAATGGTATCTGGATTTCAAGGACAGCCTGTACACGGGCTATTCTCAAGGCATGGTGCTCGTCAACGCGGCGCGCATCCAGAACCGATACCAGAACGAATACGGCGCATATGGCCGGACGCAGTACCGAAAGGACATTGAAAGCGCGCTGGCCAGCGGGACGCTCGACGAGAACTACGCCAATGCGCTGAGAAAGGCGCTGGCAGGCGCGGCGGACGTGTACCAGCTCGGCATTGACCCGATGGATTTTGAGGGGGATTTCCTCAAGAACAGCGCGGAAGTGCGCCGGGACATCGCGACGATGGAAGGATACATGCGCACGAACGCGACGGAGGATGAATTCAAGTGGTTCGGGCGCGTGAAGGGCATGACCTACAACGCGGTTTCGGCCGGTGTGGCGGCGGGAACGACGCTGGTGACGGGCAACAGTCTGATCGGCTTTAACACGGGGTACAGCGTCGTCGGGTTCAAGAACAACTTTGACGAGTATCTGCAAAAGGGGTACAGCATTGATTCCGCCCGATATCTGAGCGCGGTGAACACGGGGCTTGACTGCGCGACGAACTTCGGCACGTTCGAAGGCGTATTGGGCAGAATGACGGGCATGAGCGCGCTGACGGAAGCCGCGAGAAGCCGGATCATCCGCAACCCGGCGGGCGCTTGCAGAGGCCTTGCGGCGATTCGAACGTTTGGCGAGGCGTTTAGCAAGGCGTTTGCCCAAAACGAATTTGACGAAGTGGTTCACGACGAATTCTTTGAAGGATTGTCGGCAAATTGGACGGACAACGCGCTGGGCGAAATCTTCCGCAAGGTGGACGCGGGCGAGGAAATCACGTTCACGGACGGCCTGAATATGGCGCTGAACTTGCTGAATCCCAAGAACCTTGACGTGAAGGGCGCGGCGGAGGGCGTTGTCAGCGGCGCGGTGGAGAACGCCATCGGCGCGGTGCTGTTCTCCCTATCCGGCGCGGCGGGAAGCGGCGTGGGCACGCTGCGCGGCGTGAAGGCGGCGCAAGACCTGATGAGCGGCAAGCGGACGGACGTGGAGAACGTCATCATGGACGTGACAAAGACACTGGGCGACGAGCAGGCCTGCGCGCTGCTCAACGACTACGCGCGGCAGCAGAAGGAAAGCAAGGCCGTTGCCGAGGAAATCATCAGCGGGAAGGACGAGCGCGGAAGCGCGGCGCACGCGGCAAAGGCCAAGCAGCAGGCCGACGAGGCGCGCGCACAGGCGGAAGCGGCGCAGACGGCGGCGGACAACAGCCGGGCGCAGTTCACGGAAGCGAGCGACGCGGTGATGCGCGGCGACCTGACGCGGCAGAAGGAAATGACCGAGGCGCGCGTGCGCATGGGCGAAAACCAGAAAACCGCGAACGAGCAGGGCGCGGTCGCCGCGCGCAGAACGGACGAAATGCAGCAGGCGGCGGCACAGCGGCTGGCAGAGGCGAGACAGGCGGGCAGAAAGGCCGTCATCGCGGAGGACGCGGCGGCGCGGGAAGCCATGCTTGACGACCGGGAAGCGCGGATGCAGGCCATTGACAATGAACTTGCGCAGCTCGACGCGCAGGAAGAAGCGCTGCAAAACGAGTTTACCGATGCGCTGACCGGGCTGAACGACGCACAGGAAATGGGAATGGACGAGGAAACCGTTTCCCAAATGATGGCGCGCACAAACGAAATCGCCGAGCGCATGGCGGCGCTTGAGGAGCAGCGCGAAAGGCTGCAAAACCCGGAGGCCTACGAGGCGCGCCGGAAGGCGGAGACTGAAATCGCCGAGCGGGAGCAGCAGGCGCAGGAAGAATACCAAAGGCAGACCGAGCGGGAGCAGACACAGAGCGAGATGGACGAGATCGCCCCGGTGGTCAGGGACATTCGAAAAAAGCGCATCTGGCTGAACGAACAGCAGATTGCCGAGGTGCTGCACACGACGGGACTGCGGACAATCGCGCAGGTGAACCGCCAATACGGCACACAGTTCCGCGTCAACCGCAAGAGCGCGGACGTTGACCTTGACAGCGGCTTTTTCCGCGAGCTGGCGGCGCAAATCCCCGGACGGATGGACGAGGCGAGCGCGCACCCGGAGACGGAAATTCTGAATCTGCTGGACAGAAGCGGCGAGCTGAAAGGCAAGCTGGGCGGGATGGAGGCCAGCATCGGCGCAGTTGGCGCGGAAGACTATCTGAACGCCGATGTTTCGCGCGGCAACCTTGACCCGGTGACGCAGAAGCTCGCCAGCAGCCTGAAGCAGAAGACGGGGCTTGAGCTGATCGTCATGCCGCTGGCAGACAAGGTTCGCGGCTTCTACGACCGAGAGAACGGGCGGCTGATTCTCTCAAGCCGAATCGGCGCGGGCGAACAGATGCGACAGGTGGTCATGCACGAGCTGACGCACTACATCGAGAGCACGAAGAACTATGCGGCCTACGAAAAGGCGGCGCTGGAAGCGGCCTATCGCGGCAATACAGAGGCGATGGACAGAGACGCGGCGGAAATCCGCAAGACCTATGAGGACGCGGGTCTCCCCTGCGACGTGAACAAGGAGCTGGCCGCCGCGGCGACGGAAAAGCTGATGGCTTCCCTTGGCGCATGGGGCAGAACGGGCAGCGAGACGCTGGTATATGACCTGCTGGGCGCGAAGCAGTCCTTCCCGATTCGGGTCTACAACAAGCTGACGCAGTTTTTAGCCAGACGCAAAGCCCAAAAGGCAGGCGGCGCGGAGGCAGAAAACTACGAGGCGCTGGTCAGGGCGCGGGAAGCGCTCAGGCAGGCCATTCTTGAAGCCGGAACGTGGAAAAAGGGCATGGGCGGCGAGGACGCGACCATCGAGCTGTTCGGAAAGACCGCGCCCATAGAGCGGGAGGTCACGCGCGGACAACAGACGGAGATGGAATATGCCATCAGACGGGATGAAAAGGGAAAGCCCGTTGTTTCGGTTGAAGAGGACATTCTTGCGGGCGTTCCTCAAAAGGACTGGGCAAGAACCGTCAAGCGGGCGCTGAAAGAAAAATTCCCGAACGGCGTAACCGTCGGGAGCAATCAGATTCAGATCACCGGTAAATCTAGAGGAGAAATTACAAGCTCCAAGGATACAAGGTGGCTCAAACACAGCCAGCCGGACGTATACGCCGACAAGATGCGCGCTACGAACAATGCGGACGAAATTTTGCAGGCATCGACCGATTACGTCAGCGAAAAGCCTGCTCACGAGCGGACAGACAATATTGTGGACTTTGGACGTGGGAAGGTTCAGCTTGAGGTTGGCGGCCAGATGTATGACGCGGATGTGATCGTTGGGACGAAGAAAGACGGCTCAATGCTGCTCTATGATTTTGTCGGAATGACAAAAAAAGAGATGCAGTATACCGCCGGACGTCAAAGCGCCCCACACGATAGTCAGACTGCATCTCTTTCTGACACCAGTGTAGCACAAAGCAACGCCAGTGTCAATCCCTATGATATGCCAAACGACGTGGAATATGCCGTCGCCCCGCGCCAATTCGGCAACCAGACGGCGCAGGAGCTTGACGTGCTGACCGACGGCGTGAAGAAATTCCTTCGCGGAGACCAGTACGAGACCGTGACCAACCGGGAGCAGGTGCAGCGGGCGAACGACGATATCAACGCGCGCGGCATTGACGCGGTGGTGAACGACCTGCTGGCGCGGGACAGATGGACGGCAGACGACCACGCGGCGGCGGCGGTGGCCTGCATCCGGGCGCAGAACGAAGGGCTGATGACGACGGCTTATGTGATCGCGAAGGCCTATGACGAGCAGGGCACAAATGCCGGTCAGGCGCTGCAGGCCAGACAGATCATCGGGAAATTGACTGCGGAGGGCGCGCTGGTGGAAGCGGCGAAGAAAGCCGACCACGCCAACGCGAAAAAGGGACTGGTGGACGGCGATATCCCCGTCGGCAGCCAAGCGCCGGTGAAGGGATGGCGCGACAGACAGCAGAGAAGCAAGGAAGGCGCCGAGACGGAACAGAACGCCAGCCAGACGGGCGAGTTCGACCCGGACAACCCGTTCAACAAGGGCAGGACTTCCGTTTTGCCGCAGGAGGCTGTGACGGGCGCGAGCGGCGCGTCGGGCGACGCGGTGCAGGGCAGCTTTATTGAAAGACCGCTGCCGCCGGTGCTCGAAAAGGTCTATACGGCGGCGGAGCTGATTCAGCGGCAGATCGACAAGCTGCCTTCCGACGTGCAATATGACAACCCGTGGAACATGCCGCTTGAAAGCTGGAAGACGGAACTCATCGACCAATACGGCCTTAACGGGACAAAGCTGGTCGGCGACACATACAGCTATGCGACCGTGAAGGAACGCATGCTGGCGGCCATTCTGGCAACGGACAACAATGTGCGCGGCGACGGGCTTTTGACGCTCTGCCAGCAGCTCGAAGCGATGAAACAGGGGCTTGCGGTGGTGACGGAAGCCGACCTGAACTACATCGCGGGGCAGATGAGCACATTCCTCTATGCCGAGGGCGCAGACCTTGAGGGTATGCCGGTGACGACGGAGGGCAAAACGGCATTGCAGCGCGTCTACAACGCGCAGGCTAACGTCGTACAGGACAGCATGATGGGAAAGGTCAATGCCCTTGGATATACCAACATGCTATCCGGAACGAAGACGTGGATCAAGAACGTTTCCAGCAACATTCTCATTCGTCCGCTGGAGCTGGCGAGCGAGAAGATCGGCGGCGCGATTGAAAGAAAATATATCACCAAGCGGACGGGCAACCGAACGACGGACGCGCCGAACCGCGCGGAGCGGGCGGCAGGCCGGGAAGCGTTTACCGGCGAGATCGGACAGACGATGGTGGACCATTTCGTGACGCACGCGGACACCGGCCACGGAAGCGGCTTTGACCTGAACCACAACAACCGCACCTTCAACAACGAATGGCTGCAAGCCTACAAGAACATCGTGGATTTTGCCATGCAGGTGGGCGACCGCCCGTTCTGGGAGCAATGCTATACGGAGGAGCTGGCCGTCATCAAGCGTCTGGGAACGAAAATCCCCGATACGCAGCGCGTAGACGGACGCGAGGTCAAAGTCCTGCGCGACATGACGCTTGAGGAAATGAAGACGGAAGCGGCGGTTCGCGCGACGGAGCGCGTTTTTCAGGAGGACAACAAAATCGCCAACGCCATCAACGGCGCGCGGCGGGGAAGCCCGATGATCGACCTTATGATTACGAGCATAATGCCCTTCCTCAAAACGCCGACAAACGTCGCAAGCCGCATGATGCAGTACAGCCCCATCGGACTGGCGCGGGCAATCATCCAATACGGCCTATGGGACGGCAAGCGCAACGGCGGCGCGAACTTTGACCAGCGAAAATTTGTGATGAACCTCGGGCGCGGCCTGACGGGAACCGGCGTGGCCGTCGTCGGCGCGCTGCTGGCCGGACTCGGCGCGATTCAGCCCGGACGCGAGGACGAGGAAGACAAAAAGCTGGGCGTAATCCGCAAGGCGCAGGGCAGGAGTTACAGCACATATTTCAAGCTGGGCGACTGGGAAATCCCGCTTGACTTTGCACAGCCTTCGAGCGGGCCCCTGTACATCGGCGCGAAGATCGCATGGGCGCTTGAAGAGATGGGCGACGACGTGAACGTTCCGGCGCTGATCGGAACGGTGCTCTACGGTTCGGCGCTGGAAACGGGCAACCAGTTGTTTGACAACTCGTTCCTTTCCGGGTTCAGCGCGCTGTTCAGCGGCTACAACGACGCGGCAGGCATTGCGAGCAACATTGCAGAGAACATCGCGGAGAATCAGGCGAGCCGCCTGACCCCTTCGGCGATTCGCGCGCTGGCCAAGGTGACAGACTCCTATGTGCGGGACGTGTACAGCCAAAACGCGGTGAAGCAATTCCTCAACCGTCAAATCATCCAGAACTGGCCGCTTCTGCGGCAGACGCTTCCGGTCAAGACGGACATCACGGGCGACGCGACGCTGCAAAACGGCTATTACAACTGGGGACAGGAGAACCAAAACGCGGCGCTGCATTTCCTCAACGCTTTTGCGACCCCGTGGACGACGCTGGGCGAAAAGAACGACGCGGCGCTTGACACGCTGATCGACCTGAGCCGTCGGACAGGGGAAACGGGCTTTCTGCCGGGAGAGATGGTCAGCGCGAGCAAGTACGAGGTGAGCGTCACCAAGACGCTGGCCAAGGAACTCAAGGTTGGCAAGGTCGGGTTTAACCAGTACGAGGGTTTCAAAATCCGCCTGACGGACGAGGAAAAGCGCTGGGCGAACAGCACCTACGCGGACACGCTCTTTAACGGAAGCGGCAGGGACGTGATCGGCCTGCGCGCGATGATGAGCGGAAACAGATGGGAACGAATGAGCGACGAAGAAAGGATAGAAGCGGTTCGGGACATGCAGAAAACGGCGAAAAAGCAGGTGCTGACCGAGCTGGTCAGGCGAAAGAAGGAGGCGGGCGAAATCAGATGATAGAGGCCAATTTTGAATCCAAGACGCACAAGAACGCGGCCATTGCCGGGGTTTACCAATACGACACGGGGCAGCGGCTCAGGATGCGCGGGCTGCCGACCCCGGACGAGCTGGCCGAAATGGACGACTTCCTCGCGGGGGACGTGGTGACGGTGCAGGCGCAATACGGCTACGCGGGGGACAGCCAGACGGAAACGCGCATCGCGTCCTTTGACGCGGAAACGGGCTGCTGGATGGCGGATATCCCGGACGTGTATCTGAAAAGAAGCGGCGCGGTGAAGGTATTCGTCTATGTGAGCTACGGCGCGACGGCGGATGAGACGCGCGCGAAAACCTGTTACGAGGGGAGCTTCACGCCCATCAGCCGCCCCGCGCCGAGCACACAGGTCACGCCCAGCCAGAGTAACGCATGGGACGCGCTGGTGACGGAAATCAACCTGACGCTCTCGAAGATGAACACGGCGATTTCCGAGGCGAACGCGGCGGCAGAGGGCGCGAAGACGCAGGCGGAAGCGGCGCAGAAGGCCGGAACGGAGGCGAGCACGGCGGCGCTGTCGGCGAACACGCAGGCGCAGCGGCTTGCGAACATGAACATTCAGGCGCAGACGCGGGAATACGGCAGCGGAAGCACGGCGCAGATGGCCGACATCGACGGGAAGCTCGTGCTGACGCTGGGCGTTGAGCGCGGACAGCCGGGCGCAAAGGGGGACAAGGGCGACCCGGGCGACAAGGGCGACCCGGGACCCGTCGGCGCCCGGTTCCAGCTTTCGAACGGGATTCTGTACATTACAACGACGTGAGGTGAACCATGGCGATTACGACGAGCAAGGGAAGCTATCAGGACTACGCCTACACGGGCGGGATGCAGAGCGTCACCATTCCGCATGACGGCATTTACAAATTCGAGGTTTGGGGCGCGGGCGGGTCGAACTCGGCGCTGCATGGCAGCGGAAACTATGGAAACAACTACAACACCAATGGAAAAGGCGGGTACAGCGTGGGCTACAAGCTCTGCAAGAAGGGCGAGGTCTACTACATCTGCGTGGGCGGATGCAACAATCCCTATAACGGCGGCGGAAGAGGAAACGCCGGTTGGGGCGGCGGCGCGACGCACATCGCCACGAAGACGGGCGAGCTGAAAAACCTGTCCGGCAACAAGGCGGCGGTGCTGCTTGTCGCGGGCGGCGGAGGCGGCACAGGGCAGGCCAACGGCGAGGGCGGCAAGGGCGGCGGCTGGTACGGCGGCGGCTATGGCGGAACACAGACTGGACCCGGTTCAGGCGGAATCAATAACGGGTCTTTCGGACAAGGCGGACAAGGCGACTGGTATTGGGCAGATGGCGGCTTGGAAACTGGCGCCGGCGGCGGGGGCGGCGGCGGCTGGTACGGCGGCAACGGCGGCAACAGGTATATGGGCGGCGGCGCAGGCGGAGGCGGCGGAAGCGGCTACATCGGCGGGCTGCCCAGCTTCACCAGCGCGGGCGGTACGGTATACAGCCCATCCACAACGGCGGGCGGCGGAAACGCCGTCAACACGGACGGTTCGGCGCGGGTGACATTTCTGCGCAAGAACGACGTGCCGGTGATCTTCAACGGTGAGCAAGTGGAGGACGTGGTGCTCAACGGCGTGAAGCTGACGGGGATGATGGTTGATGGCATCCGGTTATACATGAAGAAAAGGAGGGAAAAGCGATGTTTCGCGTAAGCGGAAACCAGATTTCGATTACGGCGGGCGACACGGCGCTGATGGCGATTTGCCCGGACGAAACCGGGTATGTGCCGACGGCAAACGACCGGGCGATTTTCACCGTCAGGGAGCGGCCGAAACGGCGCGCGCTGATTGAAAAGACGATTGCGCCGGAAGCGGACGGGCGGTTTGTCGTCTGCTTTGAAAGTGATGACACGGCGAGGCTGAAACCGCGCGAATATGTCTGGGATGTGCGGCTGGCGATTCAGGTCAACGTGGACGAAAACGGCGAGGTGACGGACGCAGAGCAGATCATTACGCCCTGTCCGCCGGGAATCCTATTCGTCATGGCGGCGATTGGCGAGCTATCGAGCGCGGCAAACAACGGGTTCGGTCAGCCGGTCAACCAGACGCTGAGGATTCGGTTTGAGAAGCTGATGCAGGGTCCACGCGGCGAGCCGGGGCGCGACGGCGCGAAGGGCGAAAAAGGCGACCCCGGCGCGAAGGGCGACAAGGGCGACCCTGGCGCACCGGGCGCGCGAGGCGAGAAAGGCGAAAAGGGCGACCCCGGCAGGGATGGAAGCCCCGGCGCGACGGGCGCAACGCCAAGGTTTACCGTCACGGCTGTGACGGGCGAGGCCGGGACGGCGGCGAGCGTCAAGCAGACCGGCACGGCGGAAAACCCGATGGTGGAATTTACGATTCCGCAGGGAATGAAGGGCGACACGGGCGAGAAAGGCGAAAAGGGCGACCCGGGAAAAGACGCGCCGCAGGAAGCGGTGCTGTATACGGCGCAGACGCTTAATGATGCGCAAAAGACGCAGGCGAGGGAGAACATCGGCGCGGCGGATGAG
>ERZ825896.3034-NODE-3034-length-14833-cov-2.877047_pt1 | contig 14833 bp, 13 predicted proteins | sample MGYA00519858_ERZ825896 | MGnify/ENA primary metagenome ERZ825896 (study PRJEB31778, sample SAMEA3449214) | human gut metagenome | biome: human gut; feature: human-associated habitat; material: faeces | place: United Kingdom | collected 2010/2012 ... | reverse complement strand
AACCGGCTGAATCCAAGCTCAGGGTTTAACTGTACAATCAAAACCACTAGAAAACTAGTGGTTTGCACAGCCCCCGGAAGGGTCAGAACTTGCGGACCCCTGGAAGGGGTACTGAGGGTTTGTCATCGCATCACTATCACAGGCAGCCGCTAAAAGCGGCTGTTTTCTTTTTGCCTACTTCCTCTTAACGGGTCTATGTACTCCTTGAGTGTGGTCTGGTCACTTGCTCAATCTTTCTCTAGCTGGTTTTGAGTGTACCCCTCAATCATCTTCGCGTTTTTTCTACCGTATCCACAAAATATACCCCTGGTTCACCAGGAGGCTCTTGCTTAAGCGACAAGTAAAATGCCGCCCCGCAAATATACGGGACGCACTTCGCTGTAGAATTGTAATGTGAGGTTAACCATTGACGTAAATATCAAGGATCACCTATTATGGATATAGATTCGATTCAATAGAAAAAACATAATGACTATCAATGTCACAGGTAAAACAGCGTTAATGGCGATGTTTAATATTTGAAATTGCAGATCACTACAGTAGGCCGGTATATTAAAGATTTCAAAAGTGATTAAATGAGTAATATCTGTGATACCCAAAGGAAACAAAACGATGCTTCCAACTATTAGTAACCCATTAGAATAACCGAAGAACGCTCCTTTTTTGCACAGAACAAATACCATAATAGTACAGCATAAACTTATGAGGAAGGTAATTTGTTCAAACAGTGAAAATGGTAAATCTGACAAATGAAATTCAGAAACGGCCGAAATTATATTATCGATATACAAATATATCAGCAAACCTAAACATAGGCCAATAAATCCCCATACATAGACCTTATTCCTTATTCCTATCTGGCGTTCGTCCCCTTTATAATTATTATCTATTATGGCTCTAAACAAATTCTCCTTCATAATTATTCCTCCCAAAACAAATCATTTAAAGTTTTATTCATAGCTTTGCATATTGCGATACATAAACGTAAGGAAGGATTGTAATCGCCGGATTCTATTAAGCTGATTGTTTGACGAGTAACGTTAACGGCTTTGGCTAATTCTGCCTGAGAAAGGCTACATTCAATTCGAGCTATTTTCATTCGCTTATTTATCACTTCATCATCACCACTATTTCCAGTATAATATATACCGGTCTAAATGTCAATTATAAATTGCATTTAGACCGGTATATACTTGGAAGTCTTCCTGCTTATGCTTTGTTTTATCCGTAGAATAACTTCGGGGCAAACACGATAGGATAACATGCCGAAAGGTGAGTATTCAGATGCCGAATGACAATAAAAGTTTAGCACACATCACTGGGAACTGCAAATACCAAGCCGCACTTTCCTTTTACCAAGCGGTAGTCATCCTGTTGCTCCCATAAAACTTCGTCATAATACCGCTCTCGGCAAGCGCGGAAGAGCAACTTTTATAGGTACAACAAAAGATGAAAAATAAAGCAGATAAAATACAATAAAATGCGCACATCGAAAAAAAGATAAAAAGAGACATGTATTACAGATCCCTGATAGAATGAAGTTGCGAGACACCATTCTGAAAAGAGACAGCAAACCATGTCCGAAAGGATTGAACAACTGAACGAGGAAATAATCAAGGAGCAGATGAACCCCCTTATTCGCGATTAATTCGCTTAATTTCAATAAAGAGCTTGCAAAAAATCGTCCAATTCATCCAAATTCAGTTGCTGCTGTTGATCGCTTAAAGCATATTCAGGCTGTGGGTGAACCTCCAGCATAATTCCGTCAATCCCCATAGCCAGCACAGCCTTTGCCACGGGAGGCAAGATATCTTTTCGACCAAGCGAGTGACTTAAATCCACAACGACCGGAAGCGACGTTTCTTTTTGGATGAGCGCAATACCTGCTATATCCAATATATTTCTTGTTGAGTTTTCAAAAGAACGAATCCCTCTTTCACACATAATTAAACTGGTATTGCCTTCTGATACGATGTACTCGGCTGCATGGAGAAATTCCGAAACGGTCGACATATAACCGCGTTTTAATAAAACCGGTTTTTTTGTCTTTCCCACTTCTTTCAATAATGAGAAATTACTCATATTCCTAGAACCTATCTGGATAAGATCGAGATATTTTACCCCCAGTTCCACATCACGCGGATCAAGAATTTCCGATACTGTCAGCAGCCCATACTGACGGCCGATTTCTGATAGTATTTTCAGTCCTTCGATTCCTAATCCCTGAAAGGAATAGGGGGATGTCCGTGGTTTATAAGCACCTCCCCTAATAAATGGAATATGACAGCGAACAAGTGATTTTGCCACTTGCTCCATCTGTTCTCTACTTTCGATTGAACAGGGGCCGGCGATCACTGAAGTCGTCTGTGTTAATGAAAACATTTTTTGCAATGTTCTGAAACTGAGTTCTCGTACGTTTAATATCAATTTGCATCACATGCACTGCAACTGCTAAAGCAGTCGTTTCTCTATAGTCACTCACTTGGGGCGAATCGATTACTCTCATTCGCTTCGTTCTACACTGAAGGCCAAATCTTTTTATTCTCACCGGCTAAACCGGTGCTTTATTTTTGCTTAAGCTGACAAATGAAAGAACTAGATTTACAAAAGTAAATCTAGTTCTTTCGGTCTGATACAGTTCTTTATTGTGCAGCCTGAAATTCAGCATCAATCAGGTGCCGATAAAACGGAAGATGGCCGATATCCGGATGATAAAAACGGAAACTTTCATTTGTACATTTGCAATAATTTTTACCATGCAAAGAAAAGCGAATTCCTCCGCACTGTTTTGCACATCCGGAACAAGAATCCACCATGATGATGTCCCTTTGCATTTCTTCCGGACACTCTTCAATATACGTCTCATATTGATGCATATTTCTCAAATTCATCTTAACAATTACACCGTTGGGGCCGATAAAAACCGTTGCGAATAATTTTTGTTTCACTTTTTTATGTGTATAGATGATTTTCCAATCACCTCGGTCAAGCCCCCCTATCCGGACAGTCGGCTGGCAACCTATACGGACGAGCAGAGCATCCAGATCTCGAACAAATTTCTGATCAGATTCTTCTCCTAAGGATTTGACAGCATCTTCCAGGCAGAGATCCGGGCCTGCCTGGAAGATTGCGGCAGCAACCCTGAAGTCCCCCCTGCGAAAATAAGCGTTTTCCTTATTTTTCAAGTTTTTGCATGCTTCGGACATTATTTTAATTCCCAAAAGCAGCAACGGATGTTCTTTGTGCCTCAGCACCAAAAACTGCAAATCCTTTAATCGGATTTTACCGGAGCACCCCTCTACCTCGGTATAATAAAAACCGAAATTGTCTAATAAAGGAAACAAAGAATCCACATTTTTTATTTTCATTCTGGAGCAGGCCTCCCTTAGCTGCTCCCCGTTTACGTTTAAATTCACCATTTCCCGGTCTCCGCCGGGCACACCCGCTTCACCAAGGCAGGATAAAAAATGAGGTACGCTGAAAAAGGCATGGTACGATTTCATGTATTCCGCACCGGAATAGTTTCCGGGTATTTCAGGAATAACCGGCAGTTTCAGTTTTTCTGGCTGTTCCGATATTGCTGTGTAAATCTCCTTCAGCAAATCATAAAAACACATTAACGCTTCCCTGCATTCGGATTCTGTGTACCCGAAACGCAATTCATCGCAGACTTCCGGCATCTCAGCCCGGTCAGCCATGTTCTTCAAATGATTTTCCGATATTCTTTGAACATAAGAGCGATTGACCATATCAATCTCCGCCTTTAACCATATTTCTTGTACTACTCCATTTGTATATGATAGCTTTACTCACTACACCGCCAGTCAGTCTTTTCAATTACCAAAGTGCAGGCATCGAATTCATCTTTTGTGCCGTCCGCCTTTTCCACAAATTTAGGATTTTTAAAAGTTCTGATTACTTCCATTCCAAGCTTTTTTAAGGGGGCCAGTTTGTCCACATCATTCAGCGCCCAATTGGCTTGAATACGCTCAATTCCATAGTGTTTAAACGCAAAATCATATAAAACGTTCAAGCCTTCATATTCATAATCTCTGTTCAAATATTCCGAATTCATCACATGGCCGATATCCAACGTTTTGTTTTCATCAATACTATTAAAATTGACGAAACAGACCACCTTGGAAACCGCTTTTGCCTCAATCGCCCAAAACTGCCCTCCATTTGCAAAAAATTCCGTCATTTCCTGCACGGCGTCGTCTTCCGTTGGCCAGGACTCGTCACAGTCGGCAAAGGGGGAATTGGCATTGCTTACGGCTATTCCTTTTAAATCCATCCAATCCTCTTTCTGAAACCGACGTACCAGAACATTTTCAGTTTCAAAAGATATAGCATCATCGCCGTTGAAGCTGACGGAATACGGAACGCTCATGAACATAATCAGCTCTCCTTTTCTCTTTATTGAATTCGTATATTTCGCATATAACTTTTCAATTTATTTGAATTATTATAGAGGATAACACGGAACCAAAAATTTGTCAATTATTTCCTTACCTTTATTTGTTTTTCCTCATTTACATCAATTTAGTATTTTTTCAATCGATGCTGCGTTTACGTTTTTCTCAGTTGCTGACATCCAAAAAGTGAGAAGACGCACCGATGTGAATGATATCGTTAGAAAAATAACGATCCATATTCATTGAGATATATCCTCTAAGATGGGTGAGCTTATGGATGGAATAACCAATGGATTCCGCAGCGAGCTGATAAAGCTGAAGGGTATCGAACTGATATTTCCCATTGTCATCATAATAATGTTTTATGGTGTCTGAGACAAGCCGTTTGTGTTTTTCGCTTAACACCTTACAAGCAAAATCTGGAGAAATGTTCACCTGAACACGGATATCACTGTACGCGTGCGGTGTAATATCAAGACCGCTTTCATACACACTTTTCACACAATCTATGTTTAAAAATAAAAAGTACGTACACATAAATTCATGAAACTGATTCTGAATCGACCATACTGTATTAGCAAATGTTCTCGGTTCCAGAACAATCATTTTACCGAAAAAACGGGGGTTTAACACAAAACAGTCGATATCCAGCCACCCAAAATGATATTCGTTTACTTGAGTCAAACACTCCCAAACGTCGCTGTCCTGATGGTATTCCTCTATATGGTAAAAAGGAAGCTTTAAATTTTTTCTAATCCATTCGATTTCATCCGCGTCTAAATTGCATCCCAAAAGCACCAGATTTACCTCCTGCGGAACAAAAGACAACGATTTCAGCACCCAGAACAGTAATCCTCGCGTAAAAAACATATAAAATATATTTTCTTTTTTCTTAAGGGCTGAGTAGAATATCCTGAATCGGTTCATCCAATTTTTCCATTTCTGCATTCTCCTCTTCTCCTCTTAGCATGAGCCCTGAAAGACGCCCCGAATATGGTCAACTCTGTTAAAAGGACAGCAGCTGACGCATTTTTTGCATATATCCGGACAATTGCCGCTGTTCAGGAAAGGGCGACAAACGGCTTTTATCGCTTTTTGATATGCCATGCCGTTTATAATATCGGACAGGCTGTTGGAAGTGACATTCCCAATAGAACAGGTGCACATCCAGTCAACGCAGCACAAATGAATATCGCCATGCGAATCTATGGGCAACTCCAATAGAAGGCCTACGGCAGCCAAACGGATTTTCCAGTTGCGATTCATACACCATGAGCCTATTGTCCATCAATTCATCAATGATTTCTATATTGCCGTATTTATTTTTAAGTTCCTGGAAAAAAGCAAGCTTATTTTTGTCATAGCAAGTGATAACCACCTGATTAAACAAAGAAAGAAAGGTGTTTTGCTCGATGCGGGAATCGAGCAAATACCCGTTCGTCCACAGTACATATTTTTCCTTTCTTTCGGAAATAATGCTCAGAATTCGCTTAAGATCCATCAGCGGCTCATTATAATAGTTAAAGTTAAAATGTCCGGCAAAACCCAGAGCCTTTGCTTCATCCATCACACGCAAAATGTCTTCGTTGGTCAACCTGTTTTTACTGACATATTTCCGCAGCGAAACGGGGCATCTAGGATGCTTTTTCGCCAGGTTGCAATGCCCGCTCATTTCAAATGAAATCATTTTCATCGCAGATAAGTTCATGTGGAAGCCTGCCTTTTTTCCGTCTCTTTTTTGGTTACTACATAATGGCCAATGCACAGGCAGTCCATATCGGCCTTTATAAAGCTTTTAAGGGCATCCGACGGTGTTTCGATTATCGGTTCCCCCTTAATATTAAATGATGTGTTAAGTAACACCGGCACTCCTGTCAGTCGGTAAAATGCATTAATCAGTCCATAGTACACTGGGTTATCTTTTTCATTTACCGTTTGTATCCTAGCCGTCCCGTCCACGTGGGTAACCGCCGGTATCACGCTTTTTTTACTTTCTTTCACAGGATGAACAAACAGCATAAAGGGGTATTCTGTGCCGTCTGTCTCAAAGTAATCTTTTGCATATTCCTGTAAAACAGATGGGGCGAATGGTCGGAAGCTTTCGCGGAATTTCACTCTGGAATTCAAAATATCTTTCATATTTTTTCTGCGTGGGTCTGCTAAAATGCTTCTGTTTCCAAGGGCTCTCGGTCCAGCTTCGCATCCCCCTTGGAACCAGCCTAAAATCTGGCCGGATTTTAGTTTCAATGCTGCTGTCTCTGCGACTTCTTCCGTTGTTTGTTTCGACCAAGCAATATTTTCTTCATTCTTTTTCAGTGCGTTCTCTATCTCAAGATCTGAATAGGATTTTCCCCAATACACGCTTTTGATTTTATGGGGAACATATCTGCCACCGTTGCGGCAGTAATGGCCATATAACGCTGAACCGATTGCCGTTCCGGCGTCTCCCGACATAGGGGGAATAAATATGTCGGTAAATGGTGTTTCCTTTGTTATCTTACCATTCAGGGTACTATTGAGGGCAACTCCTCCTGAATAACACAGTTTTCTGCACTTGGTTTTATTGTAAAGTTCCTCCATCAGCAGGAATGTGCTTTTTTCCAGAACAGCCTGAGCGGCAAAAGCGACGTCCGCCCTTATCTGAAATAAATCTTTGTCCACCGACTCTTTTTTTAAGGTACGTATAAAATCAAAGAATTCTTCCCGAGGGAAATTTATTTCCCTCCCTCCGTCTTCCTTTACGGCCACGCATTTCCACATTTCCTTTACGTATCGATCCGTTCCATACGAAGCTAACCCCATCAGCTTACCTTCCCCCAAAAAATGGAATCCACAGATGACCGTACATAGGGTATAACCCCCCCAGGGAATTATCTATCACCGTAAAATCATAAATGAACTGATATGCCCATATTTAGAATAGCAGGTTTTTCTACTTAATTAAAACATCTAATCGTTTAATCACCTCTATTCATTTAACCGAAATCTTTACGCTCTATAATATAGGATAGAAACAATGCAAAAAATGAGTTACAGAGAAATTACTCGATTGTTGGGTTTCACACCACGAGCATGGCGTCCCCAAAACTGTAAAACCGATATCCATCCTGTACGGCATGACGGTAGGCCTCCATAGTGTGCTCGTACCCGGCAAAGGCGCTCACCAGCATGATCAGCGTACTTTCCGGCAAATGGAAATTGGTAATCAGCCCGTCGATAATCCGGAACGTATAGCCGGGATAGATGAAGATACTGGTCCAGCCCTCCCCAGGCTCCACCCGGCCGTTCGTCAGCCCGACACTTTCCAAAGTACGGCAGCTGGTGGTTCCCACCGCGATGACCCGGCCGCCTCTCTCCCGTGTCCGGTTGAGCCGGTCCGCTGTTTCCTGCGAGAGCTCGTAATGTTCGGCATGCATTTTATGGTCTGTAATGTCATCTGCCTTTACAGGTCGGAATGTCCCCAGCCCCACATGCAGGGTAACAAACGCGATATCCACACCCTTGGCGCGGATACGGTCGAGCAGAGCGGGCGTGAAATGCAGCCCCGCCGTGGGGGCTGCGGCGGAACCGGGCTCCCGGGCGTAGACGGTTTGATACCGTTCCTTGTCCTGGAGCTGGGTCTTGATGTAATGCGGCAGCGGCATCTGCCCCACCTGCTCAAGCACAGCGTAAAAATTTCCCTGGAAATCAAATTGAACCAGCCGATTGCCCCCTTCCAGGATCTCGATCACCTCCGCTTCGAGGAGGCCTTCCCCGAAACGCAGCCGGTCCCCCGGCTTTGCCCGGCGGCCGGGCCCGGCCAGAGCCTCCCAGCGATCCCCCCCCTTTGGATGGAGGAGCAGCAGCTCCACCGCCGCACCGGTGCCGCATTTTTCCCCATACAGCCGGGCGGGAAGTACCCGGCTGTCATTGAGGACGAGGCAGTCGCCCTCCCGCAGATAATCCAGCACATCGTAAAAATGACGGTCCTCGAATGTTCCGGTTTTCCGGTCCAGCACCAGCATCCGGGAATGATCCCGCGGTTCGACCGGCTCCTGCGCGATACGATCCTCGGGAAGCTCATAAAAAAAGTCCTGTTTTTTCATAGAGTATGCCTGTCTTTCTTATTATTTTTGCAGACTTTTAGAAATCTCTCCAACACCGATTGACAAGGAGAAGCACGGATGATACAATGAGAACACAACCATGCTAAGTGAATATACTGAATAGAGGCGCGTCAGCACAAGAGTATCCCGTGGGAGATACCGGATCCGTGATCACGGGAGAAAGGGTGCGACGCCGAAGATCACCGGCCTCCGGCGGGCGGGCGGTCTGGCCTTACGGTTAAGAGCCGTAGGGTTGTCATCATGCTTTATGATGGAGCGCTATTCTCCGGCGAAGGGGCCGCCCCTCCGTGGGCGTCAACGCATCTATTATAAGGCCATGACAACCGGTTTTCAACCGGTTTTTTTCATATCCCGGCCTGTTTTTCACGCGGCATGAAGTCCACCCCGCCGGGGTGAAAGTATCCGCAGACAAGCGGAAAGGAGTTTTTCCCATGAAGAAGTTTCGCGTCGGTATCATCGGTTGCACAGGCATGGTGGGGCAGCGCTTCGCCACCCTCCTGGCGGAGCATCCCTGGTTCGAGGTCACGGTTCTTGCCGCGAGCCCCCGTTCCGCCGGTAAAACATACAAGGAAGCCCTGGGTGGCCGCTGGTCGATGAAAACGCCGCTGCCGGCCACTCTGGAACAGATGGTGGTGCAGGATGCCTCCCAGGTGGAAACGGTCGCGTCGATGGCCGACTTCGTGTTCTGCGCGGTGGATATGCCCAAGGCCGAAATCAAGGCCCTTGAGGAAGCGTATGCCAGGGCGGAATGCCCGGTTGTCTCCAACAACAGCGCCAACCGCTCGACACCCGACGTGCCCATGATCATCCCCGAGTTAAATCCCGAGCATGCCGCGGTTATCCCTTTCCAGCGGCAGCGGCTGGGCACCAAACGGGGATTTGTGGCGGTCAAATCCAACTGTTCGCTCCAGAGCTATGTTCCCGCCCTCTTCCCCCTCTCCAAATTTGGGGTCGAAAAGGCCCTGGTCTGCACCTACCAGGCGATCTCCGGGGCCGGCAAAACCTTCGAGCGCTGGCCGGAAATGGTGGATAACGTGATTCCGTATATCGGCGGCGAGGAGGAAAAATCGGAGCAGGAACCGCTGAAGATCTGGGGCAAGCTTGAAAATGGGGTGATTGTACCCGCAAAGTCCCCTGCCTTTACAGCCCAATGCCTGCGGGTACCGGTCTCGGACGGCCATTTCGCCGCTGTTTACTGCTCCTTTGCGAACAAACCCTCGAAAGAGGAGATTCTGGAAACCTGGAGATCCTACAAAGGCCGGGCACAGGAGCTGGATCTCCCCAGCGCGCCCAAACAGTTCCTCCATTATTTCGAGGAGGACAACATGCCCCAGACCCGCCTGCACCGCGATCTCGAGGGCGGCATGGCCATCTCGCTCGGCCGCCTGCGGGAGGATACCCAGTATGACTACAAGTTCGTCGGCCTGTCCCACAACACCTTGCGCGGTGCGGCCGGCGGCGCCGTCCTGATGGCGGAGCTGCTTTGTGCCGAAGGCTATATGGACCGATAAACCCGACATTTTGAATGGGGGCTGTCAATATGAGTAAGCAAACGATTTTTACCGGCTCCGGCGTCGCCATCGTCACCCCGATGAAGGCCGACGGCAGCGTCAACTATGAAAAGTACCGGGAACTCATCGAGTGGCAGATCGAAAGCGGCACCGATGCGATCATCGCCTGCGGCACCACCGGCGAGTCTTCCACCCTCACCCATGAGGAACATATCGGCGTCATGCGCGCCGCCGTCGAGCAGGCCGCCGGCCGGATCCCGGTCATTTCGGGCACGGGCTCGAACGACACGGCCTACTGCATCGAGCTCTCCCAGGAGGCCGAAAAACTGGGCGCGGACGCCCTGCTGCTGGTGACGCCTTACTACAACAAAACCTCCCAGCGCGGCCTCGTGGCCCACTACACCGCCGTGGCGGACGCGGTGAACCTGCCGATCCTGCTCTATAACGTCCCTTCCCGCACGGGGGTGGACATCAAACCCGAAACCGTCGCCGCCCTGTCGAAGCACCCAAATATCGTGGCGGTCAAAGAGGCCAACGGCAACATCTCCTCCGCGGCGCAGGTGGCCGCGCTGTGCGATATCGACATCTATTCGGGCAACGACGACCAGATCGTACCCCTGCTTTCCCTGGGCGGCAAGGGGGTCATCTCGGTCATGGCGAACGTCGAGCCCCGCCGCACCCACGATATCGTCGCGAAATGGATGGCTGGGGACGTGGAAGGCAGCCGCGCCCTGCAGCTCGAGCTCCTCGAGCTGGCCAGCGCCATGTTCATGGATGTCAATCCCATCCCGGTCAAGGAGGCCATGAACCTGATGGGGCTGGATGTGGGCGAATGCCGCCTGCCCTTGTATGGGATGGACGATGCGGCGAAATCCAAGCTCGCGTCCGTTCTTCGGAAATACCGGCTCATGAAATAAGGCCCGGCCCCGATCTTTCGATCGGCATGGTCAACAGAAAGGAAGTCCAATATGGTTCGTCTGATTCTCAGCGGATGCAACGGCAAAATGGGGCGTGTCATCACCCGCTGCGCCGCCGAACGGTGCGACTGTTCCGTCGTCGCGGGGTTCGATCTCAATACCGAGAGCCATGCGGGCTTTCCGGTTTACGCCAATCCGGCCAATTGCAGCTTGGAAGCCGATGTGATCGTCGATTTTTCCCATCCTTCGGCCCTATCCGGCGTACTGGCCTATGCTCTGGATAAACGTCTGCCTCTCGTGGTGGCCACCACCGGGCTGGATGAGAAACAGGTGCTGTCGCTGAGGGACGCTGCGGCCAGTATCCCGGTCTTTTTCAGTGCCAATATGTCCATGGGGATCAGCCTTATCATGGATCTCGCGAAAAAAGCGGCGTCGGTTTTAGGTGGGGACTTCGATGTGGAGATCCTGGAAAAACACCACAACCAGAAGGTGGACGCCCCTTCCGGCACCGCCCTGATGCTGGCGGACGCCGTGTCCGAAGGGCTCGACTACACCCCCCGCTATGTCTTCGACCGGCATGACCGGCGCGAAAAGCGGGCCAAGGCGGAGATTGGGTTCTCCTCCATCAGGGGCGGAACCATCGTCGGGGAGCACGAGGTGATTTTCGCCGGGCACGATGAAATCGTCACCGTCACCCACACCGCTATGTCCAAGGAGATTTTCGCCGTCGGGGCGCTGAACGCGGCCCTATATCTCGCCGGCCGGCCGGCTGGATTGTACAGCATGAAGGACTTTATCGCCGGCGAATGATGCCCTAAACACAAACGTTGAAAACCCCCACGGTATCACCGTGGGGGCTTTTTGGATGTGCGCGGGGGGCTCTATGGACCGGTCCGGACCCGCAGCCGCAGAATCCCGTTGACCCTGGTGGAGGGCGAGACGGTTCTTCCCTCTCCGGTGATGTACCCGTCCCGGATTGCCGCCTTGACCTGCTCGCGCGATAGGCCGAGCCCGCTGCTGAGAATCTTGTCCAGCGTAAGGCGGCGTTTTCCGGACAGCGGATTTCGAGCAGCCCCTCTTCCCCCGCCTCCCGCCGTTTTTTGATCCGGAACCCCTCATCATAAACCGGGACGGCCTGGCCATGGGCGAACAGCCGGGGATCGCACGCGCAGGCGCGTGCCGCGGCCGGGTCGTTCGACTCATAGGCGCGAAGGCGGCCGGGAGAAAGCTCCGACACCGGCGTTCTCGCAACGACCTCCATATTCCAGGTCGTTCCGCAGGCCGGGCATTTATAGATCAGCCAGACATCGAGACGGCGCCCATTGGCGTTCATGCGGAATTTGCCACTCGAGACAAACGGCCGTTCGCATCCGTAGCCGGGGCAAAAACGCCTCAGCGCCGGTACACCGTCCTGGTGGATTTCCCATCGTTCCATGCCGTCCGCGCCCCTCCTTTCCCCTTTGGAGGACGCGGGCGGGCGGTCGCCCCGTAAACAGCGTGCCAACAGCCGTCCGGCAGGCGACCCCTGCCGCTCCGGGCCGCGAAAGAGGGCGCAAGCGCCTCTCGAAAACCGTGATTCATGTTCTATCCTTTCCGAAGCCTCTGCGGCGGGAAAGCGACAAAAAAACCGGCCTTATCCGGGTTTCGTGAACAGTCTCACGAAACCAGCCGAATAAAGCCGGGATCACCCATAGATAGGATGTCGGGCGCTCTGCCGCGCAGCAGCTCTACTCAATTCCCGTAATGGCGCAGCCCAAACAAGCCATGAATGGCGTTTGCGGTGCGGCGGTATGCGGAATCAAGCGGCTGTAGGCATGGGAACACCTCGGATCATAGAATAGCTATAGTATACGGCATAACAAGGAGGATGGCAAGCTTTTTTCCTCTTCAGCGTTTGACGCGCCACTCCCGATGAGGGGAGAAAAGCCCCAGCTCATGATCGTCGATCCCCTGGTATTGCTGGAGCAGCAGGCGTCCTGCCGCCTCGGCATAGAGGATCCCGTTGTCCCCGCAGCACATCGCGTAGGCGATCTGGCTGCAATCGGGCAGGCGGCCGATCACGGGCAACCGGTCTTTGGTCGTGCCGTCCTTGGCCGCAAACACATACTCGACCGTGATATTGGGAATGGCGGGGAACATATCCCGCAGGATATACGCCAACGAATCGAAGCGCTTTTCGACGGCTGGCGTCATGTCGAGCAGACCGGCCACCCGCCCCTTTTCATCCATGAAGGCGCTGTCGAGACCCCCGATGAGGATCCGGTTGTCCTCCGTGACGCTCAGGTAAAGGCGGGGCTCCTCCTCCCGATGGATGACGCAGGGGCCCCGCCATCCGGCAAACCCGTCCACCGGCTCGGTGAGCGCCATATAGGTGGTGCGCACATCGTCGAGGCCGCCGCAGTGGCGGCTGACATCGAGTCCCGTAGCCATAACCACATAACCGGCCGTCACGGTATGCCCGGTGCTGCATTCGACCAGGACCGTCCCCTCTTCCGTCTGCTCAATGGTTTCAGCCCCGGTATTTTCAAAAATACGGGCCCCCTTGCCAACCGCCAGGCCGGCCAGCCCATGGACCATCCGGTAAGGGTCGACCTGCGCGGCGGTGTTTTTCGTATACACCCCCGCGCTCATCGGAAACGTAAACTGCTCGCTCGCGGTATCGGCGTCGAGCAGCTCCACATCCATGCCGTTGTGCAGACGGAGGGAATATTCACGGCGAAGGACGGCGGAACCCTCGGATTCCGTCGCGTACCGCAGACTGTCCATACGGCGGAACCCGCAGCCGTTCTGGAACGAGCCGCACAGGTTTTCCACATTATCCAAAGCCTCGGCAAGCAGATGCGCCGCCGTCATCGCGCGTTCGGGGCCGATTTTCTCCGCCAAACAGGTGAGGGTTTCCTCACCCGAGAGTGTCATGATACCGGAGGACACGGCCGTGCTGCCGTAACCGAGGGGCGAATCACTGAGCAGGACGGTATCGATGCCCGCCTCGGCGAAACGCATGGCGATCATGGCGGCTGCGATGCCGCCGCCAACCACGGCCACCTCACACGCGGTATCCTCGTCGAGCCAGCGGTACTGGGCGGGAGCCGGGGTCAAAGAGGTCCACGCGGATGCATGGACGGTATTTTTTATCATGGATGCTTCTTCCTCTCTGCTTTTTTCTTAGTGTGCGACATTGGCTCCAAAATTATGTACCCGGTCCAGCGGCCCGGATGGGAAAAATCTTGATCCGGCATTGCGATCCAGGGAAAAATACGGTATACTTTTTCCATCCCTGTAACTATTTTTGATGGAAAAGGATGAAGAGACATGGAACAGCTTATCGCCGCATTCGAAGCCTTGTGGGTCAAAATCGTCGCGTTTTTCCCAAGCCTGCTGGCCGCCGTGATCATTTTTGTGCTGGCCCTCATCGTCACCAAGCTGACGGAAGGCCCGATCGCCGCCATGCTCAGGCGCAGCAAAATCGATATCGACGAGGTGGCCATCAAATATGTCAACCGTGTCGTAAAGATCTTGATTTGGTTTATCGCCGTCATCATGATCATGGATAAGCTGGGGATTCCGGTGGGAAGCCTGCTGACCATGCTGGCCGCAATCGGTGCGGCCGTGGCCCTGGCCATCAAGGACAACCTGTCCAACCTGGCCTCTGGGGTCGTCCTGTTATTCACCAAGCCCTTCAAAGCCGGCGATTACATCGAAGTGGAAGGCGCCTCCGGCTCGATCAAGGAAATCGAGATCATGCACACCTATCTGGACACGCCCGGCCATACGTTAGTGGCCATTCCCAACACCAAAATGATGACCGCCACCATCACCAACTATTCCACCTACGAGACCCGGCGGCAAGATTTGACCTTTACCATCAGCTATGAGGACAATCT
>ERZ825896.3029-NODE-3029-length-14857-cov-4.172679_pt1 | contig 14857 bp, 8 predicted proteins | sample MGYA00519858_ERZ825896 | MGnify/ENA primary metagenome ERZ825896 (study PRJEB31778, sample SAMEA3449214) | human gut metagenome | biome: human gut; feature: human-associated habitat; material: faeces | place: United Kingdom | collected 2010/2012 ... | reverse complement strand
GAAGTATTAATTTTGCGCAGTTTTAAACTAAATGTGCAAAAACGAATGGAACAAGAACATCAGTTCATCGACTATATTGAACAAAGCATTATCAAGAACTGGGATAAAGACTCTTTGACTGACTACAAAGGAATTACCCTCCAATATAAAGATGTGGCTCGTAAAATAGCTAAATTCCACATTGTTTTAGAAAGTGCCGGTATTCAGCCGGGAGACAAGATAGCAGTCTGCGGACGTAACAGTGCCCATTGGGCTGTCACTTTTCTGGCTACTATCACTTACGGAGCCGTAATTGTTCCTATTCTCCATGAATTTAAAGCGGATAATATCCATAATATTGTCAACCACTCCGAAGCCAAACTGCTTTTTGTCGGCGACCAGGCATGGGAAAACCTGAATGAAGACGCCATGCCCCTGTTGGAAGGAATAGCGTCACTCACCGATTTCTCATCATTGGTATCACGCAATGAAAAACTGACGTATGCTTTCGAACACCGGAATGCGATATACGGTCAACGTTACCCGAAGAATTTCCGCCCGGAGCATATCTGTTACCGGAAAGACAGGCCCGAGGAACTGGCTATTATCAACTATACTTCAGGAACTACAGGCTATTCAAAAGGTGTCATGCTCCCCTATCGCAGTATCTGGTCGAATGTGGCCTATTGTTTTGAAATGCTTCCCGTCAAACCGGGCGACCATATCGTTTCCATGCTTCCTATGGGACACGTTTTCGGTATGGTATACGATTTCTTATATGGCTTCTCCGCAGGTGCGCATATCTATTTCCTGACACGTATGCCGTCTCCGAAAATCATCTCACAATCTTTCTCGGAGATTAAGCCCAGAGTTATCTCTTGCGTACCTTTGATTGTAGAAAAGATTATCAAGAAAGATATCCTCCCTAAAGTGGATAGCAAAATCGGAAAGTTATTGCTCAAAGTACCTATCGTCAATGACAAAATCAAATCGTTGGCCCGCCAGGCAGCTATGGAAATCTTTGGAGGTAATTTCGACGAAATCATTATCGGCGGCGCTCCTTTCAATGCCGAAGTAGAAGCTTTTCTCAAAAAGATAGGTTTCCCCTACACCATTGCTTACGGCATGACAGAATGTGGTCCGATTATCTGCTCCAGCCGTTGGGATACATTGAAACTTGCTTCCTGCGGAAAGGCCACTACGCGAATGGAAGTCCGCATTGATTCCCCGGATCCTAAAACTCATGCCGGAGAGATTGTTTGCAGGGGAGCGAATATGATGCTCGGATATTATAAGAATCCGGAAGCTACCGCACAAATCATTGATGTAAACGGGTGGTTGCATACAGGAGATCTGGGCGTTATGGATGAAGAAGGTTATGTAACTGTTCGCGGACGTAGCAGGAATATGCTTCTCACTTCCAGCGGACAGAATATCTATCCGGAAGAGATTGAAAGCAAACTGAATAATATGCCGTATGTGGCGGAATCATTAATCGTATTGCAACACGACAAACTGGTGGCGCTTATCTATCCGGATTTTGACGATGCATTTGCTCACGGATTGCAGCAAAACGATATCCAGAAAGCTATGGAAGTCAACCGTGTCGAACTGAATCAACAATTGCCTAACTACTGCCAGATCAGCAAGATTAAAATTCATTTCGAGGAATTTGAAAAGACAGCGAAGAAATCAATCAAACGTTTCATGTATCAGGAAGCAAAAGGATAAGATTTTTTTCGTATACAAAAGACAAGATAAATAAAAACGGTGAACAAGCACAGGGGTTTGTTCACCGTTTTTTCTAACCTAACCAACTTTATTTCCTTAATCTATCATCTTTCAACAATCTTTTACCTTAAAACCAAACCTATCCCTAACACAATAAACCTCTATTAAATCTTAACCTATTTTTTCTTAAAGTTGTATGAACGAAATAGCCTGTCCTCCTCCGGCAGCCATACGTACAGTCAGCGTATTTTCAGCTGTGACAGTTTGTTCCGTAATCTGATAATCTGCCGGATTCGTTTTCCAGTCCGCCTTCTCACCGTCGGCATAGATAACAGCTTTATATTGTTTGCCCGGTTTCAGGAAGTCCAGTTTTATTTCCAGTGTTCGGGGAGCCTCATTGGTAGCTGCTCCGAAGAAATAATTATTTTTCGCTTTACGTACAACAGCTACAAACTCTCCCGGTTCTCCTGCCAATGCCTTGGATTCGTCACAATCCGGGTCGAAATCGCGGAAGAACCGGAAAGCAGGATGTCCTTCATAATGCTCAATCATATCAGAAGCCATTTGCAAGGGAGAATATAGAATCACCCAATTGGCAATCTGCTTCGCCAATGTTGTGTTGACACGGCTGTTCCCCTTATCCTGGTCATTCCATTTCCGACGACGGGGAGAGTCTTTGGTTTGCTGGAACAAAATATCAAAAGTTCCCGGAGTGTAGTCCATTGGACCAGACAGCAAGCGGGTAAACGGCAACATTACATGATGAGACGGCGGATTTCCTTCACTCCATGCATTCCATTCCATACCTCTGGCTCCTTCGCGCGTCATCATGTTAGGCCATGTACGGCGGATACCGGTATCCTTAATCGGTTCGTGTGCATCCAATGTCATTCTATGCTCCGCAGCTGTTTCCACTACCTTCTGATAATGGTTGACTCCATATTGTCCATGATGTGAAAGCCCGTTCGGGAAAGCTCCTGCATAACCTGTTTTCAGGATGTGGATGCTGTGGTCGGTATACCATTGCATTGCATGAACCATTTGCCGTTCATAATTCGGGATATTTCCTCCTGTTTCATGGTGTCCAATGATTTCGATTCCTTTTTCCTTGGCATAACGTACTATTTCATCTATGTCAAAGTCAGCGTAAGGTTTCGTAAAATCAAAATTCTGCATACCGCCCCAACTTTCCCAACCTTCATTCCAGCCTTCAAACAATACCGCTTCTATATTATTGGCAGCAGCGAAGTCGATATATTTTTTGGCATTGACAGTGGTAGCACCGTGGCGTTCATCCATTTTCCAAGTCTCTACACCCAGATGCATCCCCCACCATACACCGATATATTTCAAAGGACGAATCCAATCAGTAGTTTCCAACACACAAGGGTCATTCAGGTTCAGGATCAGGGAAGAATTGATTAATCCGACAGCTTCCGGAGCAATCTGGATAGTACGCCAGGAAGTTGTAAAATGGTTGCTTTTGCGTACCTTGATACCGTCCGGCCAGGGAGTAAGTTCCGCCTTCAAAGTGTAATCTCCGATTTGTTTCAGCGTCATTTCGGAGAAATCATACAATGCCGCTTCATGGATACTTCCGTAAACACCATCCGCCGTCTTAAAGGTAAAAGGAGTATTGGCTGTCTCCACTTCGGAAATAGGCTGCTGCTTATAAAGCAATTCATAAGTCTCGGCACTCGCAGGAATCGACCATGAGGTACCGTCCTGACGGAAGTGGAAAGTAGTCAGTTCATCAGTTATCATCAGAGAATCCACATTGGGAACATTATATTCATAACGGAACCCTACTCCGTCATTGAAAACCCGGAAACGAAGGGTCAACTGCACCTGATCCTCATTAATCAGATTGACAGCCATTTCATTATAATGGTTCCGGTTGGTTTTATTTTCTCCCCACGGCTGCGTCCATGTTTCATCTTTGCTGTCGAATGTGGTTTTCTCTATCCGGAAGCCTCCTCCCAGAATAACACCGTTTCCCTCCACAAAACCCATTTTTGAATTTTCTATCAGCAATGAATCATTTACCGACACATTATAAAACGGAGTACCATTCTCATCTACCGTCAACGTCATCTTGATGTGACCGTCCGGTGATTTTACTTCTGTTTTCGGACTGCTACACGCACAACATCCCAGCATACACAGAAAAGCTACAACTAAATGCTTTACTTTCATAGTACAATTATCTGTTTATATATAATACAATCCATAAAGAAGAAACACTTAATTGTATGCGACTTTTCTTTATAAAGAAAGTCCGAATCTGATTTGCTTTGCAGGCAAACCTCAGATTCGGACTTTTATTTTCATTAAAACACCGGATGTTATCTATCAAACATCGCTCATCCGGCAATTATTATTTATGCAGAAGAACATCAGTACCCGGAACAATCTTTCCCATTGACCACACACAACGTACATTCAACTCCTTATCGAGAATCACAATATCTGCATCCAGCCCTTTAGCCAATGCCCCTTTCCGGTCACTGACTCCAATCAAACGGGCGGGAGTCTCGGAAGCCATGCGCACTGCATCCTCCAAAGGAATATTTGCTTTCTTTACCATTGTACGCACCAACACATCCATTGTAGCCAAACTACCGGCCAGCGCGGAATGGTCTGCCATTTTACACACTCCATCTTCAATAATATAACGCGAGTCAATCGGTTCATGTCCTTCGTAAGCAGCGTAAGCCAGCGCATCAGTCACCAGACACGTATTCTCCACTCCTTTCAGTTTATAAACCAGTTTCAGAATAGTGGCAGGCAAATGAATGCCGTCCGCAATAACTTCTACCGTCATTCCGTCTGTCAGATATACACTCTCCACCGTCCCTTCATATTTATATTCACGGCGTTTGTGGAAACCCGGCATTGCATTGTAAAAATGAGCAGCATGTGAGAAGCCCACCGCATACGCCGCTTTAATCTCATCATATTCGGCTTCTGTATGTGTAACTGCCGTCATTATTCCCTTTGAACGGGTATATTTGGCGAAATCATGCGCTCCACGTAATTCCGGGCTGATATCCCAACGCTTGATACAAGTAGTATGTTCCAATAACGGAATATATTCATTCTCATCAGGAGTTTTCAGAAAACCTTCATACTGGCTTCCTGCCATTTTCGGATTCAAATAAGGTCCCTCAATATGCAGACCGAGAATTGGAGAATCCGGTTCCTGCATCAATCCCTCACACACATCGACAGCCTGATAAAGTTTTTCAAACGATGTGGATGACAAAGTAGGAAACATACTGGTGGCGCCATGCTTCAAATGCGCGGTAGTTGCCATGCGGAATGCTTCTTCCGTAGCTTCGGTAAAATCATGTCCGCCGCCTCCGTGCGCGTGCATACTGACAAATCCCGGTACGATTGTCATTCCCCGGGCGTCAATAACCGTTGCACCGATAACTGCCAGGTCACTGTTGGTCACCTCTAATATTTTTCCGTCACAAATCAATACCGAACCGTCTTTCAGCCAGCCTTGCGGGGTAAGTATTCTACCGTTAATTATCTGAGTTAACATAGTCTTCTTTATTTATTAGATTTAAAACAGTTTATTGGTACCTTCCACTAATTGCCCCATTGCCCATACGGCTCTCACATTCAAGTCTCTGTCGAGGGCAATAATATCGGCATCCTTACCACGTTCAAGCGTTCCTTTGCGGTCAAGTACTCCCATTATGCGGGCAGGCGTTTCGGATACCATGCGTATCACATCCGCCAAAGGTATTTCTGCTTTCTGCACCATGGTACGAATCAAGCGATCCATCGTTGCAACACTCCCGGCCAAGGCTGAATGGTCTGCCAACTTACAGACTCCATCCTCAATAATCACACGCGGGTCAAAGGCAACCTGGCTATCACTGGCGGCGCAAGCCAACGCATCCGTTATCAGGCAAGTGCGGTCCACTCCTTTTATCTTATAGACCAGACGAAGGATCGTAGGCGGCACATGGATACCATCGGCCACGACCTCGACGGTCATATCATCGAGTAGATAGATACTTTCCACCGTTCCCTCATACTTATACTCGCGGCGTTTATGGAAGCCCGGCATGGCGTTATAGAAATGGGTGGCGTGGGTATAACCTACCTCATAAGCGGTCAGGATATCCTCAAACTCGGCTTGGGTATGCCCTACCGAGGCGAGCACGCCTTTCGAGGTGATATATTTACCAAACTGCATCGCTCCCGGAAGTTCCGGAGCGGCATCCCAGCGCTTGATACAATGCGTTTCCTCCAGCAAAGGGATATATTCCTCGGGATCGGGATTCTTGATGTTCTCAGGGATTTGTCCACCAGCCATTTTCATATTGAAATAATGTCCTTCTAAGTGAAGCCCCAGAACCGGGCTATCTTTCTCGGCCATCAGTTTCTCGGTGGTCTCGGCGGCGGCACGGATCATCGGGATGGTAGAAGAGGATAAGGTGGGGAAGATACTGGTAGTACCGTGTTTCATGTGTGTGGCCACCGCCGCATGGAAAGCTTCCTCGGTGCCTTCCATAAAATCACGGCCTCCACCTCCGTGCACGTGAATTTCCACGCCTCCGGGGACGATGTACATACCTTTGGCGTCTATCAAGGTTGCCCCCACTACCGCTAAGTCGCAGTTTGTCACTTCTAAAATCTTCCCGTCGCTTATCAATACCGAGCCGTCTTTCAGCCAGCCTTGCGGGGTAAGAATCTTTCCATTAATGATCTGTGTTAACATGATATGTGTTTTAAGCTTTCGCGTTTCTTTGGATAGCAAAGTTAAGGACTTTCTTTTTAAAACGAGTAAGCTATTAGAGGTTATTTTCAAAGAATAATCAAAATGACACTTTGTAATCCGAACCTCCGGAGAATCGAATATTCCGGGCCCTAAGTACAGCTCGCCTCTAAATCCGAAAGAAAATTTCAGTAATCAACTAATGGCCAACACCATACCCCAAAACAGCCTTTTATTCTAGCGAAATCAATTCATCCTAATTCATATCAAAGGGAGAGATTGGTATCATTTATAGGGTTACAATACGGTTCTAGCAGGGTAAGAATGCCTATTCACAAGTAGTCATAACCCTATTCTTGAGTAGTCACGATGCCCAACGGCGGCATATGCGTCGGCCGATGGCAGTACTGGCGTAGCCCAATGCGGCCTATCACGCATGGGAAAAGGGATATTCTCCCTTTTAAAAGCCAGCTCTCGCACTCTCTCTTCCGCTATTTCGCATCATCAACGGCAAGCACTTGTCACGAAAACAGGAGTATTTGAATCAAAAAGATCAGATAAGCTGCCTTTCACTGGCTAGCAGCCTTTTCATGAATCCTGCGTATTCAACTCTTCCAACTCCATTGTCCGTTCGGTCCATAGATCCATCGCATCGGAAAGTTCTTTTTTTACTTCCTCGTAAATGCCAAGATTAATCAGGTTATTACTGAGCAGTTTTCCAATCAAAAACTCTGCTGATATGTAATACAGTTTCTTCTTTCCTGTATTCTCTTCCTTTTCCCCTGCCTTTTTCTGCACCAGCGTAAGCAGAGCATGATAAAGTTCTTCCTTCCCGCATTCACTGATTTCTTTGCCATAACATTCTCTTACGATTTTTGCAAGCATAAAATAATTCCTTTCTACTACAATTTATTATAATGTAAAATTAAGTTCTCTTCCGCCGGAACCAATTGTAAACTGGTATACGGCATCTTTTCTTTCGCCGAGCGAAGCCGTAATCTGATAGGTTCCCTCGCCGACATTTACAACATAATTTCCTTTTTCATCCGTTGTCGAAGAAAAAATGCTGCCATCCGTCAAATTCTCGCAGACGATAGAAACACCTTCTACCGGCGCTCCTTTCTCATCTACTACAAGACCGGCAACTCTTCTTTGGTCAACCACCCGGATAAGGGCAGAAGTTTCAACCATGCGGTTTGTATTTTTCTCATCACTTACCGTAATCTGCACACGGTATTCGCCAACACCGGACACTTTACCACTAAGCGTTCCTGTTTCCGCATCCATCTTCAAACCTGCCGGCAGAGAGATTGCAGAATAGCTGTAAGAACCGCTGCCGCCAAGAACCTCAAGAAATGGAACTGCATCTAACTGGGTACCGGTCACAACCGTCATATCCTCTGCTTTCGCCACGATAGCAGATTCGTTTCCAATATACACATGAATCACTTTTGTGAACTTCGTACCCATTTCATCGGTTGCCTTAATGGTAATATCCGTTCCCACGGTCACAGTTGTCAATGTCCCGGAAAATGTGATTTCATTATTTTTAATTTTACGGGTAATTCCCGGAATCTCACCCGTAATCTGATAGGAAAGATTTCCACAGCCGTACTCGCTTAAATCCACTGTTTTGTTCCACTCATCGCCAACGACGCCAAGCCATTTTTCTTCTTTTGGCTCGCTTAATTTGGTAAACAACGCCTGTGCTTCCATTGTTTTTACGCCATTACCCGGCAAATCCGAGATTGTGACGCGGACATAGGAATCTTTTTCTACATTATAATCATCCGTCAGCTTAATATCATAGGTACGATTATCATAGTTACGAATACTTGCCACGGAATAGGTGCGGTTATATGTTCCATAAGAATAGCGCTTTCCTTCTATTTTAAATTGTTTGTTTGTCAATGCCTTCGCTTTATCCAGAGATACCCGGACAACATCGTTGCTAAGCACCTCCACAGAGGCAATGCCGACACTGTTGGTTGCCATCACAGTCATTTTCAAACTTGCTGTTTTTTTACTTCCCTCCACAGAAGTTGCTTTGATTGTGACGTTTCCCGCTTTGATTCCTTTTACCACACCGGCTTTTGTAACTGTCGCAATCTTTTTGTCCGAAGATGACCAAGTTACCTTTTTATAGCTTCCACTTGCCGGTTTTACAGTCGCTTTCAGAGTCAGACTGTTTCCTACATATAACTGATTTTTCGGCTTTTCAATCGCAACGGATGTTACTTTCTTTACGACCGTTACCGTAATTTTTGCTTTCTTCTTTTTATTCTTTTTGGATGTCACGGTAATTTTACATTTTCCGGTTTTGATTCCTTTCACATATCCTGATGATGAAACCGTTGCAATCTTTTTATTGGAAGATTTATAGGAAACTTTTTTATTTGCCGACTTATTCGGTGATACTTTCACAGTCGTTGTAAGTTTCACTTTTTTTCCAACCGCAACATGGACACTACTTCCATAATTACTCTTTACCGTTACCTTTTTTACTTTTACCTTTGCCTGTGCCTGCGGTGCCTGCATAAGCATAAGTGCTGCTGCCGCAAAGACAATTCCCTTTACCAATTGTTTCATTTCTTTTTTTTCCTCCATTCTATCTTATACTGCCCAGGGTCTAAAATTCAAAATTTGATTATCCCCCAACATTCTATTATAGTTTAATTCTTTGTTTTGTCAAAAAGTTGTAATATATCTTTTCAGCGTATCACTTGACATCAAAAAATGTTCTTTTAATGCCCGAAGCAACTTTCGCTCTAGTCCCTTTTTTACACGGATTTCAAACCCATTACCCGGGTTCACATCGCATTCGCCTGTAAACTCCGGAACTTTATCGCCAAGAAACACTACTCGTCCGGTTAAATCTGAGAAAATTCCTTCAACATTAACCTTCTTTAACGATTTCGGAAGAATTACCTTCTCATAAGTTGAAAGGTTTGCCATTCCCCAAATTTCCTTAACACCTTCCGGCACTTTCACTACAATACAATTCTTTTTATATTTCTCGTAATATTCATTAGGTAGTTTTTCAAAATCACCCGATGCCATTTCCATCTTTTTTAATCTCGAATTATATTGTATCACATTTGTTGTGCAAAGGACACTGCCATCTTTGGAACGAATCCACTGTCCAAATGTTTTTTCCTGTTTGAATTTATTTAATCCACTTTTATATACAAATTGCTGTACACTGCCTCCAAAAATTGCATCATCCTCTAAAATCTCCAAATCATCTGGCAGATACAGTTTATCCAAAGTATCCAACAGATAAATGGTATGAGATTTTAGTTTTTTCAACGAGACGGGCAGCGCAAGCTTACTATCGGAATCATAACCCGAACTATACAGCTGAACCGTATAATTAGTCCCCAGATAGGTTAGTCCTGGTGGAAGTCCATCCATATCAATTCCCCAAAACGCATTATCTCCTATATATGTAAGTGTAAATTCTCTCATTATCTTTAAGGTATTTATACGTACCGGTATTCTCTCAGAATCCCAGGAATATATCTGCCAGAATCTGCGCAGTTTGTCTGTGGACTCTCCCAAAGCAAACGCTCCCTCTTCCACCACTTCAAGGGAAGAAGGCAGATTTACCTCTACCCACTTAACTTTTTTCATCATGGACTCTTCTGAAACCATATGGGCAAACGCTTTTTTCGTTATTTTCGTCGTTCCCTCTGCAATCGTTATCGTAAGAGAACCACAATTTGCAAACGCATCCTCTTCAACAAATACTTTTTTGGGAATCGTAATGTTCCTTGTATATTTCCGCTTTTCATTGAGTGAATACCCATATTCTCCTGCATCAAAAGCATGCGAAGAAATCCGGTTACATTTTGCCGGTATCGTAATTTTTATTCCGCCAGTATAATCCCCGGCAAACCGATACAAGGAATTTCCTTTCAGTATAAATTCCCCTTCTCTCTTTGCTCCGGGCAGATTCTTAAGCTGACAATCCATTTCTATTATAACACCAAATTCATTGGTTACAATGGTGCTGACATACTTGTCATTTTCATACTGTCTCCGTATTCCTTTCCAAACAAGTGTCTGCTCAGATATCATCCTTCCAAGTGTCCTCTTACACTCAGACAATGTTGAATTCATGGTAATTCCCAATAAATCCGTTTTAAAATATTCCCCTGTTTCGTCGAGCAGCGTATGCACCCGCCATATCGTGCCATCCTCTAACCGGCTAAACGAGCAATACCGATTCAATGCTCTCGCTGGCTCCTTTTTTGTTCCCAAATAATCGGAAAGCGAATAAGCCTTTTGATTCACCAATGACGTTTTTTTCGTCAGCATGCCATTAAATCTTGGCGGTTTCTGTTTTTTCATTCCTCCACCCGGGAAATTTAATCTGACCTTTTTGTCTAACAACTGAATTGTCAGCTTATTTTCCGTTCCCGGCCGGATTGACATCCGATACATGTTCCCCGTCGAATTATAAGTGAATTCATAGGTTTCATCCCCTACTGCTCTTCCAGAAAACAGTCGATTGTTTTTTTCATCTAAAGAAAAGAAAATAGCCTCACTTGTCACCCGCTGTATCTCAAGAGATATCGTCTTATCCTTATCTGTCCAAATCCCAGCGAATTCACTGCATCTTTCTGCGTATTCTTTTTTATTGTCTGATATTGCCCTCTCCCCTATCAACACCGCAATAAGTGCACACAAACAAACGCCAAGCACCATGAAAAGCAATCGTTTCTTTTTCGCTGTCATTTTTTACTCCCCCTTCTTTTGCTTTTACAGCATTGCTAAAATTTCGCTTTTCGAGGCAGCCCCAACAATTCGGTTTACCTCTTCTCCACCCTTCATAACAACCAATGTCGGAATCGACACGACACGAAACTGCATCGTAAGTTCACCCTGTTCATCCACATTTACTTTACCGACGCGGATCGAATCATTTTCCTCTCCAATCTGCTCAATTACCGGTGATACCATCTGGCATGGTCCACACCAGGATGCCCAAAAATCTAACAGTACCGGTTTGTCCGACTGTAATACTTCTGCTTCATAATTTTCCTTCGTTATTTCAATTGCTGCCATTTGTCATTCCTCCAATTCTTATTGATCTTTTAAAATTTCCCGTATCGCCTGCTCTGAGCGTTTCACATCCGCCTCAAAATCTCTGGCAGACAAAAGCCTGCACCCGGCTCCGCGAATGATAATCTGCTCCAACCCATCGGATGTCGCAACGGTGATACGATATTTTTTACCATTTTCGTGAGCAAACTTTTCAATGTACTGGTCTGCCGTTTCCGCCTCTTTTGTGTAAACCACATGAATGTTATGATAATCCAAAATTTCTGTCTTGTGATTTACCACACGGTATGCATCAAACACTAAAATCAACTCACATTTATGAAAACCCTGATAATTACACAGGATATCCATCAGCTTTCCTCTTGCCGCCGCAATGTCGGTTTGCGCCAGCACTTTCAATTCTTCCCATGCAAAGATAATATTATACCCATCAACCAGCAGGTAATTAACATCCGGCATCTGTTTTTTTCTTGGCTTTGACAAACCAACCGGCTTTTCTTTGACAGAACTTACCCGCTTTGCAGAAATTCCTTTGTGTGAAACAACCCCCTGCTTACGATTGGCAAAAGAACTTCTTTCCAAAATGGAATCAATCTCTGATACATCCAGCCATTCTTCTTCCTGCTTTTTCGGCTCTTTTTTCTCTGTCACGTCATTTTCCATTTCAGAAGAATCTCTGTTTGCCCGTTTTGACGTATCAATATGCATATAGTCAAACACCTGATTCCATGGAACAAAAAATCCGGCACCATGTGCACAGAATACCGAACCACTCGGATTTTTCACATCATGGTCGGCATCGTATTGTTTTGCGGCAATTACCTCATCTGCATTGTGGCACGGACGATATCCTAAAAGCGAGCAGAACAACTGTCCATGTCCTTTTGTGTAGGCGGTGACTTCCTGCGTATAATCCCGCATGGTACTGACAGGAGCTTCTCCGGTAAGAACTGCCATCGGTTGTGCCCCTTCGCCATTTGTCTGCGGTAAATTCTGCTGCAGGGTAAAACTCCCCGCCATGCGCTCAATATCTGTCATCGCCCGTCCAATTGACGTTTCCGGCACAATAAGTCGGTATTCATAATACGGCTCTAACAATACCGATTTTGTCTGCATCAGTCCCTGACGCACGGCACGATAAGTCGCCTCACGGAAATCTCCGCCCTCGGTATGTTTATTATGCGCTCTGCCGGCAATTAATGTAAGTTTTACATCGGTAAGTCCGGCTCCCGTAAGCACACCTTTATGTTCTTTTTCTGCCAAATGCGTCAAAATCAGCCGCTGCCAGTTTTTGTCCAACTTATCTTCACTGCAGTCTGTCGAAATCTGAACACCGCTCCCCACGGCAAGCGGCTCCATCCACAAGTGAACTTCCGCATAGTGCCGTAATGGCTCATAATGCCCGACACCCTCGACCGGCTCGCAAATCGTCTCTTTGTAAACAATGTTGCCGGTTCCAAATGTGACACAAACACCATACCGCTCCAAAATCCACCGCTTAATAATTTCAATCTGCACTTCTCCCATCACCTGCGCATGAATTTCCTGTAATTCTTCATTCCAGACAATGTGAAGCGCCGGTTCCTCTTCCTCAATCTCACGAAGTTTTGGAAGCATTTTTGCCGGTTCTTCTCCATCCGGAAATAAAATGCGGTAAGTCAGTACCGGCTCCAATACCGGTGCACCGCTGTCAAACTCTGCACCAAGTCCCTCGCCCGGATACGTCTTTGTGAGCCCCGTCAGCGCACAAATCATACCCGGAACTGCTTGTGCCACAGTCTCAAAACGGCTTCCGGAGTACACACGGATTTGATTAATTTTTTCTGTCCACTCACCTTTTTTATCGGACAGTTCCATACGTGGTTTTAACTGTCCTCCAGTCACTTTAACATAAGTAAGTCTGGCTCCCTTATCATCGCGCATTATTTTAAACACTTTTGCCCCAAACACCTCATCGTAAGATGGCTCCAAAAGGAATGTCTGCATTACCTCCAGTAAATGCTTAACGCCTTCCATCCGCAGTGCCGAACCAAACACACAAGGAAAAATCTTTCTCTCGCTGATTTTTTCTGCGATCTGCGAAACTTCCACTTCTCCCTGTTCTAAATACTGATTCAGCATTTCTTCTTCGCAAAGAGAAACCTGCTCATAAAATTCTTCACTTTGTAATTCTGAAAAATCTGTCACCGAAGAATTTAGTTTTGCCTGAAGTTCTCCTAAAATAAATTCTTTTTCCGTTCCCGGCTGATCCATTTTATTTACAAAAATAAAAACCGGAATCTGATATTTTTCCAAAAGTTTCCACAGTGTCTGTGTGTGCCCCTGCACCCCATCCGGTCCGCTAATTACTAACACGGCATAATCAAGAACCTGTAATGTCCTCTCCATCTCCGCCGAAAAATCAATATGCCCCGGCGTATCCAATAACGTCACCTGCATATCCTCCCACGAAAAAACTGCCTGCTTGGAAAAAATCGTGATTCCCCTCTCTTTTTCCATCGCAAATGTATCTAAGTAGGCATCCCCCTTGTCCACACGTCCCGGATTTTTCAACACTCCCGCCTGATACAAAAGGGCTTCTGACAACGTTGTTTTTCCTGCATCTACATGCGCTAACAACCCGATACAAACATTTTTCTTGTCTTTGTTCATATGCAAAAAGCCCCCTTCCTAAGTCATAATGAGTTATTATAACATAAAAAAGGGGGAAGGTCGATATTTTTGTTGAGTAGTTTGTGTCAATTATTCGTTAGCACTTTTTTGTTTTCCTTAATTCCGCAGAAAAGCTTTGCGTCTCGTGGGCACTCCCGTTTGTTGAGTGCGTAGCGGTATGGGCACTGAAACTACCAGTGCTGCATACCGACGCACTCAAACCCACGAGTCACAAAGTTTTTCTGCGGAATTACTGGAAGCCAAAGGAACCGGCAACGAACAATCGTCACAAAATCATCATTTCAAACTCAGTTTTGTATCAAATAATAAGATGTATAAAAAAGTAATTGTTGATTACTATACACATGTGTGTTAAACTATCATTAGTGCTACCCTATTCGGTAGGCGGTTCGCCTTCGTCGCAGGAGTATTAGCCTGCGTTTACATAGAAATCCTTTATGGAAATCTCATGAGGAGGATTTGTGCTTATGCTTACAACGGAATTGTTTATAACCATCATCAGCTTATGTATTACATGCTTTGCTCTTGGTTATACCGTTGGTTCTAAGAGCAATGATAAAACACAAAAATAACCGCCCAGTCTGACGAACTTGCAGTTATTTTTGACGAAATAATATCAGGCTAACCGTCTATCGGTAGCACTTTTTCTATCACTATATTAACATCAAACTA
>ERZ825896.3027-NODE-3027-length-14867-cov-4.464691_pt1 | contig 14867 bp, 12 predicted proteins | sample MGYA00519858_ERZ825896 | MGnify/ENA primary metagenome ERZ825896 (study PRJEB31778, sample SAMEA3449214) | human gut metagenome | biome: human gut; feature: human-associated habitat; material: faeces | place: United Kingdom | collected 2010/2012 ... | reverse complement strand
CGCCCTGAACTGACGCTGAAAGATTGCCGTGGAAAGATTCTTTTCCTGCATAGGGATCATGCTATGGATAATTATCCTGGAGCAGCATGTGTAGGTTGGGAGGATGACAGTACTTGCCTGCTCACTCTTCGCAATAAAGATGGTAAGGAAGGAGTGGCTTTGCTCGAAGATGAATATCAATATGAATCGGGTGAGGAGGCCGGGAAGAAGGTAGGGGTTTGTGTCCGTAATATTGAAGGGATGTCTGCTGAGCCGGTTTCCTCACGTCGGTGGGGAATTACTTTTGTAAGTGCGACGGGGCTGCCCTTGGGAACCCCTAAAGTCTTTGCTGATAAGGTGAACAAGCCTATTGCTGACTATTTAAAACAAAAGAATAGCCGGAATTGCGGTATTGTTTTTATCGATTTTGTCAGTGAACCTGGAGGAAAAGATTTGGTGGAATATTTGATTGACAGTAATGTTTGCGCAAAATGAAGATTTATATGCGCAATTGGGAATACTGAAAAAAAAGCATTTTCTTAATTTTGCACATGTTGAACACCTTAATGTTATATACTATGAAACTGTCAATAGATTTAGGAGGAACCAATATTCGAATAGCCCAAGTGGAAAAAGGGAACTGCTTGAATAAAGTGTCGGTTCCATGTTTAGCTCAGCAAGATGCTTCTACTGTGCTAAACCAGCTTTCCCAGCTTATTCGGAATATGATGAATGAGCAGGTAGATGGTATCGGTATCGGTGTCCCTTCAATTGTTGATCCGGAGAAAGGAATTGTATATAATGTAGCAAATATATCTTCTTGGAAAGAAATACACTTGAAGGAGATTTTGGAGAACGAATTCAAGGTGGCAGTTGCCATTAATAATGATTCCAACTGTTTCACTTTGGGGGAGAGCCTATACGGCGAAGGAAAATCTTATACCAACATGGTAGGCGTTACTATTGGGACCGGAATTGGAGCTGGCGTTGTCATTGGCCGTCGTTTGTATGGTGGGCAATATATGGGAGCCGGTGAGATAGGCTCATTTCCTTATTTGGACTCTGATTTTGAACACTATTGCAGTAGTTTCTTGTTTAAACGTTATGGCACTACCGGTGCGGTAGTAGCTGAAAAAGCCCAGCAAGGAGAACAAGCTGCATTGGAGATTTGGAAAGAGTTTGGGAGGCATTTGGGTAATCTTATAAAGGCAATTCTTTTTGCCTATGCTCCCCAGGCTATTGTTTTAGGAGGCGGTATTGTATCGGCTTTTCCTTTCTTTAAAAATGCTATGGAACAAACAATGCAAAGTTTTCCCTACAAGATTATATCGGATAATGTGAGTGTGGTGGCTTCGCATCAAAAGGATTCCAGTTTATTGGGTGCTGCCGCTCTTCTTGAGTAATAATCCCTATACGGTTTGATTGAAAATAATAAATATTTTGCAGTTATATTATTTTACGCATAAATAAGGACTGTTAGAGAATTGTTCCTTTTGTAATAACTATGTAATTCTGCTTTCTGACCTTTGTGGCGGAATTATAATTTTCTATATTATAAACTTTAAATTTTGAATGCATGAAACAAGTAAATCTTAGAATCTATCGAACGATTCTGACCCTATTGTTGGGACTGTTCTTGTCGGCAGGTGCTTATGCACAGCAGATTTCTGTGAAAGGAACAGTAAAGGATCAGACTGGCGAACCTGTGATTGGTGCCAATGTGTTAGTAAAGGGGACGACTAATGGAGTGATTACGGACGTTGACGGAAACTTTAATGTTTCGGCCGATAAAAACGGCGTATTGGTAATCAGTTTTGTCGGCTATGTGACTCAGGAAGTACCAGTGGCAGAAAAACAAATGGTAATTGTGCTTAAAGAGGATACAGAACTTCTGGATGAGGTTGTTGTATTAGGGTATGGTGCGAATACACGTAAGCAGGACTTGTCTGCTTCAGTGGGTGTAGTAAGTAATACTGAAGAATTGGCTGCTCGCCCGGTAACTTCTACCGAAGGCATGCTGCAGGGACAGCTGGCAGGTGTTACCATTACGGCCGATGGTGGCGACCCAACTTCTTCTCCTAACATTGTGATTCGTGGTCAAGGCTCACAAGATGGAGACAATGTACTTTGGGTTGTGGACGGTGTTCCCGGTGCACCTATCTCATCCATGAATGATATTGAAAGTATCGTTGTTTTGAAGGATGCTGCTTCTGCTGCTATCTATGGCGCACAGTCTGGTGCAGGTGGTGTTGTGTTGGTAACTACCAAAAAAGCGAAACAAGGTGCTCCTTCGTTGACTTATGACGGCACTTTTGGTATTCGTCAGGCTACCAATTTGATAGAACCACTGAATGCGGAGCAGCAGATTGAGATGCGTAAGATATCTCATCAAAATGCAGGACTTTCGCTTCCAGTCGGTTGGGATGTTACCAAAAATCCATGGATAGGTACGACTCGTACTGATTGGATGGATGAGATTTTCCGCACTGCCTTCTACCAACGTCATAACGTAGCGTTGAATGTAGGTTCTGATAATTTTTCAAATCGTATATCTTTTGCTTACGATAATGATGAAGGTGTTTTGATTAATACTTTCAAGAAGAATCTTACATTACGTTATAATGGTAAAATGCAGCTGAACAAGTGGGTGAGCGTCAGTGAGGATTTTGTATGGCAGAACACTACCCAACGTTCCAAAGCTACGGATAACGATGCTTATACAGGACCTATCCTTTCGGCTATCTACATGCCGGCAAGTGCCACTGTCTATAATCCGTTGGACGGAAGTTATGGTGGTGTGACTACGGAAGATCCTGCCTATATTGAAAAATATGGTTCGAATTTCTCTGATATCCACGGGGATGCTGTAAATCCGGTACGTCTATTGGAAGCAGAGAATTTGTATGACAAGATAAGTGACATATGGAGCACTACCAGCTTGGAGATAGCTAATGTACTTCCTGGATTGAAGTTTACGAGTCGTTTTACTTATAATATGAAGACTAATCATTACAAGAAGTTCAATCCTATTCGTGATGAAGTAGGTAAACCGGCTTTGTCGAATAATCTTCAAGAAACTACTTACCGTAGAGATGCTTGGAAGACGGAAAATACCCTGACTTATGATAAGACATTCGGTGAACATACGGTTGGTGCCTTGTTCTCGACTACGGCAGATCATTCTGAAACGCGTGGACTGGAAGTGACGGGTAAGGATTTTGCGGATGAATCGGAATTTTTACAATACATGGCGTATGCAGGATCAGTGACAGCATCTGACTATTTGACTGGACCTGATGCCAATGTGTCGTTGATTGCCCGTTTGGCTTATTCTTATAATGACCGTTATTTTGCTACTGCATCTTGGCGTCGTGATTATGCTGGACGTTTGCCTAAGGAAAATAACTATGGTGATTTCCCTGCAGTGACCCTTGGATGGAAAATATCTAATGAAAAATTCTTTAAGAAGAGTGATTTTATCAGTTTGCTGAAATTGCGTGCTTCTTGGGGGCGTGTAGGTAATTTGAGCTCTATAGGGCTTAATTATAAGTCTGCTTTGTTGAAGAAAAGCTCGTGGACAGAACAAGCACAATATGGTCCTGAGGCAAATAATATCTGGAATACTTTGATTTACAACGGCTCTGCGTTAAATCCTGATTTGACCTGGGAAACTTCAGAACAGACTGACTTGGGCTTGGATGTTGAGATGTTTAAAAACCGTTTGTCGGTATCATTAGACTATTTTGATAAACGTACTTTCAATTTGATTCAGACACAATCAATGGGGTGGCCTTCTACTATGGGACTCGATGCCATGTTAATCAATCAAGGTGAAGTGCGTAACCGTGGCTTTGAGATTCAAGCTAATTGGAGCGATAAGATTAACAAAAACCTTTCTTATTTCGTATCGGGTAACTTCTCGTATTTAAAGAACTGGGTATCAGATATAGGTGTGAAGGATGCGGATGGCAATCCGGGTTTGTGGCCTAATGATAAAAGGTTCCGTAGCATCCCTTATATGATGCAGAGTACGGAAGGGGAACCTCTGAATTCCTTCTACTTGATTAAGACAGATGGTTTGTTCCAAAGTGATGCAGAAGTTGCCGAGTGGAATGCTAAACATGGAACATATGTGACCAATGATAATGGTGAAAAAGAGTGGGTAGGTATTCAGCCGAATGCCAAGGCTGGTGACTTGAAGTTTGTGGATCATAATGGCGATGGTAAAATTACGGATGCAGACCGTCAGTATATGGGTAGTGCGACTCCGAAGACGACTTTTGCCTTTACATTGGGAATGACGTGGAAAAAACTTTCTTTCAGTGCCATGTTCCAGGGAGTAGGTGGAGCAAAAGCTTTATATGTAGGAAAGTACATGCTGTTGAGTGATGTAGAAGGAAACTTTAACCGTTCCAGCGGGATATTGAATGCTTGGAGTCCTACAAATACCGGTTCTGATATTCCTCGTTTGTCAAAGAATGACCCGAATGGAAACTTTACGACTGCATCTGATTGGTATTTGGAGAATGCTTCTTATCTGCGTTTGAAGAATGTAACCCTTTCTTATGATTTAAGCGATGTATTCCGCAAGTGGTCTCATTTGAATGACCGTAACAGCCGTTTGTCTGTGTACTTCAGTGGTGAAAATCTTGCTACTATCACTGGATATTCTGGTATGGATCCTGAATGTGGTGGCTGGGATGCTTTGAAATATCCGGTATCTCGCGTATTATCTGTTGGTGTAAAATTGACTTACTAATAATTAATAGAGAAGAATGATTATGAAAAAAAATATATTATTTTTTGCGATGTCTGCCACATTGCTTATGAGTTCTTGCAGTGACTTCCTTGATGTGCAACCAGAGGGAGATGCTACTACAACGACTTATTTTACCAATGACCTGCAGGCTATTGATGCTGTAGATGCATTGTATGAAAGATTTCATCAGGAAGCTGTATATGGACGCGAACTGTTTTGGGAACAAGGTGCCGCGTGCGACGTTGTGTGGGGAAAGACCCGTGATTTTCCAACACTTGCTACATTGAAATATACAGGAGACGAATCCCCTTTGCGTACTATTTTTGATACTATGTACAAAGTGATGGCACGTTCCAACTGGGTAATACAAGAGTTGCTTAAGAAAGGGAAAAGCACCACTTTGAGTGATATTGAAAAGAGAAGTCTCGGTGAAGCTTACTTCACTCGTGGATGGGCTCATTTCTTGATTGCTTATCGTTACGGTCTTGATACACAAGGGGTACCTTTTGTCCGTTATGAAGATTTTGAAGGTGGCTATGACAATTCTATTCCTCCTCAGCAAGCTTCGGTCATCGATAATTATAAATTGATTATCTCGGATATGGACAAGGCAATAGAGTATTTGCCCCGTTTTGAAGAGTATGGAGATAATGATAGAGGACGCGCGCACGATGCGGCTGCAGTAGCTTTTAAAGCTAAAGTTTATGCTTATTGGGCAACTTGGGATGCTACACAATGGGGAAATGTAATCAGTATGGTCAATGAACTGGAAACTGCTTACGGACGTGATTTAGCCGGTACTTATGAAGAGTTGTTCTCTTCTGATTTCTCTAAATGGTGGAATAAAGAGTATATTTGGACTATTCCTGGAAATGGTGGCTCTCAAGGTGGCGGTTCGGAGTTTCCGGGAGTTGTCCTTGAGAACAAAGGCTGGGGACAATATAATGGCTGGGGACAGAACAAGCCGTCTTATGATATTTACGAAGAGATGTTGAAAGACGGAGCTGGTAATGACCGTTTGGTTCGTACGGTTTTAGAGTATGGTCAGGAATTTCAATTCTTGGGTGAATCCCGTGCTTTTTATTCAAGCTCGGATATTGAATCCGGTTTTATGATTAATAAATACATGGATCCCTTTAAGTATGAAGATGCAGCCAATAAGGGGTATATCAATACAAACGGAGACTGGCCGACGGTACGTATTAATTTTCCGGTTATCCGTTTTGCAGAAATGTTACTTTTCCGTGCGGAAGCTTATTTGATGACTAATAAAGCGGACTTGGCTACGGCTGATTTGAATCGCATTCGTAAACGTGCCAATGTTGCATTATTGACGGGCACTGCTACTATGGCTGACCTATATCATGAACGCCGTTGTGAATTGGCATTTGAGTTTACAGACCATTTATATGATTTGAAACGCTGGTATCGCTCAGGCAATACTGAAATAAAGGCTTTGGCTGCTGCCGAATTGAATGCCCGTCCGCGCGTACGTCATTATGCCAACCGCCAGGACCCTGCTTCCACATTCGTTGTAGGTGAGTATGAGGATTATACGGATAAGATTGCTTATCAGGATTACATGATCGTATTCCCTTATCCTTCGGTTCAGATTACCAAATCTGATGGTAAATTAAAACAGAATCCTCATTATGATTGATATTTTCTCTGAAAGAGATAAAATATAAAAAAAGACCTCATTGCCATTGGTCTAATCTGCAGGGGTTGGTATTTTCGGGTATTGATCCTTGCAGATATTTCTTCTTTTTCTTTCATTATGTCATATAATTCTTTATTTCCCATTATTACTGTATCTATTACAGTAAAATCCTCATAAGCAAAGTGATCTTGCTTTAACACTGATATTCTTTCTCCTTTATCTAGTGTTACATCTCCTTTGCTTGGTTCTATTTCTCTTGATAATACTTTTAAGAATGTTGATTTTCCAGCCCCATTTGCTCCTATTATTCCGTAACATTCTCCTTTATTAAATTTTATGTTTACATCTTCAAATAAAACTCTTTTTCCGAATCTTATTGTTACTCCATTTGCAGATAACATTTTTTTCTCTCCTCTCTTTTTGGGCTTTGTCTATTTTACTATAAAAATGCTTAAAAATCAAGTTTTTTTAATTATTCTCAAAATTTTCAATTTACAAATATTGCTTATTTATCGTTTTTGTGATAATCTAATTTGTAGAAAAAAGTTCTAAAAGGAGGATTAATTTATGAGAAATAGAAGATCCAAAAGAAATCGATATAATTATAATTTAAATAACCTAAAATTAATTTCAAAAATTTTAGCTGTATTAATTATTATATTTTTAATTATATTTTTAAATGCATTTATAAATCACACAAAAACACTTAAAACACCAATAGACACTTCTGAAATTACTAATAATAATGAAGAACCTCAAAACTCTACTGAAGTATCATCATCTGACAATTCGACAATTAGTACGGAAAACACAACTTCAGAAACCAAAACCACACCCGAGGTTACAAAAAAAAGTACAACTATAAATATGGCTCTTACTGGTGATATAATGTGCCATAATACTATTTACAATGACGCATTTAATAAACAATCAAATACTTATGATTTTTCTTATTTGTTTGATGATATAAAATATAATATTCAAACCGCAGATATTGCCATTGGAAACTTAGAAACAACTTTTGCAGGTAGTTCTAAGGGATATAGCAGTTATCCAACATTTAATACACCAGAAAATTTAGCATATACCTTAAAAAAAGTTGGATTTGATGTTTTATCTACTGCAAATAATCACTGTTATGATAAAGGATATAGCGGAATTGAAAGCACAATTGATTATTTAGATGATGCAGATATATCTCATACTGGAACCTTTAAATCTGAGGAAGAACAAAGTAAAATATTAATAAAAAATGTAAAAGGTATTAAAATTGCATTTTTGAGCTTTACTTATGGCACCAATGGAATTCCTGTTCCATCTGATAAAGGTTATTCTGTTAATTTAATTGATAAAGATTTAATAAAAAAACAACTTGATTTAGCTAAAGCTCAAAATCCTAATATGATTTGTGTAAGTATGCATTGGGGAATAGAATACCAAACAACTCCTAATTCTGAGCAAAAAGATTTAGCTGATTTCTTATTTAAAAATGGAACTGATATTATTATAGGAAATCACCCTCATGTATTACAAAATTTTGAGAAAAAAGAAATTACATTAGATGATGGAACTACAAAAGATGGACTTGTAATTTATTCTCTAGGAAATTTCTTAGCTGATCAAAATAAAAAATATACAAGAGATTCTGCAATTATGAATGTAAATATTACAAAAGATGAAAATGATAAAATAAAAATAAATACTGTTAAGTATATTCCTACTTATATTTACAAGGATACTTCCAAATCCACTCAAAAATTTAAAATTATAAATATTTCAAATGCTATAGATAGCTATGAAGCAGGATATAGCCCAAATTTAAGCAAAACAACTTATACTACTTTTAAAACAGAATTAGAAAATATTAAAAAAATTCTTGGTGATGAAATAAAATAATTTTTGGTAAATAAAAAACTACTAATTAAAATTTAATTAGTAGTTTTTATTTTATTTCATTAGTCTTAAATCATCTCCAAAGAAATAATATATATCATAAAATCCAGCAATTCTTGAACCTATTCTTTCTTCATAAACACTAAATATCTTTTCTATACTTAGGTTTGTAGAAATGATAGTTTTTGTTATTTTATTATTCAAATTCAAACTTCTTGAATTTAATATAGTAAATAATTCACTAAGTTTCATATTATTAATACATTCTGTTCCTAAATCGTCTATTATTAATAAATCTACATTTAATACTTGATTATTAAAATCATTTGTATTATTTGTTTTATATTTATTAAATTTGTTATCAATTATATTTTCAAGAAGTACTGGTGCAGTTTGATATAATACCGTTTTTCCCTGTTTTAATATTTCATTTGCTATACAATTTGTCATATAAGTTTTTCCAAGTCCTGTATTTCCTGTAAAAAATAAATTTTTCGTTTCTGGATTATTAAAATTTTTTATAAAATTTTCACTTGCCATTTTTATATTTTTTATGTTTTCTCTTGGAGATATATTCATATTATATTTTCCAATATTTATTTCATTTGAAAATTTATTAAAATTAAAATTCTTAAAATTTTCTTTCTGTAAATTACTTAAATTAGATTTATTATATGATATATTTATAAGCTTCTGTTTTAGGCAATTACACATTTCGGTTTTTTTATCTGGATATGTAATATATCCTGTATCTTTGCATTTATCGCACTCATAATTAGGCTTAAAATATGATTCATCTATATTTTCTTTTTTTAAAATTTCTTCTTTTTCTTTTTTTAATTTTAATAATTCATTTTCAAATTCTGTATTTAGGCTATTTGTTAATTGACTTATTAATATGCTTTTCGTTTTATTAATAGATATTTTATTTATTTCTTCATCTATTTGCTCTAGTCTCGGAATTTTTTTGTATATTTTTTCTTTTCTTTTTTGTGAATTAAATTCTGCGTCTCTTTTTTTTTGCTCGTATTCGACTAATAAAAAGTCTAAATCACTAGTTGCCATTATTCACTCCTTCTATATTTTTATTGGCATATAAAAAGCTTAAGTTACTGTATGCTCTTTGCTCAAAGCTTTCTTTTTTTACTTGTTTTTGTAATTCTTTTGTATCTTTATTTTGTTTCTTTCTTTGCTCTAAAAATTCATTTACTTGTTCTGGTGTTCTTAGGTTTCTATCATTCCAGTCTTTTATTACATTATTTATATATTCAAAACTTGGTGTAGAACGCAATGTTGTTCTTTTTAATGCTATTTCTATTATTGATAAATCATATTTATATTCATTTACCCAAGTTTCTATATATGCTTCTTCATATTGTGTAAGACCATTTCTTCTTCCTAGTTTTTTAGCTATTTCTTTTTTTATTTTCATTAATTTATCTTGAACAGTATAATATGCCTCTAAATCATCAAGATTTTTAATTTTATTTAGTCCCCATGCTTCTGCAACAGCTTGTACATAATTTCTATGTAAAGCTGATTTACTATAACAATAATCAAATAAATTTATCATAACTTGTTCATCAAATCCAAATTTGTCCATCCAGTTGTCTATATCAGAATACCATGTAGGTCCCATAATTCCTTGGAAGTATTTATTATTTAAGTATTCTATTAGTTTTAATCTTTCTTTATTTTGCTCATTTTGTTCTATTTTTTCACTACTTGGTTCTATTTTTAAATTATATAAATCATTTAATGTTTTTTGTTGTAAATCTACTATTTCAAAGCCTTGTTGCTTTCTTAAAATTAATTCTTCTTTTTCTAAATATTTCATTCCTTCATTTATTATATTTATTGGAAGAGCTAATTTTTTAGATAAATCATTTATTCCAATTTCTCCATTATATTTTGATAAAAATACTAAATATAAATATATTTTTAAATAATCACCTGGCATATCACTTAAATGTTCTGCAAAAAATATATTTGGTATTTGTAAAGTGTCAAATATCATTGCTTTTTCATTTTGTTCTAATTTCATTTTTCAATCAACCCCATTTGTCAAATTATATCATTAATCTATAATTTTTCAAATACGAAAATTGATAATAAAATTAGAAAATTGGAGAAATAGCTATTTTATTTACTATAAAGAAGCAATTTAGGTTTTATTATAAACTTTGACATATAAATTATCACATTTATTAAATTGTCGCCATTTATTCCTATTATACTAAATATAAGCATTGGAAAACTAAATATTATAAATAGAAATATTTTTATATTTAAACCCCTAAAAATCATATTTAAAATTAAAAATACAATTCCATCCCAAATCAAGTTTAATATAGCTGTTTGATAATCAATAATTCCTAATATTTTGGTACTAAATTTATAATTTTGTGGAAATATAAATTTTATTTTTATCCCTCCTTTTTTATTAAATTATTTTGAAAAAGATCTTAAACTACTTATTCCAGATTGAACAGTAGTCGAAATTCCTCCAAATAGTTCTTTAACTATTGAATTTGCTCTTATTAGTGCATAAATTCCTCCTATATAAATAAATTTATTTACTAAATTTTCTTTTGAATAATCCATTGAAAATAGCAATAATAATACTATAGACACAATTAATTGTATAAACAGCAATGAAAAGAAGCTTCTATACCATGCTTTGAAAAAGTGTGATATGCTATTTACGGTTAAAGATAAAAAAGCAAATGGAGAAAGTAAAATAAATACTTTTATTAAAATATATCTTAATGAATAAGAAAATACCAGATTTAAAAGTGAAATAGTAAGTGTTCCTTTTATTAAACCATCTAATGTAAAGATATCTAAATTATTTTTATTTATTGATAAATTTTCATTAATTTCTGTTATTAAACTTGTAAAACATATATCTTTTCCCCACAAATCTTCTCCTATTCCTTTTATTAATGAACAAACATTATTATTCAAATCTAAAATTTGTTCAATTATAAAAAATGAGCAATTCATACATATTCCAAAAATTATACATTTGAAAACAAACTGAAATGGATTTTCTGTTCTTTCATAAGTAAAATTTGACATCATATATTTTACTGCATAAAATAGTAAAATTCCTATAAGTAAAGAATTTGCAATTAATAATATTCCATTTGCTGTAGATGTACCAAATAATTTGCTAAAGTATTTATCATTTAAAATATTTTTATTTACAAAAACTAAATCATCTAGTACCCCATATAAATTATTATCAATTGAAGAAAATAAATTTTCAAATATAGTATTTATTGTGTTTATTATGTTTATTATGTTTGTAGTAATTTCTGTATTATTCTCCAATATTTCACTTCCATTCTATATTAAAGATTGTATAGCAGACAATACTAAATCAATTCCTAAAATAAATACATAAGAAAATAAGGCTGTTTTTACTAATTTTTTTCCTGTTCTGATTTTTTCTTCATCTCCCAAGCTAAATTTTTGCATAAAAAGTCCAGAACCTACTGCAACCGCAGCCATTGGTGTTGCAAGTTTTATTAGCCAAGATTCTATATTTTGAAATGCTTTTTCTATTGTGCTTACAAGTTTTGGTGTTCCCGCACACATACTAATAGTTGTTAATGAAAATATTAGTATTAATGCTAATATTAATATAAAATTTATAAAAAATGTTTTTCTTGTTTTTATAATAATTCCTCCTTCTCCTCTAAAAATATGGATACATTTTAATCTTTGTTGGTTTTAAAATTTTATTTCCATCTGATAAAAAAACAAGTGAATTAAATGTTTCTAATTCTAATGTGAAAAAGTTTGTATCATATACATAATCATTTTGAGTATATATATTTAAACTTTCAGAAATACTTGAATCTTTATTTACCAAAGATTTTGTTAAATAATTATACTTTGTTTTCTTTGCACTTTCAGATATATTTTTAGAAATCTTTTCTTTTTCCTCTTTCCCTAGTTGTTTTTGGGCTTCTTCTATTGTAAAAATATCATCTGTTCTAAACCATATTTTGTTTATTAAATTTTGACATATTACTTTTACAGATGTTTCATCTTTTAGTGTATTTTTTAATGATGAATAACTTTGTGTACTTACAATATTTATGCATTTAGCCTCCCTGCTTAATGCATAAAAATCACTATCTGTTTTAGTTACATATTCTGCATATTCATCACATATAAATGCAGTAATTCTTTCATTGTTATTATTTAGATTTTTCATTATTTCTGTTTGAAAATCTAATTTTAAATATGCTGCAATTATTTTAGATAAATTTTTATATTCTGCAATATTCATATTTAAAACAACTATTTTTCCATTTTTTATTACATCTTCAAATCCTAAAAATGTTAGTTCTTTTCTTTCTGGGCTAAATGTTTTTAGTACATTATAGTCTGAAATAAATGTATTTGTAATTCTTGTTATTTCAGATTTTAAAATACTAGATGTTCTTGGATCTAAATTTTGGAACTCACGTTCAAAAAAATTTAATGCCATATTTAATTCATAAATTTGTTCCAAACTTAATTTATTTAATATAAATAATTCCTTTAATTTTTGTATTTTTTCCTTATAATAATTTGGTATTGTAATTAAATTATGAATTTCTTTAAATGTTACATATCCATCATTATATAGCCTACAAAGTTTTATTGCTTCTGCTAAAATTTGTTCTACTTTATCTAACCAATAACTTTCTGAGTTGTTTTCCGAAAATAGTTCTAATATTGTTTTTAACCTGTTTGCTAATACTATTGGTTTTAAATTTGGTTTATTTAAAGGATTATAAGTTATTTTTGAATTAAGTTCTATTACTATTAAATCATCTTCTAAGTTATATTTCTTAGCATATTTTTCCACTTGATTATAATAGTTTCCTTTTACATCTAAAATTAACATTCCTATTTTGCTATTTGGGTTTAAATAGTTGTATTTTATAAGTTGTTTTGTAAAAGGATACATTGCAGAACTTGTCTTTCCTGAACCAATTGTTCCTGTTATTAAAAAATTTTGAAATAAACCTGATTTGGGTATATATATTTTTTCCTTTGTTTTTTGATTGTATCCTATAAGTAATTTTAATTTATCATCATTTTTTGTATCTAAATGTTTTTCTGTTTTCTTTTTAATTGGTATTTTATTGTATACAAAATTACTGCAAATTAAATTTGATGTAAAAAATGTTATTATATACATTAATTTTATATATTGCCACAATTTAGCATTTGATTCACATATATCAAATGGCTTTAATCCGTATGTTATTATAAGTTCTTGTGCTTGAAATATAGGTTTTAGTATTGGAATAAATATAGCCACAAATATTATTAATACTAAACTACAAAATATTGCTCTTTTTATTTAATATCATCCCTTTGAGAATTTATTTTTTCTTGTTTGATTTTTAGTTTTATTCCTTGTTTATTTTGAAATAATTTGAAATCTAAAAAATTATATATTGTATAAAATGTTATGAAAAAATTTATAATAAGTGTTATAAAGAAAAAGTTAATCAATTTATTTATGCCTTTCACCACCTTGCGTTTTGTATATTAGCACTTTTTTTTCATTTTGTCTATACTTTTTTGAAAATTTATGTTAAAATATTTTTTAGTGATTTATTTTTCACTATTTTATTTTTAATTTTAAGGAGGATTATTATGAATTTTAATAAAGATACTTTAATTGGTGAAATTTTAGAAGTTTCACCTGATAAAGCTGATATTTTACTAGAAATGGGTATGCATTGTTTATCTTGCCCTGCTTCTCAACAAGAGTCTTTAGAAGAGGCTTGTGAAGTTCACGGAATTGATGTTGAAGAAGTTTTGGAAAAATTGAATGCTTAAAAAAATAAAGAATCTATTAGATTTGTGATAATAGATTCTTTATTCTACGCTATATTTTAGGCCTTTTAATTACTTAATTACTAAAATCCGAAAATTTTTTAAAAAACTTTTAAAAAACTATTGACAAATGTAGTTTTTTTATATATAATCTGATAAGTTGAGTGTGTCATAAATAATACACTTGACAAAGTACAATTTTTCAGATACGGAGTGTGACAAAACCATGATTGGTGATGCCGAAAGGTCAAAGTTGCAGGTTGGTTATAAACAAGCTGTAAGAGCTTTAAATGAAAACAAAGCCTCTAAAGTCTTTGTTGCCGAAGACTGTGACGACCATATTAAAGACGGAGTAAGCAAAATTGCTATGCAAAGCAATACTCCTGTGTTCTTCATTTCTACAATGAAGGAATTGGGGAATATGTGCAAAATAGAAGTCGGTGCAAGCTGTGCCGTCGTATTAAAGTAGTTTATTACATATCTTAATGATATGCGATAATATATAAAAATTTATGAAAGGAAGTGTAACACGATATGCCTACATTTAATCAATTGGTTAGAACAGGTAGAAAGACATCAAAGAAGAAATCTACTGCTCCAGCTCTTCAAAAGAGTCTAAACTCTCTAAAGAAGAAGACTACTGACAAGAGTTCACCTCAAAAAAGAGGCGTATGTACAGCTGTAAGAACTGCTACACCTAAGAAGCCTAACTCAGCTCTAAGAAAG
>ERZ825896.3022-NODE-3022-length-14889-cov-6.756977_pt1 | contig 14889 bp, 10 predicted proteins | sample MGYA00519858_ERZ825896 | MGnify/ENA primary metagenome ERZ825896 (study PRJEB31778, sample SAMEA3449214) | human gut metagenome | biome: human gut; feature: human-associated habitat; material: faeces | place: United Kingdom | collected 2010/2012 ... | reverse complement strand
CATCTACTTCAGTAGATGGAACATCAATAACATCGTTAGGAGCCTGTGCTTCCTGATCTCTAAGAGCTTCCTGCTGTGCTTTCACCTGCTCTTCTGCACGTGTAATGATTGACTGGAAATTATGGTATGCCTTGATTTTTTCTGCATCCATGATAACCGGATCTACTCCAAAAATTTTCTTTACACAATTTGCATAAATCTCAAGGATTGCAAGCGATTCCTCAAGAGATGCCGGTTTCGACTGAGCGACAACCAACTCAGATACTAAGCTACTTGCAATAGATGAAAATCCAAGAATGATCTGTCCTCCATTGATCTCTACGATTTTTGATTCTACTGATTCCTGCTCTTCTGCAGAAATAGTCATGTTTAAATCACTCATGATAATAACTCCTTTTCTTAATATTTTTAAAAATACGTTAGTTCAATGATTTATCAAGAAAACGCATTTTCAAATGAAATGTTCATATATTATATATGTGAACTGAAATACATAAATCTATTACAGGAGGAAAAAAATAATGTCAACAGATGAGAAGATAATGATAGCAAGGAACGTGATTGAGAATCTTAATATTGAAGATGAGGATCTCAAACAGGAGATTTATCTCAGAGCTTTGCAGTTTGATGTTAATTTGCGGATTGGATGCACAGGCTGCAAAAATCAAAATATTTGTTTGCTCGGTGATCTAACCAAATTTATAAAAGAATATCAAGCTAATAAGAAAATGATTCAAGATCTCGAAGTTCCTGTCAGAGTATCATTGACAGGGATTGATAGTTATATCCTTTCATTATTATTTGGGAAAAATCTTGTTTTATTTTAACATGTCGCCTGTCGGCTCAATGAGGACATTCGCATTATGACGTCTTGCGCAAGCGCATCCGTCGCAATGCTCATTATATCATATTTTATTTTCTCATACAAACACCCATTCTGACTGTCAAATCATTTAAAAATTCACTAAAATCCTGCTATGGCCACAATGAAAAAGGCAGCGACGATTCGCCGCTGCCTAAGGGTATATATTATTTTTTAGGGGTCAAATTTAGTTTTTTACAAATGATACATTTGATATAGAAACTGTATGTGCTCCAAGTGTGTATCCTTCAACATATCCCATTGAGAAGAATAATCCGGCACCTGTATCAACAGTGATACCATCTGTGAAAACTTCTTCCTTAGGTGTAATTGTGAGTGTTACATCCTTAGCCTCACCAGCTGTAAGAACTACATCTTCACCGCCATGCCATGCATATCCGGCTGAAGGAGTCATAACAGCAACCTTCACAACTCTATCAACATCAGAAACCAATGTACATTTAAGCGTATATGACTCGCCCTGCTCAAGAGATAATCCCATCTGCTTAAGCTGAATGTTCCAGTCTGCCTCACCCACGTTTGCAACACTGTATGTGATCTTTCCATCTCCAGCCTCAAATGTGGCATCTCCAGGAGCAGTTACTGCATTTTCCCAACCAGCAAGGCTACCATCCTCACTCATCTCAAATTCTGAATTTGTGATAAGATTCTTGCCTACAGGCACATCTATCTCTGGAGCTGAAGTCTTTTCAAGGACAATATTGTCAATACAGATTCTATGCTGATCAGTAATTGCCGAACCATTTTCTCCGCCTGCGCCAAGTGCAATATTGAAAATACTCTCTTCGTCTGTGTCACAGGCCATCTGGAATGTGTTTGAAACAGTCATATATTTCTGATCAGCCTGATCGTATGCATCAAGCTTTACTGTCTCCTGAACATATGGTGTCCAGTCCTCTGCACCTGTACTATCCTTATGCGTGCTTCCATCTCTCTGTATTGCGTACTGAACAGTTCTCGACACAGAGCTCTTTATATCAAATGAAAGCTTGTACCACTGACCTTTCTCAAGCTTGATATTATTCTGTTTGAGCTGTATCTTCCAGTTCTGATCACCTGAATTCTTTATTGTGAAATCAGCAGCATTGTTCTCCTTCTGGCTGTCCACAACAGCATCTGCATCCGCACTGCTGTCTATATACACATCATATCCAGCAAAATCTGCTGAAAAATCTCCATTGAGAAGAAGTGAATCCTGCATTATCTTCACATTGTCTAACAGAACTTCTCCGCTGTTACCAAAATCAATGCTGATTGAACTGTCAGTCACTTCTTCTCCGGTTTCAAACTTGTAAACATAATTCTTAATTCCTTTATCCAGAGTTACAGCAAACTTTGAATCTCCTGTAGTGATAATTATATTCTTTCCCTCAGTTGCACTCTCAGCGTCAAATTTAAGTACATACTTTGTATTTGGGGCATACGCAAGCTCATCCTGTGATAATATGAAGTTGCCATCTACACTCTCATCCAATGACTTGTATGAAAATCTTCTTCCGTCAGACAGACCTGTCACCTTATACTCAGCACCGCAATTGTTGCTGACTGTCCAATATCCAAGTCTTCCTGTTCCTTCCTGAAATTCTCCATTGTAAACAAGGTTTCCATCAGCGAGGATCGTCTTCTTGTCGACTATCTCAGTCTGATTTGTCTTTATCAGCTTTACATTTGTAATATGTACACCAGCCACGCTTCCCTGATTGCCGAAGTTGAATTCTATTCTTCCCTTATCATCAGATGAATCAGTCATCGTATACTCATACTCAAATGTCTGTTTCTCTGTTGTCATATCAAATTTTGTATCCTTAAGATATCTTCCCCATGATCTGGTTGGCGCTGAGACATCAATTATGCCTGTTCTCGCCTCATCCGCCCACGCATCAAATGAAAGCTTGTATGTGGCACCTTTTTCTACAGGAATATCAGGCTGTACCAGCTGAATACTGTAATCAACTGTACCAGCATCAGCTGTATTTATGTTGATTGTATTGTTCTCGATGACCGCTGTTCCTTCGCCGCCATTCTGCGCCATAAAAATCCAGTTTTCTGCATCTCCCAGATCCTCGGTCTCACTAAAATCACCATTTATTACATAATTGCCATTTTCATCCGGATCACGAATTATAACTTCACGCTCTGGCTTTGTCACATTTTCATCATAAGAATCCTTCTGGTATACCCTTACATAATCAACATACAGACTTTCACTGTTGATATAATCTGCATCTGCGTCAGGATTTCCAGGCCAGTTGCCACCAACTGCAAGATTAAGTATCACGTAGAATGGCTGATCAAATGGTGCAGGATATGTAACAGTTCCCTTTCCTGCTGTCGTTGAATACCAGTCATTTTCCTCATGCATCTTAACTCCATCTACATACCATGTAATTTTTCCAGGCTCCCAGTCGCATGTAAATACATGATAGCTGTCCGCAAATGACTTTCCATTTGAAAGTGTATATTTTCCCTGTGACTCTGAATGCGGATTGCCATAGTGAATCGTTCCATAGGTTGTATATGTATTGTCTCCAAGAACCTCCATCACATCTATCTCACCACATCTAGGCCACTGTCCATACAGACTCTCATTTGTAGGCATCATCCATGCTGCAGGAAGATAGCCCTTACCTGTAGGAACCTTTGCTCTGAACTGTACTCTGCCATACTTGAAATCCTGCTTATTCTGTGTGTTTACTCTTCCTGATGTATATGATATGGAACCATCCTCATTTACTTTTTTCTTCGAGCTTATAATAAGTGTGCCATTCTTAACCTTTATATTATCTTCAGAATCAACATATGCCTGAAGCTCATTATTAACCCAGCCAGGCTCATGGAGTTCAACATTCCAAATATCACGGTTGAGCTCTGTTCCGTCAAATTCATCATGCCATAAGAGTTTATACCCCTGCGACTCGTATTTATTTTCTACAGTCACCTTCTTCTTTACAGTCACTTTACATGTTGCTTTCTTTCCTGAACCGTCAGCAGCTTTTGCTGTGATTGTAGCTGTACCTGGTGCTATAGCCTTCACAACGCCTTTTGCTGAAACCGTTGCAATCTTTTTATTGCTCGATGTCCAACTTAACGTCTTTCTGGTTGCCGATGCAGGAGCGACAGTAGCTGTAAGAGTTTTACTGCTTCCCTCTGTGATAGTGAGTGTTGCCGCTGAAAGCTTGATAGAAGTAACTGGCTGTTTTACTGTAATCTTACATCTTGCATATTTGCCACTTCCATCCATAGCCTTCGCAGTTATATATACTGTTCCAACCTTAACTGCTTTTACAACACCTTTCGAGGAAACTGTTGCTATTCTTTTATCTGATGATGACCACTGAATTCCCTTATATGTGGCATTCTTTGGAGCAATTGAAGCTTTTAACGTCCTGCTGGTTCCTTTAAACATATTCACAGCCTTTGCAGACAATTTAACAGCCTTCGTAGGAACCCCAACATAAACATTAAACTTGTACATTACCCTTGGGTTTGCAGCACTCTTTACTGCTACAACCGCTTTTCCTGATTTTACTGCTTTGACAACACCCTTGTTGTCTACTGTAACTATCTTCTTATTTGATGATACATATGTTACTTTTTTACTGATCTTACCTGTAACTACAACTCTAGGTTTCACCTGAAACTTTGTACCCTTTTTTAGTACAAGTTTATTTGTGACAAGATTTGTCACAGTTACAGACTTTACCGCAGCTTTTGATGTTCTAGCGCTAACGTCTGATGGACACAGAGTGATCAACATACAAACCACAAGCATCATAGCCACAAGCTGTTTTAACCTTCTCATAAAATACTCCTCTCCAAAAATAAAATGATAATATTTACGACGTCGCATCTTTATAAAGTATTTTGATAATAACATCTTATCCATTTGTCATATATCGTTTTATTGCTTTTTATATCGTTTACATGATATATTATAGAGGAGTTGTAAAGTAAGACTTTTATAAACTTTTGATAACATATAAATTTTTACACTGACACAATTTACTAGAAAGGATTTATACACATATGAAATACTCAAAGGAAATATTCTACCAGGAATTTATAAGACGCGAAGATTCAACCAACAGAGCGCCCTATAACCCTGAACTTGAATTTTACTCAATAATACAAAATGGAGATACAGAACTGGTTAAAGAATTGTGTAAAGCCTCACCACTTAAGGATAAAAAAGGACTCGGCTTACTATCTGAAAAACCGGTCAACAACATAAGATATCATTTTGTCATAACAACAGCCCTTGTTGCAAGATACTGTATTGAAGGTGGTCTCGATGTGGCAACTGCTTACAATCTCAGTGATTTTTATATAAAAAAGTCAGATACAATGAAGTCTGTGGAGGATATATCTGAATTACATGCGTTCATGTGCATCGACTATGCAAAAAAAATGCGAAACCTTAAGAAAAATTCCATATGCTCCAAACCGGTCGCAGAATGCATAGACTACATATACGATCATTTGCATACTAGGATCACTGTTGAACTTCTGGCAAAACGTGTCAATCTCACCCCGTCATACCTGTCAAGGCTGTTCAAAAAAGAGACCGGAGATAATATCGGACATTATATAAAAATGCTAAAACTTGATACTGCAAGGAACATGCTCATGTACTCTGATTATAGCCCTGCCCAGATAGCACAGACTCTCGCATTTCCAAGTCAGAGTTATTTTACCGAACAGTTCAAAATACATACTGGTCTAACACCTGCGAACTATAGAAATATAAATTTCAGGCAAACCCCATTTCATAAAAACAATACTTAGTTCCTGAAATATACCACCTTGTTTTTCTAAGCGTAAACAAAAGGGATTACCTTGTGATAAAGCACTTGATAATCCCTTTCAATATTCTATATCAGATTTAATCTAAAACTAATATATTTTGGCCTGTTTAAAATTACTTTCCGGCATTTACAACCTGACCGAAATCAGCCTTGAGTGAAGCACCGCCGATAAGACCACCGTCGATGTCTGGCTTTGCAAGGAGCTCAGCAGCGTTGCCAGCGTTCATAGAACCGCCGTACTGAATTCTTACTGCCTCAGCTGTATCTGTATCGTAGATCTCAGCGATGAGATCACGGATTCCCTTACATACTTCCTGTGCCTGATCTGATGTAGCTGTCTTACCTGTTCCGATAGCCCAGATTGGCTCGTAAGCGATAACCATTGACTTAACCTGATCTGCTGTTACGCCAGCGAGGTCTGACTTGATCTGGAGACGGATCCAGTCCATAGTAACACCGAGCTCTCTCTGCTCAAGTGACTCACCACAGCAAAGAATAGGTGTGATACCAGCCTCAAATGCCTTCTTAACCTTCTTGTTGAGAAGAACATCATCCTCCTTGAAGTAATCACGACGCTCTGAATGTCCGATGATAACGTACTTAACACCAGCATCTACAAGCATTGCTGCTGAGATCTCACCTGTGTAAGCTCCGCTCTCCTCGAAGTACATATTCTCTGCACCTACAGCTACGTTTGTTCCCTTTGTTGCCTCAACAACAGGTACGATATCGATAGCTGGTACACAGTATACTACATCTACGTCATCATTCTTTACTAAGTCCTTTAACAGGTTAACAAGCTCAACAGCCTCGCTAGGAGTCTTGTTCATCTTCCAGTTACCTGCAATAATCTTCTTTCTTGCCATTGCAATCTACCTCTTATAATGTATTTTTTTGATGAACGCCGGACATGTCAGAGACTCTGCCGGCATCCACCGTTATAATCTTTATATCTATACGATATATAAATTACTTGTCGTTAGCTGCTGCTACACCTGGAAGCTCCTTACCCTCAAGGAACTCAAGTGAAGCTCCTCCACCTGTTGAGATGTGGCTCATCTTTGAACCGTAACCAAGCTGGTTAACAGCTGCTGCTGAATCTCCACCACCGATGATAGTTGTAGCGTCTGTGTCAGCAAGTGCTGCTGCAACTGCCTTTGTACCAGCTGCAAGTACAGGGTTCTCGAATACACCCATAGGTCCATTCCAAACAACTGTCTTAGCTGTCTTAACTGCGTCTGAGTAAAGCTTGATAGTCTTAGGTCCGATATCACAGCCTTCCTTGTCTGCAGGCATCTTGTCAGCGTCAAATATCTCTGTCTTGATGCTTGGATCGTCGATAGGATTAGGGAAATCCTCGATCATAACTGTATCAACTGGGAGAAGAAGCTTCTTGCCAAGGCTCTCTGCCTTTGCCATCATCTCCTTACAGTAATCGATCTTAGAATCATCTACAAGTGACTTACCGATCTCATATCCCTTAGCCTTAAGGAATGTGTAAGCCATACCACCACCGATGATAAGTGTATCACACTTCTCAAGAAGGTTTGAAATAACATTGAGCTTGTCAGCAACCTTAGCACCACCGAGGATAGCTACAAATGGTCTAACTGGATTCTCTACTGCATTGCCAAGGAAGTCGATCTCCTTCTGCATTAAGTAACCAACTACTGCTGTGTCAACAAGTCCAGCAACACCAACGTTTGAGCAGTGAGCTCTGTGAGCTGTTCCGAATGCATCATTTACAAATACATCACAGATGCTTGCAAGATCCTTAGAGAAAGCCTCTCCGTTCTTTGTCTCCTCAGCTCTGAAACGAGTATTCTCAAGAAGGATAACCTCTCCGTCCTTCATAGCGTCAACTGCAGCCTTAACTGTATCGTCAACAACCTCAAGGCTTGGTACGAACTTAACTTCCTGTCCGAGGAGCTCTGTAAGTCTCTTAGCAACCGGTGCAAGAGTCTTAGTCTGCTTGTCCTCCTCTGTCTTAACCTTTCCAAGGTGTGAACAAAGGATAACCTTTCCACCATCAGCGATAAGCTTCTTGATAGTAGGAAGAGCTGCAACGAGTCTGTTCTCGTCTGTGATCTCTCCGTTCTTTAATGGTACATTGAAGTCGCATCTGCAAAGCACGCGCTTGCCCTTAACATTGATATCATCTACTGATTTCTTGTTTAATGACATTTCTAATTCCTCCTAAATAATGTTATAGAACAGAAAACTATAAGTTGTCCTCTGCCCAGCTACCTACCCGCTCTTATGCGGGAACATAGAAACGCATAATTGCTTTCTACGAAGAAAAAAGGGCCCGGTCCTTGGAGACCGGACCCTCTATTAGGTCTAATAAATACTTTTAAATGAGCTTACATTATAAAAGCTAATTATAGCTTGAAATAACTTATGCTAACTCTGCGAAGTACTTGATTGTTCTAACCATCTGGCTTGTGTATGAGTTCTCATTGTCATACCATGAAACAACCTGAACCTCATATAAATCATCAGCGATCTTTGATACCATTGTCTGAGTTGAATCAAATAATGAACCATATCTCATACCGATAACATCTGATGAAACGATTGGATCTGTGTTGTAACCGAATGACTCTGAAGCAGCAGCCTTCATTGCAGCGTTGATTCCATCAACTGTTACATCAGCACCCTTAACAACTGCTGTAAGGATTGTTGTTGAACCTGTTGGAACTGGAACTCTCTGAGCTGAACCGATAAGCTTGCCATTTAACTCTGGGATAACAAGACCGATAGCCTTAGCAGCACCTGTTGAGTTAGGAACGATATTAGCAGCACCTGCTCTAGCTCTTCTTAAATCGCCCTTTCTGTGTGGTCCGTCAAGTATCATCTGATCGCCTGTGTAAGCGTGGATTGTTGACATGATACCAGACTGGATTGGAGCATAGTCATTAAGAGCCTTAGCCATTGGTGCAAGACAGTTAGTTGTACATGAAGCTGCTGAGATGATCTGATCATCAGCTGTTAATGTATCCTGGTTAACTGAGAATACGATAGTCTTAAGATCATTACCAGCTGGAGCTGAGATAACAACCTTCTTAGCACCTGCGTTGATATGAGCCATTGACTTCTCCTTTGAGCAGTAGAAACCAGTACACTCAAGAACTACATCAACACCGATCTTACCCCAAGGAAGGTTGTTTGCATCTGCCTCCTTGTAGATTGTAAGAGTCTTACCATCAACTGTGATTGTGTTAGCCTCATCATCAGCTGAAACTGTGTGAAGGTTCTCACCGATCTTGCCACAGTATCCACCCTGTGCTGTATCGTACTTGAGAAGATCTGCAAGCATTGAAGGCTTTGTTAAATCGTTGATTGCAACAACTTCATAACCCTCTGCACCGAACATCTGTCTGAATGCAAGACGACCAATACGTCCAAAACCGTTAATTGCTACTTTTACTGCCATTTTTTATTCCTCCTAGGTTTTTGAAATATAATAAAAGTATTTATCAATCTGCTACGCGGGAACGTAGCAAATAAATCGTGTTAAATACACAAGCTAATCATACATTCTTTAGGTATAAATTTCAAGCCTTAATCTCATTTTTTTAGTTATCATCTATCCAAAATAGACAAATTTGTTTTAACAAATTATACTAATGGGCTGAGACTAAAGAAAAAATGTTTCTACTACAATTTGATAATAATAAGATTACTCAACAGCTTTACTTTATATATTTTTTTCAGTGTTTTATGTTATAATATGAAACGCAATGATTATAAACGGAGGTATACAGAAAATGATCATCTGTGATTCGCATATACATTCGGAGTTCTCAAGCGACTCTTCCGCTCCACTGGACAGTATAATCCAGAAGGCAATACAACTTGGAATTCCAAAGATCTGTCTGACAGATCACCACGATATAGACTTTCCTATCAATCCGGAGGACGGTTTTGACTTCCAGCTTGATTTCGATTCGTACTTTGCTGCGATAAACGAAATACGACACAGATACGGAGATCGGATTGACGTGAGAAGCGGCGTGGAACTCGGTCTCATGAATACGGTTGCCGGCAAGGCAAGGGACATTGCTGATAAATACAAAAATGAACTGGACTTTATCATAGGATCATCACACCTTGTCAGGGGCCTCGACCCATACTATCCAGCTTACTATGAGGGACGTACAGAGATAGAAGGTATACGTGATTACTTTGAGTCCATTCTTGATAATGTGACTCTGATAGATGACTTTGACGTATATGGTCATCTTGACTACGTAGTAAGATACTGCCCATCAGGCGAGAAGATCTTCAGGATGTCAGATTATAAGGAAGTATTTGAACAGATTTTCAAGAAAATCATCCCAAAGGGAAAAGGTATAGAGATCAATACTGGAAGTCTGTACAAGAATATGAGTTACGCACATCCTCATATGGATATCCTGAAACTCTACAAGGATATGGGTGGTGAGATCATCACAGTGGGATCTGATGCACACAAGCCCGAATATCTGTGCTATGATTTTGAGACATATGCAAGGGATGCCCTCACATCACTCGGTTACAGATATTACTGCACCTTCAAGAACAGAAAGCCGGAATTCAATCCGCTGTGATCAGCAGATACTTCCGCCGCCAAGCACATGGTCACACTCATAGAATACAACTGCCTGTCCCTTTGTCACAGCTCTGACCGGTTCGTCAAATACCGCCTCAACCAGATCTTCATCTATCTTCCTGATCGTGCACATGCTTCCCTTGTGGTTATATCTGATCTTCGCCTTGACATGCATAGGCTCTGTGAGATCCGCTATGGACATGAAGTTCAGTCTGTTGCATGTGAGCCTCTCTGAGAATACATCTCCATTCTCTCCTATCACGACCTGATTTGTCTCAGGTATGATGTCCACCACAAATACTGGATGTCCCATCGCAAGTCCAAGTCCTTTTCTCTGTCCTATGGTGTAGTGTATGATTCCCTTATGTCTTCCGATCACATTGCCATGTATGTCTACAAAATCTCCCGGAACCGCCTTAAGTCCTGCTTCGTTCTCAAGATAACCGGCGTAATCTCCATCTGGCACAAAGCATATATCCTGGCTGTCCGGCTTGTGAGCCACCATAAGTCCGTGATCCTCTGCGATCTTTCTGATCTCAGGCTTGCTGTATTCTCCAACTGGCATGAGAGTCCTGGCAAGCTGTTCCTGGGTGAGATTGTAGAGTGCATATGTCTGATCCTTATCTATTCCCCTGGCCTCCTGGAGAGTATATCTGCCGTTTGGGAGCTGGATTATTCTTGCATAATGACCTGTGGCTATATAATCACCACCAATCGCCATGCATCTTGTGAGCAGCGATTCCCATTTTACATATCTGTTGCAGGCGATACATGGATTCGGGGTTCTGCCATGCTTATACTCGTCCACAAAATAGTCTATTACGTACTTCTTAAATTCTTCCTTGAAGTTCATAACGTAATACGGAATATCGAGCTGCGACGCCACACGTCTGGCATCGTCAACTGCTGACAGCCCGCAGCATCCAGCATGGGCACTCACCACGTCCCTGTCCTCGTCCTGCCATATCTGCATGGTAACTCCTATTACATTGTAGCCCTGCTCCTTGAGCAAAAGTGCGGCAACCGATGAATCAACTCCGCCCGACATACCTACACATACTGTCTTCTTATCTGTATCAATCAACTTCATTTCCTCTTTATAATAAATAATAACTATAGTATATTTTCATTTTAATGCTATCTTTTATCCTGCATTATGTTCAAGAGCATGTATTTTGCAAATTATTTATTTCTACTGACAAAATCCTGATATGCAGGTGACATCTTTCTGAGATTTTCCACAATCCTCTTGAGATTATCTACCACAGCATCTGCCTCGTCCATGGTATTCTCATATCCAAGTGTAAGTCTAACAGCACCATGTGATATCTCCTTCGGAAGACCGATAGCTGTCAGTACATGTGATGGATCAACAGAACCTGATGTGCACGCAGAGCCTGCAGAAGCGCATATTCCCACCATATCAAGCATGATAAGGATCGTTTCTCCTTCAACAAACTGAAAGCTCACATTCACATTGTTAGGAAGTCGGTCTTTCTCATGTCCATTCAGCCTTGAATATGGTATCTCCGACAAGATTCTATGAATCATATGATCTCTTATGTCTGTCTCCCATTTCATTCTATCTTCCATAGATAGAACCGCAAGCTCGGCAGCCTTGCCCATTCCAACGATTCCCGGTACATTCTCAGTTCCAGCACGACGCCCACGCTCCTGCTGGCCTCCATGTATAAAGCTTCCAAGCTTTATTCCACTCCGTATATACAGAAATCCGATTCCCTTTGGACCATTAAGCTTATGACCGCTGCTGCTGAGCAAATCTATATTCATGGCATTTACATCAAGCGGAATCTGTCCATACGCCTGAACTGCATCCGTGTGAAACAGAATTCCATGTTCATGTGCTATGGCTCCAATTCTGCTGATTGGCTCTATGGTTCCTATCTCATTGTTGGCTGCCATAACAGATATCAATATTGTGTCTGGTCTTATGGCTGCTTTCAGCTTATCCGGATTCACCAGCCCCTTTTCGTCCACGTCAAGGTATGTCACATCAAAACCCAGCTTCTCCAGATACCGGCATGTGTGAAGAATGGCATGGTGTTCTATCCTGGTTGTGATTATATGCTTTCCCTTATCCTGGAAGGCTTCAACAACGGACTTAAGAGCCCAGTTGTCCGACTCAGAGCCTCCCCCGGTGAAGTAGATCTCCTCAGGCTTCGCCCCAAGGGAATCGGCAATTATATCCCTTGCCACATTTATTACGTCCTTATTTTTCGACGCAAATGTATACACGCCTGAGGGATTTCCATATTTTTCTGTAAAGTAAGGCAGCATGGCATCGAGCACTTCAGGTCTCACCGCCGTTGTTGCCGCATGATCCATATATATCATTTTTCCCATATCCGCTCTCTTTCCATTTCTTTTCTGCCATCTATTTGCGACAAATGCAAAACTGCGTTCATCATATGAAAACTATACTACTATATAGTATTCTATCACAATACAAATGCCACGCGCTATGTCTATATTATCGCATTTCCTCCGTATATCATTCTCTTATTTTACTCTATCTGTCCTCTTTCCAAAGGTTTTACTATCTTTTTATACACTCTTAAAAGAAGAAATGTTGATATAATTACGCTGAAGATTTCTGCAATAGGGAACGCCGTCCACACGCCATTCACGCTGTTCATTGCCTTTGAAAGGAAATACGCTACAGGAAGTATAACAAAGAGCTGTCTCGCCATGGACACTATCATACTGTATACACCCTTTCCAACGGCCTGGAACATTCCAGAACATGTTACTGAAAATCCCGCAAATATAAACGCTGTGCTCATGATCCTGACAGCAGGGATTCCCATGGACAGCATATCATCTGTGGCATCAAATATCTTGAGTATCTGTCCAGGGAATGCCTGCATGATAACAAGGCAGAACAGCATAATGGAACAGCCCACCATAACTCCCAGCTTCATAGTTCTCTTCATCCTGTCCGGTCTTTGCGCTCCATAGTTGTATGAAATTATCGGTATCATTCCGTTGTTTAATCCGAACACAGGCATAAACGCCATACTCTGAACCTTGAAGTAAGCTCCAAATACAGCAACTGCCAGCTTGGAGAACGAAAACAGTATAAGATTCAGAAAATAATTCATCACAGAACCTATTGCAACCATGATAACCGACGGCACGCCAACGCCGAGTATCTTGCCAATTATCTCTCCATGTGGTCTGAATTTTCTCAGAGTGATATGGAGATCCGGATTATTCTTGATATTGAAGATCATAGCCAAAGTTCCAGCTATGCACTGACCACATACTGTCGCGATGGCCGCCCCCTTAACACCCATCCTAGGGCATCCAAGGAGTCCAAATATCATGATAGGATCAAGTATAAGATTGATGACCGCACCAAGTATCTGAGTTATCATACTGTACATTGTACGACCTGTGGACTGCAAGAGTCTCTCAAATGTCATCTGGAAAGCTATACCAAAAGCACAGCAGCAGCACACCTCCAGATATTCCGTTCCGTACTGGATAACCTGCGCATCATCTGTCTGACTCATCATAAATGACTTTGCAAAAAATAATCCTATTATCAGGAATATCACATATCCTATCGCCTCAAGGAATATTCCCTGTCTGGCAACCTCATTTGCCCTGTCAAACTTCTTCTCACCAAGGGCCTTGGATATAAACGCATTAAAACCGACTCCCAGTCCCGAGAAAACCCCTATCATCAGATTCTGTATCGGGAATGCAGTGGACACAGCAGTAAGGCCATCCATGCTGAACCTTGATACAAACACACTATCTACAACATTATACATAGCCTGGAACAACATGGATATTATCATAGGCAGCGACATGGACATCAGTAGCTTTCCCTCTGACATCACGCCCATCTTATTCTCTCTGTTCTCGCCAGCGGACGGCTTTCCAGTATCAGACATTGTTTTATTATCAGATATTATTTTTTTATCAGATGTTTTCCTGCTATCAGCTGATTTTACGTTATCAATAACGCTATCTTTCTCTTTCATATGTACCTCTCTTCTGCATGTTCTACTACTGTGCATACCGTACTTACTGTACCTGCTATTTGTGTTTATCCTCATTTGCACTTGCTTTCGCATGTACTGTACTTATCTTCACATGCATACTCTCTTTATCTACTATATTCAAACTAATTAATACTACATTATTTTTGTATTATTTACAATACACTTGTATTGGATTTCCAATTTCTGATTGTAACAGAATTGCAGATTTTTGTTTTTTATTTTTGCTTTTTTATTTTTTAGAGCACAAAATTGTACCCAAATCCAAAATATAATGCAAAAAGATACAAACTTACATGATATTGTCACATTTCCAATGAAACTGATTAAAAAGAGATAATTTTGTGGAAAATACGCCTAAAACTAACCAAAATACAAAAACAAGCCATTATTGTTAGCTATGTAATCTACTCTCCAAAAAATTCCATGACAAAATCTTCCATAACAAAATCTTCCACGTCAAAAAGTCCCCCTCTTGAACATCAAATCCAAGAGAGGGACTTTATAATTTACGCGAGCAGCGAGCCAAAGTCCGTGCTTGCACGAGACCTTGGCGACTGCCGCGATAACTTGAGA
>ERZ825896.3010-NODE-3010-length-14930-cov-2.952807_pt1 | contig 14930 bp, 16 predicted proteins | sample MGYA00519858_ERZ825896 | MGnify/ENA primary metagenome ERZ825896 (study PRJEB31778, sample SAMEA3449214) | human gut metagenome | biome: human gut; feature: human-associated habitat; material: faeces | place: United Kingdom | collected 2010/2012 ... | reverse complement strand
GTCGGTTCCCCTTTCGTAGTCGTGGTCGGTCGCCTCTTCGATAATAAGACGGCAGAGGCTGTACCTCTGCCGGTCGTCCAATTCCCGTTCGCATGGCGGTTTCGGTTTATCGGTTGTCGTTTTCTTTTTCATACCCGTCATCCTTTCGTGCCGAGTGTCGTTTTGAACGTATAAACGCTTCGGTCGCCCCTGATCTCCGGGCCCCGTACGGTCGCCGTGGTCAGTTCCGCGTAGGTTCCCGCATAGAAGTTCATCACCTGTTCGGGCGTCATGGAAGGATTGGGATCGGAAAGCGTGATCGTCTCGTTTCCTCTTTCGAACGTAAAGGCCCGTTCGAGGCCGTTAACAGCAAGTGCCATAATCGATGTCTTTTATAAAAGGTTTAGGTTTAGAATAATGTGTCCCGGTCCATATTCTGGCAAGGGTCTTTCGCCCGGCATTCTTCCGGGAAATCGACGAACTCGCCGTAGGGATCGCCGGCGTCCTCCTCCACGTAAGAGGGAGCGGAGGCTGGCGGTTCTGCCGGACGGACGGCAGGGACAGGCTGCGGGCGAGACTGTAAAGGAGATTGTGCCGGCCGCTGCATCGCCGCTCCGAACAGGGTTCCCTGACTCGCTTTGGCCTGTACGGTGCGGATCTGCGCGTCGATCTTTTTCTTCTCTTCCTCCGTAGCGTGAAGGCGTGCCTGGCGCAGGTTAGTCAGCGCATCGGCGTATTTGCCCGCCGCGGTCTGCTCGTCGGCCTTCTTCCGGTATTTGTCGCACTTTTCCTTACGCTCCTTCGCCTCTTTCGCTTCCTTGTCTTTACGCTCTTTCTCGGCCTTGCTGTTGGCACGGGCCGTTTCGAGCTGCTTCTCGTACTGCTTCAGGTTTATCAGAAGTCCTTGTACCTGGGTTATTGGTCCTGTAAGTGCGGAAACAAAATCCGTGTCCAGTTCATGCGGAGAGCCCGAAGCTGTAAATGGGGCAATGTAGTGTTGTGCCTCATCTTCCAATCCGTTCATGCGGGTGTGTGCCGCTACGGTTAACGTGCTGTCGTTTGTTTTACGGATAGTTAGGATCAGGTCCGCATCCCGTCCCATTATCCGGTTGATCTGTTCGAAAAACATGATTGAAAGGTTTTATGGATAAATGCATTCGGAGGATAAAAAATCGTTGCTGTGTTTGCCGGATTTCAACCACAAGTCCCGCCTGTGGCGACAAACTTCGAGCGTATGGCCTGTACAGCAGAACTCCCGGCCATCCGGAGAGCGATATTCATAAAAATAGTAAACCGATGCCGATCTGGGTCGAGGGGCCAGATTGACTTTTCGGTAAAGTTCTCCGCCTATTGGACAAGCGGAAGGAGGTTTGATATATGCGAAAATTTTCATGTCTTGAGAATTAGAAACAGGAGAGATGTCATATCTCTCCTGAAAGTTTATAAATCGGTTTTAGGCGGTGCGTTGTCGATAATCGGGGTATCGTTCTCCGTATAGATTCTGATCGTGGCTCTTCCTTCGTTCATTTCTGGATCGACCGTTTCGGAATATTCGGAAAGGATTTCGAGGGTGCCGAATTCGACCTCTCCCTCGTGGTTGTTTACATCGCAGTTGCAGAAATTTTTTATTATAGTAACCGCCGCTTCGTAGCTATCCGCCTCTACTTGAAAATGACAGCGTTCCCAAGTCTGTATTTTCGTATCTTGATAAAAATCGAATCGTGGCATAATTCAGGATTTGGCAGTTTCATTTTTCAATATCTGTTCGATACGATTTTTCTGACGGTCGTTCAGATAGGATTGCCAACACACCGCGATCGAAGCCCATCGGAACCCATTTGATTTTAGCTCTTTTCGAACCTCCTCAGAGGGTTTCTCCGGGAAAAACACCTGCAGCCGGTTAGCTTCTGTATTCTCGATAATGCGAACCTCTCCGATCGTGTATTCCTTCGTCGGGGTACTCTTCAGACGGGAGACGCTTTCGAGCCGTTTTTTCAGCCGCCGGATATTGGCCCCGTTGTTCCGGATCGTAAAGTCGGCGAAACCGATCTGTCCGAAACAATTCGGAACGAACAGCTCTTCGGCGTTCCGTCTTTCGAAGCCGAGCCTGCACAGCGCCTCGATCTTCTCTTCCTGCGTCTGTTTCAGGTTTTTGATAATCCTGTTGGCCGCTTTCATACGCTCCTGAAGAGATTCCAACGCTGCGACTCTCTCCGTCAGATTCTCGACGGCGTCATCGTCTTCCGCATAGATTGCCCGGTTATGCTCGGCAGCTTCGGCTTTCGCCGCGTAATAATCCGCCTTCCGCTCCAGTTCGACGCTCTTCCCCAAAGCGTTCCATGAACATTCGAGAGCCCGGCGATGTCTTTTTTCGCTGTGATGCCCGACGAGTATCGGCTGTCCGGAAGGGATGTTCTTCGTGAGTTCTTCCGAACGCCTGTAAGCTGCGGTAGAACCGGCTTTCGCCTGTAATGCGCGTTCCCGATAGCGGTCGGCGCGTGCCTGTTTTCTCTCTTTTCCTGTTGCCATGATTTTTAATTGTTAATGGTTATTAAAATGGCGAAGACCGGCTTCGGGCCGGTCTTCATGTCTATTTTCGTATGAAGTGCGGGATCAGTCCGCCGGAATCATATCCCTCATATCTTCGATCGCCGAGACGAGTCCGTCGAAGTCTTCCTCGTCTCCCAGAATCCCGGCCAGCCCGGAGACGATGATCGGATTGACACAGTATTGCACGGCCAGGTCATTCAGGTAATCCTTGCGGGTTTCATACCCCGCTTTCTTATATCGGTCGATGTTCGGCATGGGAATGACGGTCAAGCGTTACAGAACAGAAAATAAACGATGGCGATGCCCAGAATCAGACCGCGCCGTCTCCAGAGCAGTCTCAGAACAAAGCAGATGAGACCACTTCCCAGAAGAAGCCAGCCGAGCAGGTGCAGCAGCGGTTGCCGGTAATAGACGCACAACGACACAAGGAGAATCAGTACGATCCCCCTCACGATCTTTTTCTTTTCCATAGCAACTATTTTTAGATTCTACGGAACCGAAAAAACTATAAACTTTTTTTGACGTTTTATTGGATTTGGTTCCGTTCCGAAGACAAGGGCCGTGAACGGGTCTCGATCCGCCCATGCAAGGTTTCGGGCGAAAAAATACACCCGAAGGGTGCGATTTTTTCGCCAGAACCGCAGGGCAACCTTGTCAGGGGCGGTCGCCGTTCACGACCTTCGCGTAGGAACGGAATAAATCGGAAAGCTTTTTGATGAACGAATGAAAATATGTTTTGTAATATTGTAATTTTCAGATAGATAAAAGACAGTGCCAATCATGCGGCATCCGATTTTTATCAACTACGGAAAAGATTGTCTATCTTTACATTCCATAAAACGAAACGATAAATATCACCCGTTATGACAAAAGCAGATATAGTAAGACAGGTTTCCGAAAATACCGGTATCGACAAAAAAGAAGTCGGCGCTGTAATCGAATCCTTTATGGAAAATGTTCGGGAATCGTTATGCAAAAATGAGAACGTATATTTGAGAGGATTCGGTAGTTTCATCGTGAAACGGCGGGCATCGAAAGTCGCCCGGAACATCTCCAAACAGACCACTATCGTAATTCCTGCCCACAGCATACCGTCTTTTAAGCCGTCTAAGATTTTTCGGGAGTCTATCAAAAACTAACGGGTATATCCGGTTCGGATCATCTCGATCAGTCGGTCCAGACTGTGGTTCTCCCGCTTCAACCACTCATCGAACGGATGGTCGATCGGAATGTCTACCGGAGGATAGCGATACGAATCCTCCCTGCCCGAGAACAGCGCTAATTTGCCTACAGGTACATGAAACGGCATTGCCGAACTCAATGGCAAAGGAATGTTAGGAGCACTACCTAAAGTTACCTCAGTGAAACCGCCACAATGTTGACCGGCTACCCGACCGATGCCGAGATGTTGGAAGTATTGTACCAGTATCTGTGCGGCAGAATAGGTCGGATGTCCCGTCAAGATATACACATTTCCACGATAGCTATGTTTTCGAGGTCGGGGCTGGTACTGCATAGAGAAAAGAGTATCCGTACGAAAGAGCGTTCCGGACTTCATACCTCCGACTAAATCCGACAGTCGGCGACGGTCGGCCTTGGGGGTAAGAAGGTCATTGGACATAAGGGCCTGCACGATCTCGCGGTTGTCGTCCGTCACCCGGTAGATTTCTGTCCGATTGACCGGACAGTCCGTGAAATAGTCCAATGTCTTATAGACATTCTCAATCATGCCTCCCGAACAGATACTCAGGTCGATAATCAGATTTTCGATCTTGTCCCGGTCGATGCGGCGCATCGCACGCCGAAGCATACGGGGGTAGCGCCAGTCGCGGTGGAACAGAATCAATGGAGCATATCTTTTTCCCCACATTCCATTAATCGATAGTACGCCGATGCCGTCCTTCATATTCCGGTATTTTATGGGACGAAGGTGACTGCCTATACTAACGCGTACACGATGTTTATCTCCCGATTTTTTGAACTCCTTATATATGTCGCCCCGTGCCATCCCGTTCAAGACAACGGTATCGGGACGGTCGCTATCCTGAGCCTTGTAGACCACTTTGAAAGGAGGTTGGTACCCGCGCATCAAGAAAAAATTGGCGAAAGCATTCCAGCCGCGTGGATCAGTTTCATCGGAGGTATTCATCCATGCCATGGCATAGGTTTCTTCGCCCGGGAACATCATCCGATTTTTCAGGGCGGTTTCCTGTGCATCAAGACCGTTGACGCTCAGAATCTGGGCATGAGCCGGAATCACCCCCGTATAGTCTTTCACATTATATACCGTTCCGTCTTTCCATGTTTGAACCCAAAGCGGGAGGATCGAATCGTTTTCGATGAATATACGGTACCGATTATACACTCCTTCGTCGGGAAAATCAAAATGCTTGTCTTGTATCAAAGCGCCAAGATAGCTCCAGTTATAAAGATACTCCCATTTATTGTTGGACTGTACGGCCTTACTTCGAGCAATCTTCACACGTCGGTTCCACTCTTCGTCGCTCATGCCCCGGCGGCCGGATATATAGGTGTTCTCTATACGGTCGATAATAAAATCGACCTCGTTCAAATACAAACGGTGGATCGAGTCCATAAACCGGGCAGCCTGTATGCTGTCCATAACGGGCGGTTGAACATTCTTTTTCTTGCTGAATCCGCAGATCGGAAATACAACAAATAAAAGAAAGACAATCGAAAGTCTATTTAGCATGAGCTTGTTTTTTGATTTCGTAATGGGGCGTTGCATAATTATGAAGTTTAGATATTGTATTCAGAAGAAAAACAAGCAGACCGGATATTAAAATTAAATCTATTTATTCTTAAATGCAAGAGTATTTAATTAATTTGAACCGCAGGAAATGTGATTTGTATGACATGTGTAATGTCAACCATTAATGACAGTTCAGATAGGCCGCGAAATGCAGGATACCGAAAGGTACGGGAATATTCCTTTCCCGCAGTTCAACCACACGACGCAATGCCTTTTGGTAAGGATCGAAATGACGGATCATCGTTTTGAAAGGCGTCCGGTATTCCATGTCGAGAACGTCGGAATAGACCGCGTCGTGCGCTTCGTAAGCCTTCAAGTAAAGTACGAGCGGCAATACATCGTCCGGCTCGGCCACTCCGCCCAGAATCATCAGCATCAGCCGCAGCGGATCGGGCGTTACCCATGCTTTCAGCAGATCGTCCGGAATCTCGTCCGCCGTAACCAACGGCACCCGGTGAGTCCTGAAAAATTCGACGCTACGGTCGTAAATCACCTTGCCCTCCGGAGAGAGCCGTTCGTATTCTGTCGTCATGTTCTGTTTGCCGGGTGAGCGTCGTATTATGATTTGTCTAATTTTCAGAATCGTATCGAGCCATCTTCCAGTTGTACCCATGCTCCTGTTTCCAGAAAGGCCCGAGAGGGATCAGCCGCAGATCCGGGTAGTGATTCGTGGCAAACGGTCCGGCGAGCGCGGCACACAATCGAATCCCATACCGCAAGATAAGTATCGTAACCTTCTTTGTAAAGTCTCGATACGGCATAGCCGCTGCGGCGGTTCAGGCGTGGTCCGCGTGAAGTTTGCGGGTGCCGCGCACTCCCCGGAATGGGATAGAATAAAGAGGCCGGCAGAACTGTTTTCCCGGATAAGACTACTCAACGAATCTTCCGAAATACGGCTCCGAACCTGTTCCCCAATCAGGTTTTGTGAAAACGCCGGTCCTCTTATAGTGACTATCCGCATAAAATGGGGGGCACGAGTGGGTGAACTCTGAACGGTATCGGCTCGATGTACCCTCGGTGCATTCAGGGAATGCCCCCCGGAAAGTATATTAAAGCGTTGCGGATAGCCGGACGGGAAACGCAGCGGCATGGGATTACCCGACTTGCCGCCCTCACAAGAACAAGCGAGTGCCGCACGTCTCCCGGAGAAGTCGAAATAAAAATGCACGGCCGTTCCGAAAATCCGAAACGACCGTGCGGACATATATATGAAAAGGTTGAAAGTAGGCGTGAAAGAAGCGGAAGGGACGGTAAGCATACCGGTACCAGACGGCCGGAATTTTCCGGCGGCAGTCTGTACGATATGAGGAATGGAGTGTTGCCGTAACATATTGCCGGGAATCGATTGCATTTGATCTCCCTACGCCCGGCACTTTACGATGAGACATAAAAAGGGCAAGGACGCAGGTACAGTCCCGTTCAGTCGGCCTTCCGAGCCTTAGTCTGGTAGCTGCCCTTACGCCCAAGCCCTTGCCCCGACAGCTCGTGTAGGGGCATGACTTGGGTTTCAGACAAATTTTACACCAGACTTTAGATAATCGGAAGTTTACTGAACGGCGTAATGGTTTGTCTTAACCTCTAAAATATGTTACGGTTTTAGCCGTATTCAGAACACAAAGATAGCATAGCTTTCCCGTTTTCAAAAAGTTTACTATCGCTCAAAAAGAAGCGCGGGCATTGAGTATTATACGGTTGTGAGGGCTGTGGTAAACCTTTGACAATATAACACACAAGAGGCCCACGCTGAAGCATGGAATCCGACAGAACACCCTGCTATCAGCGTAAGCCAATGAGAAGGGCTACTTGTGCTTTGTTGTCATAAATCACCACAATTTACACAACCACAAAGCCAACGCGCCGTTTCCGGCGAATCGTTACCTCAAAGGTACGAAACGAATCGTAAAAAGCAACGGTCGGGTGCTCTGTTTCCTTAATTTTTCAATCTCTTTTTGTCCCTTTTCGTGTTGTCCTGGAATGGACAGTGCCTCGTTCGCACCTCTTTTGCCAGGAATCTGATGCACAAGGAACTCCCTGTGCCGAAAACGCTTCATTCCGTCCGAAGGTCGGACGATACGCAAGCCGTATGATGGACATGGTAAGGCGCGAACGTAGGAAACAGCCCGCACCGGAAAGGAACGGACTATCTGCCCCGGCCTGCACGCCTGCTCGCGCGCCTGCCCCTATCGGCAAACAAACTCTCCATTTAATTAAAAATCTGTTACATTAACGCCGCAAACATACGGATTATTTTGTAAATTGCATCCATACGAATTGTCCGTTTATGAGAGTATGGATCTTTTGCATCCTGTCGGCATGGATGCTCGGTGCTTGCAACAGCAATCGAAAGTTTTCCGAATCGTTGCTGAAGGCCACTTTACAACAGGCGGATGGGAACGCAGGGGAATTGATTTCCGTTCTGGAGCACTACGAAGATGATCCGCAAAAACGCGAAGCCGCCGAATTTCTGATAGCGAACATGCTCGATCAGGTCAGTTTGGATTCGGCTTCTGTATCTAATACTCAACCCTATTATGATTTTTTAGCAGAATATGTCGAGAAAAACGGAAAGTACAAAGATTCCCGTATATATTACTATTTCTGCGATAGTCTGCAAAATATACTTCCCAGATCGACAAGATATGTTACTGAATACTATAGACCAGACCCGACATTTTTGTCCGCATGTTTTCTGATCGACCACATCGACGAGCGGTTCGATGAATGGCGTAATACTTCGTGGAAAGACAGAATCGACTTCGAAACATTTTGCAACTATATTTTGCCCTATAAAAGTCACTATGATTACTGGGATGGAAGCTCAGTGTATTTCCAGAAAAAATATCGTGATACGCTTTCCTGCTATGCGGACAGTTCTTATGTGCAGGCAGGGAAATATCTAAATGCTATTGTACAGAACGATTTTCAACAGGATGCTCCGTTTTTCTGTGAATTTCCGTTTATGATGCCGACTTCTGCCCGTAATTTTACATTATCCCGACTGGGGACATGTATTGAAGCGAATGTTGTCGCAATTTCTGCCTTGCGAAGTTTTGGAATTCCAGCGACCTTAAATTTTATTCCTTATTGGGGAAATTCCAACGCAGGACACCATTGGGCGGAAATTATTGGAGAGAAGCGGTCGGAGCGATACAATAATAGACAACTTCCAAGTCCTGAGAATAGGGAGGATATTGTCAATAGTATGTTTTGGTTGAAATTTGATTGTAAAACAACAGTCGGAATACCAGAGCAGGTACAGATTCGGACATGTCGAACTGTGCCTAAAGTGTATCGGAGCAACTATGCTATCCAGTCAGGGAGTTTGGCGTCAGTTGCTTCATCGGAGGAAATTCCACCTCTTTTTGCAGACAAGGGAATGGAAGATATTACGGACAGCTATGTCGAATGTTCGGATGTTAAAATTTCGTTGCAAAGGGTAACTGAGTTAAATCGACATGCTTATCTGTGTTGTTATGAGCCCGAAAGTTTGTCATGGACTCCTGTAGCGTGGGGAGAAATACACAAAGGTGAAGCACGGTTTAAAAAAGTAGGTAAAAACATTGTGTATTTACCTGCAATATATGAAAACGGAATGGTTATACCTGCGGGTGACGTTTTTTTGCTGACAGACGCAGGGAATGTAGTGCCGTTGGACGGGAGCGAGGACGTACATCCGGAAGTAACGTTGTACAATAAGGTTCCTTTCCGGAATCACTGTCTGTATTATGCTTATGTAATGCTCGGCACCCGCTTTCTGGCAGCGAACCGTCCGGATCTGGCCGATACGGTATCTTTACACACGATAGACAAGATTCCTTTTTACGGTCAGGATGTTACGGTCGATCAGGCTCCGCTTTCCCGTTACGGTATCTATCGTTTTGATTTGGCTCGACCTGTTTTCATTGCCGAACTCGAATTTTGGGGACTCGATGAGAACGGGAATGAGGTTCCGTTGAAAGGGAAACCCTTTGGAAATCCGGGGTTGTTTGGAAATACATTGAGAGAGATGATCGATGGCGACCGGGTAAGTTTTTTTTATGGAGCTCATGATGATGTAAATTATGTAGGTTTGGATTTCGGGAAACCGTACCGGATAACCCGTATCAAATATCATCCTCGTAGCGATGATAACAATATAGTACCCGGTGAATTATACGAGCTGTACTATTGGACTATTGACGGGTGGAAATCATTGGGAAAACAGAAGGGACGAAGCGATAAAACACTTCGGTATTCAACTATTCCGAAAAATCTTTTATTGCGTCTTCATAATCATACACGAGGGAAAGAAAATCGTATTTTTATATATGAGAACGATAAACAAATATATTATTGATATTCTACTGAACCGGTCTTAAAATCAAATGTTTTTTGTGTTTTTAATGGTTTTAAATTTTCTATAAGCCAGTTGCAGCGTTTTACTGTCATGCGCCGAGTAGAAACCATATTTTGGGATAGATATAAGTATATGGAGCTTAAAGATATGAGTAATATGGCTGTTCTCTGAAAAATTATTGGATTTTTTTATTTTTTAGTGTTGTAATTTGTTAAGTTGAGTTGAAATAATTATATTGTGGCCATAGCGATTTGATCTATAGTTTTAAATGAGTCTGCCTATGGGAAAAATAAACACTATTGTGATCGCGGAGTGAGTGCAAACATATTACGCTCGGTGTCTTTGTCAGAACAAAGACCTCCGTATTCCAAGATGTCTCACCCAATAATATCAACCAATTTTATAGGATTTTTAATATGAAACGGATGTCTTTTAAAATAGTCATTTCATTAATGGCTGTTCTGTGGGTGGTGTTAACGAGTGTTTTTATACAGAGCTGTAAGTCGGATACAGATTCTTTTTCGTCGGATTTGGCAGCACAGCAAAAAGCGGCTTCGTTGTCTTTGTCATGGGAGAAAGGATTGTCTCGATGTATTCGGTTCAGTGGGCCTATTCTTCAAAAATACGGACTTTCACTGATCGATTATCAACTGTCAGATGTAGTTGGCAGTGATGAAATCAATAAGGGTATTGCATCGGATACCCGGATTCCTGTTTATGATAATACAGAGGATTGGAATGATTTTACCATTAGGTTATTTGGCGATGTAGATGTAAATACACGACAAAAATATTTGGAACGTAAGATTCTGGATATTGAACAAAATGAGTTAAGCGATCTTGCAGTTGTTAAACTGACATGGAATTACAACGGGGAATGTTTTGAAACACAATGTTATGTTTCAGATACGGAAGTCATTTACGATCCTGTTTTTAGTAATTTTCACTTCATTTCTTTTTCCGAGGGTCCGCAATTATTGGCCCCTTGTCTGACTCAGATTAAAACGAAAAGCGAACCGGTTACGGGTAAGCCCGGTCCGGTATCGACAATTTTTGAAAAAAAAGTTGTAGATCAAAAAGCCAATGGAGACATAAGGGCACAAGCCGCAGTATCTGTCATTGTATATGGTATGAGAGATAGCACGGGTGTAGTTTCAATTACAAGTTATGAGACAGCTGCTCCATATTCAGCAACAGCGGGTAATTCCGCTAAAGCGGAAGTAAAAGTGACCTCTTTTGAGAAAGGTCAGAATGGACATCTGCAATTTGATTTTGCATTAGCGACCAGTAGAGGAAATGATATTAGCTTCGATTTTAAATACGGAGTAGGCTTTTCTATTTCACAAGGGGCATCAGGGGAAACAGGATCGAAATATATAGATGCATCGGAACTTAAGTAAGTTCGTTATATACCAGACAATCCCTATTGAATTAAAGGGATTGTCTGGTATATAACGAAGAAGTCAGTAGTATTTGAAAAACATCTCTATCCTTACGAGATATGAGGGGATAGTAATATTTCGAGGAAATTATACAAATCAAACCAATATTAATTTAAAATTCAAAGTTATGCGAAACATTTATTATTTTCTTGCTGCGCTTATCTGGGGAAGTGTAGTCATGAAAGTTTCAGCCCAGTCTCCAACGGATAAGGAGATTACTCTTTTTGAAGTCGGTGCTCCGCTTACGTCGGACGAAAGCAATTTCAGTAATCTGTTCTGTAATTTTCCTCGATACATTGAAAATAGAGCGGGGATTGAATTAGTGTCCTATAAGAAAGTAGGGATCGTCAAAAACCGAAGCCATGCCCAGAAATATTTGAAAAAAAATTTCGGAGCATCAAGCAGTATCTTGTGGGATATTATACGCCATACGGGCAGTACATCTACCAACATTTCCAAAGAGACTACTAATTCAGTAATATGGCTCGATGTAATGCCTGCGGATAATGCTAATTTTGAGGATTCTTATGAAATGACCCGGAGAGAAAAAAGAAAACAGACGGTTGCGTTTATCGACGTCGGAGACAGTGTTTACGAGATAACCTTCACCTATAATAATAAACAATATGCGTATTATGTTTTCGTCGATCCCCAAAATCATGCTGTGGTAACGCAGGGAAATATTTTCGCATTTACAATTCCATACGATCATATAGCTTATGTCGATGCTCATAAGTAAAATGTCGCTATTGAAAATAAATTGGCAGGGAGCGGTTGATTTAACCGTTCCCTGTTTGTATATTTAAATCGGATATTCACAACTTATCACCCTATTTCAGTAATCCGTTTAGCCGGTCAGGTATTGATGAACTTGGGTGTATATGGAAAACAGCCTTTTAAAAATTTCCCGAATCGGTATTCCGCTTCTGCTGATCGGTACCTTATTTTTATCTTCAGACTTTTTTATCGACAGAGAGATCAATCCTAAGATCTATGTTTTTGTTGTCTTGAGCTATGTTTTCGGTATATGTTTGTTATTACTATACCGAAGAAAACTCATGATAAGTTCATGGGGGATCACGGTCATTTTATTTATATTGTACATAAATGTCGATTCAATGTTTACGGCTTCCTGCCGACTGACGACTTTATGTTTATGGGGATTTGGAGTGCTTTTATTGTTTTTTACCCACGTTCCGATATCGAAAAACACGGACAGAATCATTGTCTTGTTGTGCGTATTGCAATCGGTTTATGGCCTTTTACAGTATTGGAATTTAATTCGAAATACGACTATTTATCCTGTGACGGGAAGTTTTGATAATCCGGCAGGTTTTTCCGCATGCTTATCAACGGCTTTCCCTCTGATCTTTTTGCTCTTACAGAATAATAAATTATACAAATTATCGGGAATCGTATCGGGAGTTATTATCGGAACGGCTATTGTCGTTTCTGGATCGAGAGCTGGAATTATTTGTCTTACGATTTCACTTTTTATATATGCTTACACTCGTTTATTTCCCAAAATCGGAAAATTGAGATGGCTATTATTTCTCTGCTTGCTCATAGTAGGAGCCGCTTTATTCATTCATCTTTACACACTAAAAAAAGATTCGGCAACCGGTCGTATTTTGATCTGGCGAGTCACGACCGATATGATTGCGGATAAACCGATATTGGGCGGTAGGAGCGGTTCTTTTCACGCGAATTACATGCAATATCAGGCTCGGTTTTTTGAGCGGAATTCATGCAGTCGATATGGTTTATTGGCTGACAATATCAATCATCCTTTCAATGAGTATCTTTATTTGATAGTTGAATACGGTTTAATAGCCTTTATTCTATTTATCGTTCAGGCTGTTGTTTTGGTTCGACAGTACCATGCGTCTTTGCCATATACGCTCTGTTTGCTTTCGTTAGGCCTATTTGCTTTATTTTCTTATCCACTCAAATATCCTTTTACATGGGTAATTGCGGCTTACTGTCTGGCCCATTTTGTAAGAAAAAAGAGTAATAAAACGGTTTTTTCAATTGCAAGAATCAAATGGCTAAAGGTAGTCGGAGCCCTCTTTTTGTCCATAGGATTGTTTCGTGTAATTCAAGACATTCGGTTTGAGTACGAGTGGATGCGTGTAACACAGGTAGAATATTCTGCGCCGACATCGGAAGTACTTCGGCAATACGGGAATCTTTATGATCGTTGGAGCGGAAACTATCATTTTCTGTACAGTTATGCCGCTTTATTAAGCAGAAAAGGGGAATATGAGAAAAGCAATGAGATACTGACGGAATGCCAGCGTTATTTTGATGATTGTGATGTACAAACTATCGTAGCGGAAAACCATTACCATTTAGGAAATTGGATACAAGCCGAGTCACATTATTTAACGGCGGCACATATGTGCCCGAACCGCTTTTTCCCGTTATACGGGTTGTATAAAATTTATATCGTTTTGAATGAAAGGAATAAGGCCTTAGAGATTGCCGATAGAATTCTTGTCAAGAAAGTGAAAATCCCTTCGCAAACAGTACAACATATTGTGGAAGAAATGCGAGAATATGTCAGGAAAGAATCATGTAAATAGAAATATTTACTTATTACAAATCAATGCTTATCTTTACAAAAAAAGCGACATGAAGAGATCGGTATTCGACAAGGCATTGGATTCGTTCAATGAGTATATGGCGAATCAAGGCTGTTATCTATTCGATCCTCCCGTGCAAGAATTTTCGAGTGAAGAGGAGGGATATGTGTTTTTAGGGAATCGGAACAGTTCGTTCGGCCGCTATGAAATCGAGACGGGCGTATACACTCCGGACGGTGAAGACGAGAGTACCGAATAAGCGCACGGGCCGACAAGCCGCCGGCCCGTGCGCTTACGATAAGAACTATTTTCCTATTACGGGAATCTGCACCTTTGCTTCGTCCCAGTCGCTGACCGTAACGGTAATTTTGGAGGATGTGACGTCGATGCGAATGGGGATCACCACCTCTTTGCCGCAGTGATAGTCGATCCGTTCGCCGTACCGGGCCAGGTAGTCGGACAAAGAAATTTCTCCGATCGTCTCTTCTTTCAGGCGAAGAGTTATCCGTACCTCGTTCTGACGTCCGAAACAGAATACGTCGAATGTGCCTTTCATCGTTCCCGTTTCGTCCTTTTCCAGCAGCGGCGTGAAACGCATCGTTTCCTGCAAAGGTTCTCCCCGGTAGTCGATTCCCGCAGGGATTCCGTCGAACAGCACCCGGAAGTCGTCCGCGCTGCCGGAGAGCTTATCGGCGCCGGTTACGCTCAGTTCGATACGGAAATATTTCTTGCAGAGTTCTATCCGGCGCACCTGCGGCCGGCCCCGCCGTACGGAAAAGTGCGTGAGGGCGTGGAAAAGACGCTCGGCGGTGCGGTTGGTCCCCGTATCTTTCCTTTTGCACAGCAGCTCCGTCATCCGCGACACACCGGGCGTAAGCACCGGACGTTCCATGCCGTCCGCGTTGGCGAAGGTGACGACCGTATATTCCCCGGCGGGAACGCCGCTAAGCAGGGTTATCGAGTCGGTAAAACGTTCCCCGAAAGCGGTTATTTCCCGCAGAAACATCCCCGCAGGATCGAACAGCAGGGAGACCGTATGTCCGATCTCTTCGTGCGTCGTGTTGTTTCCGCTCATGTCGGTGTACCGGTATTCCACTACGAGGGTCGGTTTGGGATTGATTTCCATGTCGGCCTGTTCGTTCAGCGTGCAGGCGCAGAGTATTCCCGTAAGAAAAAGAAACAAAAGAGGTTTCATGGCATTAAGGATTGGTTGCGAGTTCAGTCAGTTCGGGATCGAGTTTTGCGCGGAACCTCAGCCTCGGTTC
>ERZ825896.3006-NODE-3006-length-14939-cov-3.134776_pt1 | contig 14939 bp, 13 predicted proteins | sample MGYA00519858_ERZ825896 | MGnify/ENA primary metagenome ERZ825896 (study PRJEB31778, sample SAMEA3449214) | human gut metagenome | biome: human gut; feature: human-associated habitat; material: faeces | place: United Kingdom | collected 2010/2012 ... | reverse complement strand
AAGCGATGTTTACATCTCCGAGGCACTCGGCAAGAACATCAGCGCCAAGGCCGCGCCGGACGGAGAATATTACGACTGCATAGAGCTGAGCAACCGGGGGACGGAAACCGTCTCCCTTTCTGGCTGCGCGCTTTCCGACAATCCCAAGAACCCGGCAAAGTGGGTTTTCCCGGAAGGCACGGAGCTTGCGCCCGGGGAGTACCTTGTGGTGTATGCCTCCGGCGAAAATAAGAAGGACGCCAGGAACGATCTGCACACGAACTTCAACTTAAGCGCCGCGGGCGCTTCCATTTATTTGTTCGGTGCGGACGGGCTTTTGATGGACAAATTGCAAACCGGCGCTTTTTTGAACGACATGAGTTATGGCTTGGATGCGGACGGGATGTATGCCTGTTTTGAAACGGCGACGCTTGGCGCGGCGAATGGCAGAGGGCAGAAGGGCGTGACGGGCATGGTGCAGTTTTTGACCACGCCGGGCATTTACGACGGCGAGATCGAGATTGCGCTTTCCGCACCTCAGGGCGAAACCATCCACTACACGCTCGATTGTACGACCCCCACGCCAAACTCCCCGGTATATGACGGCCCCATCAAGGTTGCGAAGAATACCGTAGTGCGCGCGGTTTCTATGCGCGAAGGATATGTGACCAACTACACCGTATCCGGCACGTTCCTTTTTAAAAGCGACGATGTAAACCACAGCCTGCCCGTTGTGACGCTTGTGACGGACCCGGACAACCTCTGGAGCAGCGAGAAGGGCATATACGCGTTCGGCGAAAATTACGACCCAACGCTTGCCTATGGCGATGCGATTACTACGGCAAACTTCTGGAAATCCAAAACCGCGCCCGATGAATGGGAGCGGCTGGGCTGCCTTGGCGTGTTTGACGAAAGCGGGCGCGAGGTTTTTTCCCAGAACATCGGCATGCGCATTGCGGGCAGCTTTGGGCGCGGGCGCGCGCAGAAGGGCTTCAACCTCATTGCGCGGGACGCTTATGGCGACAACCGCATGGCATACCCTTTTTTTGAGGATTTGGACTACACGGAATATAAATCGATCGTCCTGCGCGCGGGGGCGCAGGATCAGAACAGCGGCAAGTTCCGCGATGAGCTGGCGGCTGGCCTGCTCGTGGGCAGCGACGTAAACTTTCTCTATCAGGCATATAAGCCCTATGTGCTTTACCTCAACGGCGAATACTGGGGCGTGTATTTCATGAAGGAAAAGCGCAACCGCTTCTTCGTTGCGCAGCACGAAGGTACGGACGACAACGTGAACCTGGACATCATCCGTTCGGCGGGCAAAGGCTCTGTTTACTATGGCTCCAACGCGGAGTGGCAGGAGTTTATGACGTGGCTCAACGGCACGGGAAACGACCTTTCTTCCGCTTCGAATTATGCCTACGCAGAGGAGCGCGTGGATCTCGACAGCTTCATGGATTATATGATCTGCGAGATCTACTCCGCCAATTCCGATGTTTGGAACATCCAGTATTACAAGATCAAGGGCGGCAAGTGGAAATGGATTTACTATGATTTTTGCTGGAGCTTCGGCGCAAGCGAGAACCGCACCAACCATCAAACCCTTTCCATCCGCAGGCTGTCCAGCAAGCCCTGCTCCGACCTGTTCAACGCACTTTTGAAGAACAGCGACTGGCGCGACCGCTTCTGCCGCCGCTTCGCGGAGCTGCTTAACACGATTTATGCCCCGGAGACCGTGCTTGCAAAAATCGATGAACTGTACGCTCAGGTGGAGCCGGAAGTGGCGCGCGAACGGGAAAAGTTCAACGGCGAAACATGGCTTGGCGTCAAGCAGCACAACGAAGTGCGCGGCACCTATGAAGGCTTCATAAAGCAGGTGCAAATCATGCGCGAATTTGCATCCGGCCGCCCGGAGTCGCTCAAACAGCAGATTCAAAAGGAATTCGGCCTTTCCGATTCGTATATGCAGGAGGTGTTCGGATGAGCAAGATCCCACAGTACAGGCACGAGCTGAAATATTACATCAACCAGGGCGCATACACGTTCCTTTCCAAGAAGCTTTCGCTCACTATGGAGCAGGACAAGTATGCCCGAAAAAACGGCGGAGAATATTTGATCCGCAGCCTGTATCTTGACGACATGGACGATTCCGCTTTCCGCGAAAAGCTGGATGGCATCGACAACCGGGACAAGTTCCGCATCCGCATTTACAATATGTCGGATGCGGCGATCAAGCTTGAATGCAAGCACAAGGAGGGCGGCTACATCAAGAAAACTTCCCTTGCACTTTCCCGGGAGGAATACGAACGGCTCAGAAAAGGGGATTATACCTTCCTGCTGCACCGGCCGGAGCCGTTTGCGCGGCGCATGTTTGCGGAGTTTGCAACAAAGCCGCTGAGGCCCTGCGTGATTGTGGATTATATGCGCGAGGCGTACACCTTCCCCGTGCAGGATGTGCGCGTGACGTTTGACAAGGATGTGCGCACCGGCTACCGCAGCACGGACCTGTTTAACGCGCACATCCCCACATACCGCGTGATCGACGATTACGACATGGTGTTAGAGGTGAAGTTCAACCAGTACCTGCCCACATACATCCGCTCGCTTTTACAGCTTGACGCACATGTGCGCAGCGCGGTCAGCAAGTACTGTTTGTGCAGGAAATTTGAATTGTAAGGCAATTCGGGTCCAATTGATAATTGACAATGCAGGATTGTCAATTATACTGAAAAGCAGGCTGCTGCATAAACTGGCAGGTTGAATTCAGCGAACCGAAGGCAGCAATGCAGAGCGGGCATTTCCCATCGCCCATTGTAATTTGTAAATTGACACGGAGGTTTTCCCATGAACGATTTTTCCCTTTCAGACATTTTCTCCATCACGCTCAACCCGTTGCAGGTGATCACGTCGCTCCTGATCGCGCTTCTGGTCGGCCTTTTCATCTTTTTCATTTATAAGAAGACGTTCGGCGGTGTGATGTATTCACGCAACTTCAACCTGAGCCTCATCATGCTTACGATGGTCACCTCGCTCATGCTCATGCTCATCAGCAACAGCCTTGCGGTTTCCATGGGCATGGTCGGCGCGCTCTCCATCGTGCGTTTCCGCACGGCCGTCAAGGATCCGCTCGACACGGCTTACATGTTCTGGAGCCTGACGATGGGCATTCTGCTCGGCGCGGAGCTGTACACCATCGCGCTGGTCGTCGTCGCGGGCATTTCCATCGCGATGCTGGCGCTGGCGTTCTTCCGCCTGCGCACCCCGAACACCTTCCTGCTCGTCACCCACTACGATCAGGCCGCCGAAGCGGAGGTCATGGATTTCATCCGCCGCATCAAGGTGCAGCGTCTGCGCAGCAAGACCGTCACCCCCGGCGGCGTGGAACTGACCGTCGAGGTGCAGCTCCGCGAGCGCTTTGACATCGTCAACAAGCTGATGGACACCGAGGGCGTTCACAACGCGACGCTGATCGCCTGCCAGTCCGAAGCGGGCAACTAAGGAGCCGATATGATCATCCGCAACATTCCGCTGCGACATGAGCTGAAATATTTCATCACCCCGGCGGAGCTGAATGTGCTGCGCAGTTCGCTGAAGCCCGTGATGCAGCTCGATCCCAACGGCAACGAAAACAATGAATACCACATCCGCTCGCTGTATTTCGACACGATCAACGACGATGCGCTGGAAGAAAAAATCGCGGGCGTGGGCAACCGAAAAAAATACCGCATCCGCATCTACAATTTCAGCGACCGCGTCATCAAGCTGGAATGTAAGAGCAAATACGGCGATTTGATTTCCAAGCAGTCCGTCTCCATCCCCCGCGAATTGGCCGATCAGCTCATCGCGGGCGACCCGGAGGGCTTGCAGCGCATGCGCCATCCCCTGCTGCACGACGTATACCGCGAGATGAAAACGCGGCTGCTGCGCCCGGTGGTCATTGTGGATTACATCCGCGAGGCGTATATCCACCCCGCCGAGGAAGTGCGCATCACGTTTGACAAGCAGATTCGCACCGGTCTGTATCAGACCGCCATGTTCGATGCGTCGATCCCCACCTATCCGGTCTTCGACGACCCGGTGGAGGTGCTGGAAGTCAAGTACGACGAGTTTCTGCCGACGTATATGCAGGCGATTCTCAGCGGCGTGACGGCTCAGCGCAGCGCGGTGAGCAAGTATACCTGGTGCAGGCGATACGAGAACAAGGAGTTTTAAGGGGACGTTGGGGCTTCTCGCCCCAAACCCTCGGCAGGAACCTGAGGTTCCTGCACTTCCCACTATAAAAATTCTCCGATGGAAAACCATCGGAGAATTTTTTATGCTCACTGATTAAAACCGCCGCGAAGCGATAATGGGAGTCTGAGGGATGAAATCCCTCAGGCAGGTTTGGGCGGCAGCCCAACGTCTCCTTACCGAGAGCCCTTGTCGTAGGGAATACCCTCCGCCTTCGGCGCGCGGGATTTTTTGCTGGTGAACGCCAGAATAATCATCGAGGCGATGAACGGAATCATGTTATACATGTTCTGCGTCCAGCCCAGATCGGCGAGGAACGGAATCGAGCTGGCAATATTCGCCAGCGACTTGAACAACGCGAAGAACACCGCCGCAAGGAAGATGCGGAACGGCTTCCACTGGCCGAAGATCATAACCGCCAGCGCGAGGAAGCCCGCGCCGGAAACGCCGACCTCGAAATTCCAACTGGAGACGGACGGGATGATGTACGCCATGCCGCCGATGCCGCCGAGCGCGATCATATCGGGATGGGGCATGGTTTCAAAGCCGACTACCTGAACCGGCCGGCGGCCGGTGATGGTGAGCATCGGGCCGATGCTGTGGGTACAGTAAAACGCCGGATGCATCCGGTTGCGCCAGTGGTTGCGCTCGCCGTAGGTGATCCCGGGCCAGATGGAGGAACAGTCGTGGACATACTCGCCCTCGGCATACATCACCTCGCCGATATCTCCGTTCTGATAACGGCGCCACATTTCAAACGTATGGGCCATATAGCAGTAGTTTTCCGCATAAGCATACACGCACCCGCTTTCCTCGACCGCCTCGATGAGCTCCACCGCCTGGGCCATGGTCTCGCAGGGCAGCACCTCGCTGAGGACATGCCGGCCCGAACGCAGGAGCCGGATAGCGTAGGGCGCGTGTTCATTGGCGTAGTTGGCCAGCACCACCGCGTCCATATCGTGCTTGAAAAAGTCCTCGAAGTTATTGTAACAGGCAACGGTCTGGCCATGCTTCTCCGCCTCGTTCTTGACGTTGTCCAAAATCCACTGGACCTTGTCGCAGACGGCGACCAGCTCGGCGTCCGGATGCCCCATCAGGACGGTGATCATCGTCATCCCCCGATAGCCGCCGAATACGCCGATCTTCAATTTTCCACTCATGTGCGGTTCCTCCCTGTACGTCCGTATTTGATTTCATTATACCGGTCTTTTTCGTTTCCGCTCATGTACAGAATAACCAGATTGGTTAATCCAAGTTTGTGAAAAAAGCGATATGGAAAAGGTTGGTGCCTCCCCTTGTGCTTTATACGGCAATAGCCTATAATAACATTGTGACATCCATGTCACAATGTAGAAAAGGGTCACTTTTTAAGGAGGATGCGTCATGTCGGTTATCGTCTTGAAAAAGGCCTCTGTCCGGGTGGAGGAATTTCCCTGGGGGAGGCTGGAATGGCATGCGGGCGGAGCCCTGCAAAACAGCGGCACGCTCACACTCGGCCGCTGTATCCTGAAGCCCGGCTGCGGCAACACGCCCCATATCCATCCCAACTGCTGCGAAATCCTGCGTGTCGAGAGCGGCCGCATCGCCCACCGATACGGCGGCCGGAGCGTCGACATGGAGCCGGGCGACACCATCACCATTCCCGCCGGGGTGTATCACGGCGCCGTCAACCTCGGAGAGGGGGAGGCGGTAATGACCATCGTCTTCGACACCCCCGACCGACAGACTGACTTTTCCGTTTTGGAACCCGGCGAGGAGGGTGACCATGGATAAAAAAATCAGCTTTACGGGCAAGCTTATCGACACCCCCAAAATCCGGGCCGGCTTCATCGGCTGCGGCTCCCACGCCTTTCGGAACATCTATCCGGCCCTGCAGTTCTGCGATGTCGACCTCGTCGCCGTCTGCGACCTCGACCTGCCAAAAGCGCAGGCATTCGCCAAACAATTTGGCGCAGGGAGCGCCTACGCCGACTACCATGAGATGCTCGAAAGGGAAACCCTCGACGCCGTGTTCGTCGTGGTCGGATACCGGAAGCGTCCCGCCTATCCCGCTATCGCCCTCGCCTGCCTGCAGGCCGGGGTAAACGTATGGATCGAGAAACCGCCGGCGGCGTCCTGCGCCGAGCTCGAGACCCTGCGGCGGGTTTCGGCCGAAACCGGGAAGCTGGTGGGGGTCGGCCTAAAAAAAATGTTCTTCCCCGCGAACGAAAAGGCGATGGAGCTGACGCGGCGCGCGGATTTCGGGCGGGTTTCCCTGGCAAGCATCCAGTACCCGCAATACGTCCCTACAAAAGAGGAATTCGATACCTATTTACATACCGAGGCCGACGTCCCGCCGGTCATGTGGTTCCTGGACCATCTCTGCCATCCGGCCTCCCTGATGGTCGCGCTCTTCGGCATGCCCCAGACCCTCTATTATGAACGCAGCGCCGAGGGGGCCGGCAGCGCGCTCTTCACCTATGCGGACGGCCCGGTGGTCAGCCTGCAGCTGACCCACGGCGCCTCCTCCAACGGCGGGATGGAACGCACCCTTCTCGTATCCGACCGGGGCCGCCATATCGTGGTCGACAACAATGTCCGGGTCTCCTATCACCGCGGCCCCTCCCTCTCATACGGAGACGAACCGGACTTTTTCCGGGGCGGGACCGAAGAGGCCACGGCCGTTTGGGAACCCGAATTCTCCCTCGGGCAGCTGTATAACAAAGGGCTTTTCCTGCTGGGATACTACAATGAACTCCAGGAATTCGCCTCGGCGGTGCTCGGGCGGCGCCCCATGAAGAAGGGGACGCTGGAACAGGCCCTGCAGGTGACCCGGATTTTTGAGAAATTCGCGCAAGGCAGCGGCCAGCGCCTGACGTTCTGACGTCTGTATGCGGCAACACTGCCATCCGGACCGGCCCGGGAGCAGGCTCCCGGGCCGGTTTCCGCATTCGGTACGGATAAAGGTGTGGCTCCTGGATGCTCCGCCTGAAATGCCGCAAAACTGGCGAATGAAAATGAACAAACTCACCATTGTAATTCGAGCGGAAAAGGTATATACTATCTCTGTATTCGCGCTTTTTTATGGGGCTATGGCCGGGAGTGCCGTGGCCCTGAATTACGTTCTTTTATGCCGGCGGAAGGGGTGGCAATTATGGAAGAGATGATCAAATGCATCATCGATATGGATAAAAAGGCCCGGGAAATCACCGACGCCGCGCAGCAGGAAAAAATCGACTGCGAAAAAGAAATCGCGCAGAAAGCCGCGCAGCTGCGCAGCGATTACCTGGAACGGGCACGCCGGCGCATCCAGGTCAACGCTGAAACCGAGCGCACCCTCGCCGAACAGGAATGGCGCCGGCAAAAGGCCAAATACGACAAGCAGCGGGAGGACTTGGAAGCCTCCTACGGCGCCCATCACGAGGACTGGGTCAAGCAGATCGTCGCAAACGTCCTCTCCGATTGACCGCCTCCCGCCGAACCGATATAGAAAGGACATGGTGCCGGGATGCCCGCCTCTCCGTATTCCTCCAACGTCATCCTCGCCAAGGCCCGCGCCATGTATGGCCGCTGCCTGACCGCGCAGGATTTCCACAATCTTCTCGCCTGCCACAGCGTCAGCGAGATCGCCTCCTATCTGAAAAACCGCACCGCCTACGCAGGTGTGCTCGCGGACATCAACGAATCCACCATCCACCGCGGGCATTTGGAATCCCTGCTCAGGCGAAAGCTGTGGAATGACTATGCCTCCCTCTCCCGTTATGACCGGACGGTGGGGATGCGGATGTCCGACTATCTCATCCAGCTGGCTGAAATCCAGCAGATCCTCGCCTGCCTGCGGCTGATGAGCGCCGGCCGGACCCAGGAATTCTTTTTCGCCATGCCGATGTTCCTAAACGGTCACACCCATCTCGACCTTGCCCGCATGGCGCACTCGAAAAATTACGCCGAGCTTCTCGACGCCCTGGGGAATACGCCGTACCGCGCGATCCTGGAACGCTTTCCGCCGGAAGAGGGGCGCATCCCCTTCACGTCCATCGAAAACGCGCTGTACACCCGGCTGATGCATACCCTTCTGTCAATTGTAAACGATACGAAGGGGGATCTGCACAAAGAACTGCTCCGCCTGTGCGGCTCCCAGATCGACGCCCAGAACGTCTCCCGCATCCTGCGGTTAAAAACCTATTTCGGCGCCGATCCTGACACCATCCGTTCCCAGCTTCTTCCGTCCGGCGGCACCATCCCGCGAAAGATACTCGAACGGATGCTGCAGGCCTCCACGGCGGACGAGGTGCTCTCCCTGTTCTTCACCACCCCGGCGGGGCGGCAGCTTCCTGAAGCACACCGCGCCTTCGTCCACGATCTGTATCACCGTGTCCCCTATTTCAACGCACGGCACGACATGCATTTTTCCATCCATCCCATGGTGGTGCTGGTTTCCTATGTCCTCATCACCGAGGTGGAGCTCGATGACATCATCAACGTTATCGAGGGCATCCGCTACGGTCTGTCCCCAGAAGAAATTAAACCCATGCTGGTCCTCGTCGAACATTAAGGAGGTGATCCCGTGGCTGTAGCCAAAATGAAACTTGTCAGCATCATCGGGCATATGCAAAACCTAGATGCCGTGGTCCGGGTGTGCGGAAGCTGCGGCGTCTTTCAACCGGACGACGCCCTGACCTTTTTCTCGGACACCTCCGGCTTTGCCGCGATCAAGGAAGACAATCCTTACGCCGATCCCCTCAGCCGTCTGGAGGCGGCTGCCGGCCGGGCCGGCGGGACGCTCGCGTTGACCGATCTGCCCGAAACCCTGTCGGACCAGGAGCTGGCCGATTATGTCCAGGATTTCTCTTCGACGGTTGCTGAGCTGTCCCGGCAGCGGACGGATCTCGCGGCCAGACAGGAGTCACTCTCCAAAGACCTCGAACAGTTCGAGCACTTCAGGGGGCTGGATATCGAGCTCGAGGACATCCTCTCCTGCAAAACCATCAAGGTGCGGTTCGGCCGCCTGCCGAAGGAGAGCTTTGAAAAGCTCAAAGCCTACAACGACAATCCATACGTCCTCTTTTTCCCCGGCGTCACCGACGCGGAGTATTACTGGGGCGTGTATTTCGCCCCGATGGAGGCGGCCGCCGAGGTCGACCGGATCTTCTCGAGCCTCTATTTTGAACGGCTGCGTATCCCTTCCGCGGTCGGCACCCCCGATGAGATCGTCGAAAACCTGAAAAAGGAACTCGAGCGGGTCGCGCTGGATACCGCGGAGGCGCAGAAAAAACTCGCCGATTACTGGCAGTCCGAGGCTTCCCGCTGCCAGCAGGTGTACAGCCAGCTCAAGGAGCTGGATTATTATTTCAGCGTGCGCCGCTATGCGGCCCGCTACAACGACAAATTCATCCTTGCCGGCTGGCTGCCCCATCGGGAGGAGAAAGCCCTGCGCGCCGCTCTCGACAAGGTCGACGGCATCGAGTATTCCTTCGAGCAGCCGAGCTCGGACACCCACCACGTGCCGCCAGTCAAGCTGCGCAACTGCCGTCTCTTCCGGCCCTTCGAATTTTTCGTGGATATGTACGGCCTGCCCCGCTACAACGAGATCGATCCGACCGCCTTCGTCGCTATCACCTACACCATCCTGTTCGGCATCATGTTCGGCGATCTCGGCCAGGGCGTCTGCGTGGCCGTCATCGGCTGGCTGATGTGGAAATACAAAAAAATGGCGGTTGGCCGCATCCTCATTCCCTGCGGCATCTCCTCGGCGGTGTTCGGCCTGGTGTTCGGCTCGGTATTCGGGTTTGAGCATGTGCTCGATCCCCTCTATCACGCCCTGTTCGGCCTGGAGGAAAAACCCATCGAGGTGATGAACCCTTCTATGACGGTCAACATCATCCTCGGCGCCGTTTTGATCGGCCTGTTCCTCATCATGGTCGCCATGGTGCTCAACATCGTCTCAAGCCTGCGCCGCCGGGATTATGAAAGCGGCCTCTTCGGCCCCAACGGCATCGCGGGGCTTGTGTTCTACGCCTCCCTGGTGGCTGGGTTGGGCGGCCAGTTCATCGGCCTGCACCTGATCAGCGTCCCCTACGTACTGGCGCTTATCGTGCTCCCTCTCCTGCTGATCTTTCTGCGGGAGCCCCTCGGCCGCCTGGCGGCGGGAGACCCGGACTGGAAGCCGGAAAAGTGGGGGGAGTTCATCCTGCAGAACTTCTTTGAATTGTTCGAAATCATGCTCTCCTACCTGTCCAATACCATGTCTTTCCTGCGGGTGGGCGCGTTCGTTCTGGTGCACGCCGGCATGATGATGGCGGTTTTTGCCATCGGCAATATGTTCCACGCTTTCGGCTTTACCGTGGCCGTCATCATCGGCAACGCCCTCGTGATGGTGATGGAGGCCCTCCTCGTCGCCATCCAGGTCATGCGCCTCGAATTTTATGAAATGTTCAGCCGGTATTACAACGGCGACGGCCGGTCGTTTAGGCCCTTGTCCCTGGCCGCGGATACGAAACCCGGGAAATGATCCCGGATTCCGACATAAAACATGCATGTCAACCAAAGGAGGAACTATCATGAACCCATTTCTGTTTCTGATTCCGGTCACCCTGCTCGCGCTGTCCGTCGCCGTTTCCATCATCCTGGTGAAAAAGGGCAAGACGCCCCGCCGCGCTATGGCCATCCACTTCCTGTCCCTGGCCCTGATCCTAGCCGTGTGCGTCATGCTGCCCTTCGGGGCCTCGGCCGCGCCCGCGGATGAGGCTGGCGACGGTGCCGCGGCCACCGAGCAGGCCGCCGGAGACGGTTTCGCAGAAGGGATGAAAAACATCGGCAAATACATCGGCGCGGGCCTGGCGGTGGGCCTGGCAGGCATCGGCGGCGGCATCGCCGTCGCGGCAGGTGCCCCGGCCGCCATCGGCGCCACGGCGGAGGATCCGAAATCCTTTGGTAAATCCATCATCTTCGTGGCCCTGGGCGAAGGCTTTGGCCTCTACGGCCTGCTGATCTCGATCCTCTGCCTGATGATGTAGGCCAGACCCTTCCCGTATCTGTGAAGCAACACAATTCGGGTCTGGCCGATGGGGTCTCCCGGGCCATTCGAGCGGGGCTCGAATGGCGGGTGGCCGGCCCTGGAGTACCCCCGGCATATGTTCCGGCCAGGGGCCGGTCCGGCGGATATTGGACCGCGCGGCTGGGCAAGCCCTTCCCGTTGCTGTAAACCAACGCAATTCGGGTCCGGCCGGTAGCGTTCCCCGGGCCAGTCCAACACGACGTTTGTATAGGATGGCGTACAGGGACCGGCCCGCAGCAGATTCGGATAAAGCCCAAATATCTCCCGCAAATCAACCGGAAGGAGGCGCCCGCCGTGCGCTTTTTCCTTATCAGCGACAACAACGACACCCGGCTGGGGATGCGCCTGACCGGCATCGAGGGCGTGGTGGTCCATGAACCCGACGAGGTCAACCGGGCCTTGTCCGACGCTATGCAGCAGGAGGATATCGCCGTCATCCTGATGACCGAGCAGCTCGTCAAGCTGTGCGGCCCGCTGGTGGATGATCTCAAGCTCCACCGCGCCCGCCCCCTGATCGTGGAAATTCCCGACCGGCACGGAGGCGGCCGCGCCAAGGATTCCATCACCCGTTACGTGCGTGAGGCTATCGGCATCAAGATCTGACCGCAGAAAGGCGTGAAACACATGGCGAACAGCGACGAGAAAATCAGCAAATTTGTGCAGGCCATCACCCAGTACGCGCAGGAGCAGCGGGACAAGATCCACCGGGAGGTGGAGGATTTCAAGTCCGAACGCCTGCAGAACGCCGAGCAGGAGGTCCTGCGCGACTCCTATCAGCTCATCCAGAAGGAGCGGGCGGACCTGCGCCACCAGATGAGCCGTGAGATGTCCCGCCGGGATCTGGAGGCCCGCAAGGAGCTGCTCGCCCTGCGTCGGGATATGACGGAACGGATTTTTGCCGATGCCGAAGCCACGCTGCGCGCTTATGTGGAGACGCCTCCCTATATCGAACACCTGAAAGCTTCACTGGCCGCACTCGCAAAGGTGCTGCCGGCCGAAGGGACGGTTTTTGAAATCGCCCGCCGGGACGGGGCGCTGCTCGATATCCTGCGCCCCCTCTGCCCTCCCGGCGCATCCATCGGCCTTGCGGACGATATCGTGCTCGGCGGGATGCGCGGCGTCAACGCCGCGGCGGGCATGCTTGCCGACGATACCCTCGACACCCGCCTCGAAAGCCAGCGGGAGTGGTTCGTCTCCCATTCCGGCCTGACCGTCGGATGACCGTCCCGGTCCTTTCATACCCCCTCAAATCCTTTATCGTATCAGTCGATGGTTTGGGTATCCACGTTCCTCTGGCCATAAATCTCATGGCCTCCCCTCCGGCGGCAGCGTGTATTCCCGGAAACGTCCCCGCCGGCGCGGCGCATTCATCGGTTTACAGAAAGGCGTGATCCTGCATGAGCAATACCATATACGGTATCAACGGCCCGGTCGTCACCCTGCTCGGGGAAACCGGTCTGTCCATGATGGAAACGGTCCTGGTGGGAAAAGACCGGCTGGTAGGCGAGGGCATCGGCATCAATGACCGGCAGACCACCGTCCAAGTCTATGAAAACACCACCGGCCTTCATGCGGGTGAACCGGTGCATACGACGGGCGGCCCGCTGTGCGCCACCCTGGGCCCTGGGATTCTGACGAATATTTTCGACGGCATCGAACGGCCCCTGAAAGCGATCGCCGCACAATCCGGCGACTTCATCAGCCGGGGGGTGTCGGTCTCGGCCCTGGATGAGGACAAAACCTGGGACGTCACGGTGACGGTGAAGCCGGGCGACCGCCTCACCGGCGGCTCCGTCTACGCGACCTGTCCCGAAACCCCGATTATCCTCCATAAATGCATGGTGCCGCCCGCCCTGTCCGGCGATGTGGTGGAAGTAAGGCCCGACGGCCCCTATCGGATCCGGGACACCATCGCCGTCCTCAAGGACGCCAAGGGCACGCTGCACGAGCTCTCCCTTTGCCAGCAGTGGCCCATCCGGATTCCCCGCCCCATCCGGCGGCGCCTCTACGCCGACCGGCCCCTCATCACGGGCCAGCGGGTCATCGATACCCTCTTCCCCGTTGCCAAAGGCGGCACCGCGGCGATTCCGGGAGGGTTCGGCACCGGCAAGACCATGACCCAGCACCAGCTCGCCAAATGGTGCGACGCCGACATCATCGTCTATGTCGGCTGCGGCGAGCGCGGCAACGAGATGTCCCAGGTGCTCGAGGAATTCTCCGGCCTGATCGATCCGAAATCCGGCCGTCCCATGACCGACCGCACCACCCTCATCGCCAACACCTCTAACATGCCGGTCGCCGCCCGTGAGGCGTCGATTTACACCGGCATCACCCTCGCGGAATATTACCGCGACATGGGCTACCATGTGGCCATCATGGCCGATTCCACCTCCCGCTGGGCCGAAGCACTCCGCGAAATCTCCGGACGCCTCGAGGAAATGCCCGCCGAAGAAGGGTTTCCCGCCTATCTGCCCTCCCGCCTCTCTGAATTTTACGAGCGGGCCGGCATGGCCGAAACCCTCTCCGGAGCCGAGGGGAGCGTCACCATCATCGGCGCCGTCTCTCCCCAGGGGAGCGACTTTTCCGAACCGGTCACCCAGAACACCAAGCGCTTCACCCGCTGTTTCTGGGCTCTGGACAAAGCCCTGGCCTATGCCCGCCATTATCCGGCCATCAACTGGACCCAGAGCTACAGCGAATATCTCGGCGACCTCGCCGCCTGGTATACCCAAAACGTCGGGGACGATTTTCTCGCCTGCCGCAGCCAGATCGCCCAGCTCCTTCAGGAGGAGAGCAGCTTGATGGAGATCGTCAAGCTCATCGGCGCCGATGTCCTTCCCGACGACCAGAAGCTGGTCATCGAAATCGCGCGGGTCATCCGGGTCGGATTCCTCCAGCAGAACGCCTATCACAAGGACGACACCTATGTCCCCCTGTCGAAACAGTTGGGGATGATGAAGGTTATGCTGTATCTCTACCAGTCCTCCAGGGCCCTCGTAGCCGCGCAGGTGCCCCTTTCCACGATCCTGGCGACCGGCCTGTTCGACAAGGCGGCCCGGATCAAGTACGATGTCCCGAACGATCAGCCGGAGCTCCTCGACGCCTACACTGCGGATATCGACCGGACCTTCGCGGACCTGCGCGCCTCCCGGCCGGCGTAATGTTCGCCCCGCACTTCCACTCGAAAGGATGAAGCCTATGATCATCGATTATATCGGCGTCAAGGAGATCAACGGGTCCCTGATTACCCTCGATGGTATTCGGGACGCCACCTTTGAAGAAACGGTCCTCATCCGTCTGGAAAATGGCACCGAACGCTCCGGCCGTATCGTGCAGATGGAGGGCGACCGGGTGGTCATCCAGGTGTTCGAGGGGACCAACGGCCTCTCCCTGTCCAATACCCGTACCCGGCTGCAGGGCCATCCGGTGGAAATGCCTCTTTCCCCCGAGCTGCTCGGCCGGATCTTCGACGGCGCGGGCCGTCCCGCGGACGGGCTGGGAGAGCTCTTCCCCGTCGTCCGGCGGGATATCAACGGCACCGCCATCAACCCCGTGTCCCGGCAGTACCCCCGCTCCTGCATCTACACCGGCATCGCCTACCTCATCACGGTGACGCTGCTGATTCTCCCCTACCTGGTGCTGCCGCCCCAGGATTATACCCTGGCCTTGATCATCATGGTGGTAACGGTGGTTT
>ERZ825896.3000-NODE-3000-length-14961-cov-31.628203_pt1 | contig 14961 bp, 8 predicted proteins | sample MGYA00519858_ERZ825896 | MGnify/ENA primary metagenome ERZ825896 (study PRJEB31778, sample SAMEA3449214) | human gut metagenome | biome: human gut; feature: human-associated habitat; material: faeces | place: United Kingdom | collected 2010/2012 ... | reverse complement strand
CGGAAAGGGCTATTCTCCCCCTTCGGGGGGAGAATAGCTTTTTGTCTACAGTCTGAAACCCGTTTCGGGTTTCAGACCGATTACGCCTGTTCCTCCCCGACGGAGAGCTTGGCCACCTCGTCGCGGATGACGTCCACCACGCCGCCGTCCACCATGCTCTTGGCCTGACGGATCGCGCAGAAGATCGCGCGCGCGTTGGAGTTGCCGTGCGCTTTGATGACCGCGCCCTCCACGCCCAGCAGCGGCGCGCCGCCGATTTCGGTGGAATCAAAGCTGCGCTTGATCCCGCGGAACGTGTCCTTCGCCAGCAGCGCGGCCAGCTTGCCCTTGGTCGAATCCATCAGGCCGCCCTTAATCAGGCCAAAGATCATGGAGATCACGCCCTCGGTGTTCTTGAGCAGCACGTTGCCGACAAAGCCATCCGCCGCGACGACGTCCGCCTTGCCCGCCAGCGCATCGCGCGCCTCGACATTGCCGATAAAATGGAACGGCTGCGGCTTTTCCATCAGCGCGTAGGCTGCCTGTGCCTGCTCGTTACCCTTGGCCGCCTCCACGCCGATGTTCAGCAGGCCGACCTCCGGGTCGCTCACGTTCATCACGCGGCGCATGTAGGCGCTGCCCATCATCGCGAATTGCACGATCCACTTCGGCTGGCAATCCGTGTTCGCGCCCGCGTCCACCAGCAGCATCGGGCGGCCCGGCACGGGCAGAAGCGTCGCCAGCGCGGGGCGGTCAATGCCCTTGATGCGGCCGATTTTGAACATCGCGCCCGCCATCAGCGCGCCCGTCGAACCGGCGGAGACAAACGCCTGCGCCTCCTTGCGGCGGACGATGTCCATGCCGACGACGAAGGTGGAATTTTTCTTGCGGCGCAGCGCCATGACGGGGTGCTCCTCGGTGGTGATGACCTCCGGCGCGTCCACCACCGTCAGGCGCTCGCGCACCTTGTCCAGCGCCTCCGCGTCGCCATAGGCCGAAATCGTCTCCTCCACCAGCGCCTGCGGGCCGACGAGGATGATGTCCATATCCGGGTATTCGCGCAGCGCGTCGATGGCGCCGTCCACGTTGACCTTGGGGGCGAAATCGCCGCCCATCGCGTCTACGACAATTTTCATGGTTTCTTCTCCTTTATCTTCTCGTAAAGGCATACATGCCGATGCCCGCGGCAATCGCGAGATTGAGCGAATCGATCTGATGGCTGTGCGGGATGAGCGTGCTCACGCCCATCTGCGCGAAGGCGTCTGGCAGGCCGCTGGCCTCGTTGCCGAAGACGAGCGAAAACGGCCCGTCCACCTTCTGCACGGCCTCGTCGAGCGGCACGGCGCCCGTCAGCATGAACGGGAAAAGCCGGCGCAGCGGATACTGCGCGCGGTATTGATCGAAGGAATCGAAGTGGCGCACATTGAGCGAGAACGCCGCGCCCATCGACGCGCGCACCACGCGGGGATCGTCCGAATCGACCGCCGGGCGGATGATCGCGATGTTCTTGAGGCCAAAGCCGAGCGCCGTGCGCAGGATCGTGCCCAGATTGCCGCTGTCGCTGGGGTGGTGGAGCACGATGTGCGGGCTGTCCTCGTCAAACCTGCCCTCCGCCTTTTTATAGACCATCGCCGCAAAGCAATTTTCTTTTTTGGAAATGCGCTCCAGCGCGCGGTCTGCGACCTCCACGCGGACGCCCGCCTCCTGCGCGTCCCTTTCCAGCGCCTGCACGCCCTCGCTCTGCAAGCCGTTTGAGGAAACCAGCAGCCGCATGCAGCGCTTCTTGGCATTTTTGAGGCACTCCGTCGCGGGGAAAATGCCCGGCGCGTAGGAATAATCCAGCGCCTTGTCATACGCCTCCAGCTTTGCCAATCGCTTTCCCTCCTTTGATTTTCAAACACATTCAACCATTTTGTCATTATAGCAGACTTGGCCGCCCGCATCAAGCAAAAGCGCGAAAAAAACGGCGCGGCGCGGGTTTGCGCCACGGTTTCTCGTCCAATCCTCACGGTTTCCCTTCTTTATTATTGTTCAATCATTGACTGTTTTCTGTTTATACTTGTAAAAACATCGCTTTTCGCTTATAATGTCATGTTGAAAAAAGCTGCTTTACGCATACACGGTCTATATTTTTCCGCTTTTTCGCGCAATACGGCTTGGATATTGGATACACGTCGCAATAGAAAGGACGTTTTCATGATGCCCGAAATTCTTCGCATCGGTCTGGATATCGGCTCGACCACCATCAAGTGCGTCGTGCTCGACGAAGCCGACAAGATTATTTATTCCTGCTATGAACGCCACCTCTCCCTGATCGCGCAGAAGACGCGCGAGCTGCTGACCCGCCTTGACAACGAGGTGGTACACGGCGCGCCCGTCCGCCTGAGCATCTCCGGCTCGGCCGGCATGGGTCTGGCGCTCGGCTCACACATCTCCTTCGTGCAGGAGGTCTACGCCACCAAGGTCGCGGCGGATATGCTCATGCCCGGCACGGACGTCATCATCGAGCTGGGCGGTGAGGACGCGAAAATTCTCTTCCTGCAGGGCACGCTCGAAGTGCGCATGAACGGCTCCTGCGCGGGCGGCACCGGCGCGTTCATCGACCAGATGGCCACGCTGCTGGGCGTGACCCCGACGGAGATGAACGAGGAGGCCAAAAAGGCGCAGCGCACCTACACCATCGCCTCGCGCTGCGGCGTGTTCGCCAAGACGGACGTGCAGCCCCTGCTCAATCAGGGCGCGGCGCGCGCGGACGTGGCGCGCTCCATCTTCATGGCCGTGGTCAACCAGACCATCGCCGGTCTGGCGCAGGGGCGGCCGATCGAGGGCAGCGTCGTCTACCTCGGCGGCCCGCTGACCTTTATGAGCGAGCTCCGCGCCTGCTTTGACGAGGCGCTGCACCTCACCGGCGTCTGCCCGGAAAATTCGCTGTACTTCGTCGCGCTCGGCGCGGCGCATCAGCCCTCCGAGCCGGTTCTGCTCGGCGAATGTCTGGAAGCCATCGAGGCGTTCCACAGCACGGAGAGCTACAACGCCCTGCCGCCGCTCTTCCGGGATGAGGACGAGCTGGCCACCTTCCGCGCGCGCCATGCCAAGGCGCAGGTCAAGCGCCGCGATCCGGCGGCGTATGCCGGCGACGTGTATCTGGGCATCGACTCCGGCTCGACGACCATCAAATCCGTCGTCATCGCCCCCGACGGGGCGCTGCTGCTGACCCGCTACCAGAGCAACAGCGGCGATCCCGTGCCCCATGTGCGCAGCTTCCTGACCGACCTGCGCACCGAGCACCCGGATTGGGTGATCCGCGCGGGCGCGGTCACCGGCTACGGCGAGGATCTGATCCGAAGCGCGTTCGGCGTGGATTTCGGTCTGGTCGAAACCGTGGCGCACTTCACCGCCGCGCGCGCGTTCATGCCCAACGTCGATTTCATCATCGACATCGGCGGGCAGGATATCAAGTGCTTCAAGATTCACAACGGCGTGATCGACAACATCTTCCTCAATGAAGCCTGTTCCTCCGGCTGCGGCTCGTTCCTGCAAACGTTCGCCAGCGCGCTGGGGTACAAGATCGAGGATTTCGCCCAGTTGGGTCTGGCCGCGCGCAAGCCGGTCGATCTCGGCTCCCGCTGCACGGTGTTTATGAATTCCTCCGTCAAGCAGGCGCAGAAGGACGGCGCGGATGTGACCGATATCTCCGCCGGCCTGTCCATCTCGGTCGTCAAAAACGCGCTCTACAAGGTCATCCGCTGCTCCGGCCCGCAGGAGCTTGGGCAGCATATCGTCGTGCAGGGCGGCACGTTCCACAACAAGGCGGTGCTGCGCGCGTTCGAGCAGCTTGCGGGCGTGGAAGCCGTCTGCCCGGATATTTCCGGCATGATGGGCGCGTTCGGTGCGGCGCTGATTGCGCGCGACCGGGCGTCGGGCAGCGATACGCCCTCCTCTACCCTGCCGATTCAGGACATTCTGGGCTTGCAGTGGCAGACGCGGACGGCGCGCTGTCAGGGCTGCACGAACCACTGTATGCTGACGGTCAGCCTCTTCCCCGGCGGACGGCGGCACATCACGGGCAACCGCTGCGAAAAGGGCCTGGGCAAGACCGCAGCGGGCGAAAAAGGCCCGAACGTGATGGCGTACAAGCTCAAGCGCATGTTCGACTATCAGCCGCTGACCGCCGAACAAGCCACGCGCGGCGAACTGGGCATTCCTCGCGTGCTGAACATGTATGAGAACTTCCCGTTCTGGATGACGCTGCTGACGAAGCTGGGCTTCCGGGTGGTGCTGTCTCCCGCGTCCAGCCGCGCAATCTACGAAAAGGGCATGGAGTCCATCCCGTCGGAAAGCGAGTGCTATCCGGCGAAAATGGCGCATGGGCATGTGCAGTGGCTGATTGATCAGGGCATCGGGACAATCTTCTATCCGAGCGTGTTCTACGAGCGGCAGGAGGATATGAAGACCCAAAACCACTTCAACTGCCCGATGGTCGTGGCGAATCCGGAGAATATCGCCAATAACGTCGAGGATGTGACCGAAGGGCGCGTGCGGATGCTTAAACCGTTCCTTGCCCTGACGGACGAAAAAACGGCGGCGGATGCGCTTGTGCGCTTTTTCCGCAAGACCTTCAATATCCCGGAGCAGGAAGTTCGCGACGCGGTTCACGCGGGCTGGGACGAGCAGCAGTGTGCCAAGACCGACGTGCGCGCCGAGGGCCTGAAGGTGCTGCAATGGATGGAGGAAAACCACAAGAAGGGCATCGTGCTGGCAGGTCGCCCGTACCACGTTGACCCGGAAATTAACCACGGAATGCCGGAGCTGATTGCCTCCTATGGGCTGGCGGTGCTGACCGAGGACAGCATCCCCGCGTCCTTCCACGGTGAGCATCCCCTGCGCGTGAGCGACCAGTGGGTGTACCATTCCCGCCTGTATGTGGCGGCGCAGTTTGTCAGCCAGCGGGATGATTTGGAGCTGATTCAGCTCAACTCCTTCGGCTGCGGGCTGGACGCCGTGACGACCGATCAGGTGGCGGAAATTCTGGAACGCTGCGGCAAGCTGTATACGCTCATCAAAATTGACGAGGTGAACTCGCTGGGCGCGGCGCGCATCCGCGTGCGGTCGCTGCTGGCGGCGATGGCGCAGCGCGAAAAGCGCGGCATCGTGGCGCATCCTGTGCCCGCGACGTATCATCGCGTGGAATATACCCGCGACATGCAGAAGAAGGGCTACACCATTCTTGCGCCGAACATGTCACCGATTCATTTCCGTCTGCTTCAGCCGGTGCTGGAGAAGCACGGGTATCACATCGTCATGCTGGAAAACGATACACGCTCCGCGATTGACACGGGCCTCAAATTCGTCAACAACGACGCCTGCTATCCGTCCATCATCACCGTCGGGCAGATGATGGAAGCCGTGCTGTCCGGCAAGTACGACACCGATCGTCTGGCGCTGGCGATGACGCAGACGGGCGGCTGCTGCCGCGCAAGCAACTACGTCGGTTTCATCCGCCGCGCGCTGGCGAAAGCCGGTCTGGGGCATATCCCGGTTATCTCCATTAACGCCAACGGCATGGAAACGAACGAGGGCTTCCACTTCACCCTGCCGATGCTCATCGGCGCGGCACAGGCGATTGTTTTCGGCGATTTGCTGATGCGCTGCCTGTATCGGGTGCGCCCCTACGAAATCGAGGCGGGAAGCGCCAACCGGCTGGCGGAAGCATGGTCGCAGAAAATCATAGACCATCTGGTGAACGGCACGGGACGCTACGGCGACATCTGCCAGCAGCTTGTGGACGACTTTGACCATCTGCCGATTCACGAGGACATGAGGAAGCCGCGCGTGGGCATCGTCGGCGAAATTCTGGTGAAGTACATGCCCGTGGCGAATAACCACTTGGTGGATCTACTGGAAGAAGAGGGCGCGGAAGCCGTTGTGCCCGACCTGATGGACTTCATGAACTACTCCGTTTACAACGGCAAGTTCAAGCACGAGTATCTGGGCAAGGGCTGGACAAGCGAGGCGAGCGCGGTACTGGGCGTGAAGGGCATTCGCGCGCTGCGGCGTCCCGCACTCAAGGCGCTGGAAAAGTCCAAACGCTTTGAACCGCCGATGCATATTGAGCAGATTGCGGAGCTGTCCGACCCGTTCCTTTCGCAGGGCAACCAGTACGGCGAAGGGTGGTTCCTGACGGGCGAAATGGCGGAACTGCTGCTGACGGGCGTGCCGAATATTGTGTGTATTCAGCCGTTTGCGTGCTTGCCGAACCATGTGGTGGGCAAGGGGGTTATCAAGCAGCTGAGAAAGAAGTATCCGCAGGCGAATATCTGCGCGGTGGACTTTGACCCCGGTGCGAGTGAGGTGAATCAGCTCAATCGCGTGAAGCTGATGCTTTCCGCCGCACGGAAAAACATGGAGCAGGCGGCACAAAAGAGCTAAACACGCGGAAGAAGCATGGAAGAGAAGCCAACCCAATCGCGCGAAAGGGGTCAAGGGGGGACTTCGTCCCGTTTCATTTCCCCTTGCGGAGTCCAGAGGCGGCGCCTCTGGTGGGGTTTGGGGCAACGCCCCAACTGTTCCGCGGGTGACCAGTATGCCAAACGCGCTCAACAAAGGCGCAGGCAGCGAAGCGTCCCTGCCAGTAACTTTGCGCGTCCGCAGACGCGCCCCCAAGCTGCTCTTTTGACCAACTCAACATTGTCGCGCCAAATGGGCGCGACCGACCAGCATGGGAGAAGGTTTTCTTTCGATGCTGGTCTTTTTCATTGCAGGGGAAAAACGGAGAGCGTATCCTACCGCAATAGAAAACCCCGGCAGCCGCTGGACAATCGTCCTTGTGTGCTGCCGGGGTTGTTATGCAGTTGGAAAATGTGTTACGCCTGCTCGAACTGCGAGTTGTACAGCTCGGCGTAGAAGCCGCCTTTTTGCAGCAGTTCTTCGTGCGTGCCGGATTCGATGATGTCGCCGTGGCGCATGACCAGAATCTTGTCCGCGTTCTTGATGGTGGAAAGGCGGTGCGCAATGACGAACGAGGTACGCCCCTTTGTCAGCGTGTCCATCGCCTGCTGAATCAGCATTTCTGTGCGTGTATCGACGGAGGATGTCGCTTCGTCGAGAATCAGCATCGGCGCGTTTTCAATCATCGCGCGGGCAATCGTCATCAGCTGCTTCTGTCCGGCGGAGAGGTTCAGTTTGTCGGACAGCTGGGTGTCGTAACCCTCCGGCAGGGTGTGGATAAGGTGGTACAGCCCCGTTGCGCGGGTCACTTGGTCAAGCTGCTCGTCCGTAATGCCCTCCTTGCCGTAGCAGAGGTTGTCGCGGATGCTGCCCTCGAAGAGCCAAGTGTCCTGCAAGACCATGCCGAAGAGGTCGTGCACATGCTCGCGCGTCATCTGCGACAGCGGTACGCCATCAATGCGGATTTCGCCGCCGCCCAGCGGATAGAACTTCATCAGCAAATTGACCATCGTGGTTTTGCCCGCGCCGGTCGGGCCGACGATGGCGACCTTCTGACCCGGCTGCACATGCTCGGAGAAGTCGTGAATGATGATTTTGTCCGGCGTGTAGCCGAAGCGGACGTGGTCGAACGTCACCTCGCCGCGAACGGCTGTGGTCTGTGCGGGCAGGTGGGATTCGTCGGGCATTTCCTTCGCTTCAAGGAATTCAAAGACGCGCTCTGCCGCCGCCGCCGCGGATTGCAGGTTCGTCGCCGCCTGTGCTAACTGGCTCAGGGGCGAGGTGAACAGGCGCACATACATCATGAAGGCGACAATCACGCCGAAGGTAATCGAGCCGTTCATCGCCAGCACCGCGCCGACGACGCACACCGCCACATACGCGAAATTGCCGATGAAGCCCATCAGCGGCATCATCAGGCCGGACATGAACTGGCTCTTCCAGTCCGTCTCCTGCATCTTGCCGTTGATGCGGTCGAACGCCTGCTGTTCGCGCTGCTCCGCGCCGAAGAGGCGGACGACATTGTGCCCTGTGTAGATTTCTTCAATATGGCCGTTCAGATCGCCCAGCCACCGCTGGCGCGCGACGAAGTACTTCTGCGAGCGGCTCATGATGCCAAGCATCAGCCCGAAGCCCAGCATCGACGACACAATCGCCGTCAGCGCCATGACCCAGTTCGTCGAGAGCATCATCACGACGCTGCCGATGAACATCGTCACGGCGGAGACAAGGCTCGTCAGGCTGTTCTGCAGCGTCTGCCCGATGGTGTCCACATCGTTGGTGACGCGGGAGAGCACGTCGCCGGTGGAGGTGGACTGGAAGTAGCTGACTGGCAGGCGGTTGATTTTGTGGGATATGCCGTCACGCAAGCCCCGGTTGACCTTCTGCGTGACGACGGTCATCACCAGCCCCGTCATGAAACTCAGCAGCGCGCCGACGACATAGAGAATTATCAGCGTGATGCAGATTTTCTGGATGGCGGGCATGTCAATCTCGCCGCGCAGCCCGGCGGTAATCAGGTTGGTGATTTCGCTGATTTTGTTCGGGCCGATCAGGCGGATAATGACGCCCGCCAAGTCGCCCAGAATCGCGATGCAAATGACCGGATAGAAGGGCTTGCAGTGGCGGACGAGCTTCCCAAGTGAACCGCGGAAGTCCTTCGCCTTTTCGCCCGGTACGCCCGGCCCGCGCATTCCGGGATGACCGCCCGGACGGCGTTTCATTTCACTCATGACGCAAGTTCCTCCTTCGACAGCTGAGAATACGCGATTTCCTGATATACCTTGCAGCTTTCCATCAGCTCGCGGTGCGTGCCCTTGCCGACAATCGCGCCGTCCTCAATGACGAGGATGCAGTCCGCATCGCGAATCGTGCCGATGCGCTGTGCGACGATGATGTTCGTCGTGCCGCTGGTCTGTTCGCGGAGCGCCTGACGCAATGCATGGTCGGTCTTGTAGTCCAGCGCGGAGAAGGAGTCGTCAAAGACGAGGATTTCCGGGTCGCGCGCCACTGCGCGGGCAATGGACAAACGCTGCTTCTGCCCGCCGGAGAAGTTCGAGCCGCCCTGCGCGACTGTGCCGGAATACCCGACCTCCGGGGATTCGACAAATTCCGCCGCCTGCGCGACAGCAACCGCCTTGCAGATGGCAGCGCCCGACGCATTGTCCTCGCCGTAGCCGACGTTGCTGCTGACCGTGCCGGCGAACAGGAACGCCTTCTGCGGCACAAAGCCGATCTTGCTGCGCAGGGCGTCCTGCGTGTAGTCACGCACGTCCACGCCGTCTACCAGCACCTGCCCGCTTGTTGCGTCATATAGGCGCGGAATCAGGTTGATGATGCTGCTCTTGCCGCAGCCCGTTGCGCCGATGAGGGCAACCGTCTGTCCGTGATGCGCGGTGAAGGAGATGTGGTGGATGGTGTCGCCGTCGGCATCGGGATAGCGGAAGGAGACGTCGCGGAACTCAATTTCGCCCTTCATTCCGGGCTTGCCCTGCGTTTCCTTGCCGTCCACAATGCGCGCCTTCGTGTCCAGCACCTCATTGACGCGGCCCGCGGAAACGGTCACGCGCGGCAGCATGACGAAAATCATCACCAGCATCAGGAATGCCATGATGACCTGCATCGCGTACTGCATAAAGACCACCATGTCCGAGAACAACCCAATGCGTTCCATCATCGCGGCGGGCGACGTGACCGCAATCGCGCTGATGAGCGCCGCACCGATCCAGTAGATGCCCAGCGTCAAGCCGTTCATCGCCAGATTCATGCCCGGATTCATGACGGACATGGCGATGTTCGCCTGCTGGCTGTTGCGGGTCATTTCCTCGTTCGCCTTGGCGAATTTGCCCTCCTGATAGTTTTCCGCGTTGTAGGCGCGCACGACCTGCAAGCCCGTCAGGTTCTCGCGCGTGATGCGGTTCAGGTTGTCCGTCAGCGTCTGCATTTTCTTCATGCGCGGCACGGCGTAGAGCATGATGAACACCAGCAGAACGCACACGAACGCAATCACGCCGCCTGTCAGCAGCGACCATTCCCAGCTCTTCGTGCTAATTTTGCCCACGGCAATGAATGCCATAATCGGCGCTTTAATCAGCGACTGCATCCCGAAGGAAAAGAACATCTGCAATTGCGAAATGTCGTTGGTCGTGCGGGTAATCAGGCTGGCAGTGGAGAAACGGTTGATTTCCTCGTTCGAGAAGCCGACCACCTTGCGGTACATTTCGCCGCGAAGCCGAGCGGAGAAGCGTGATGCAATCTGTGCGGTAAAGAATGTCGTGCAGACCGTCAGCAGCATTGACCCCAGCGCGCACAGCAGCATCTTGCCCCCTGCGAGCAGGATATCGCTCATCTGGCTGCCTTTCGTCTGCACCAGCCGGGTGATTTCCGACATATAATCAGGCAGGGCCAAGTCAAGCTGCACCTGCCCCACAATCAGCACTACACAGGCGGCGACGAGCAGCCACTCTTTCCACCTGAGGTGTTTCAAAATCCGTAGCATGGGTTTCAATCCCTCCTTTTCTGTTTGCGTCCGCCATCATACCATAGAAAGATGGATTCAGAATGAACTGGCAGAACATTTTTCAAGATTTTTGGCACTTCGCAGGGAAATTGCGCCTTGATGCGTTTATATAGGTAGGGAAATACCTCCAAAGGAGTTGAGAACGATGAAGAAACGGTGGATTCTGCTGATTTTGCCCTTGATGATGATGGTAATGCCTGTTGCCTCCGCGAACGGCTGGGGCTTGCCCGAGGCCTTGGTGCCGCTTGTGTCGAACACGAATGATTATGACGACTATTATCATTTGGCGGATGATTATGCGCGGAAGGAGAATAGCGCGCGCATCATCATGCAGAGCCGCTATCACAATCAGCTGATTGCGGCGGAAAAGGGCGCAGACGGTTGGGTGGGCGTGATTTATTCGACGACCGCCGTTTATCAGCCGTCGGAGCAGAGCACATCCGGGAAGCCGAAGCTCGCGCGCATCAATAACGGCTTTGAGTTGGCGTATCCGAAGGTGAAAGAACTGTATCGCTTTGAGCGCATCAGCAATGACCGGGGCGAAACAGCGTATACGCTGACGTATGCGAAGATGGGCGGCGTGGAGGTGGAGCGGCAGGAATCCTACCGCTATCTGGTAACGCAGGGCGAAGACAGCGCAATGTGGGTGACGGAAGTCACGCTGGAAAACTTCAACATCCACAATATGCCCCGCCGCGGCGTGGGCGACGTGCGCCGGATGCGCAATGTACACAGCAGCATAGCGCTGTATTACAGTTACGACAACGTGGGCTGGATTGGCGCGCAGAATGTTCCGGGGAAGAAAAGCGGCAAGCAGTCGTACCCGGTCTATGCCGCGCCGAGTACGGAGGCATCCCGCGCGGCGAAGGGCAAAGCGTCGTTCAGCACGGGGGATGATTACCGCATCTACTGCACCGAGGGGGACTGGTCGCTGATTGAATACCGCGTCAGCCAGCGGACGAGCCGCTTCGGGTGGGCGCAGATTGGGCAGCCGCCCCAGAGCCTGCGCTTGCATATCCCGATGCTGACGGCGTATGACACTTACCTGACCGACGACCCGCACGTCAGCGAATACCATCAGGCGGAGCTGCCCGCCGGGACGAAGCTGACGATGTGGTACTTGCTGGGCGTGCGCGACGATTGGGCGTATGCCTACGTCGAAGCGACGGTGGACGGCAAGCCGATGTGCGGGTTCGTGCCGCGGCGTGACGTGGTGATTGACGAAGTGGAACTGCCGGACGAAGCAGCGAAATATGTCGGCAGCTGGTATCTGTATTCCGGCAGTGAAATCGGCTATCTGTACCTTCGGCTGGACGCGGACGGGCGCTTCTACTGCTCAGACACCGACGGCGCGCAGCCCTACGGCGGCACATGGTGCGTGGTGCAGAATCCGATGGCTGGGGAGGACAACTTCTGGATTTCGGCGGAAAGCATCCTTGTGCTGAATTACAGCGACAGCATGACGATGCGCTTCGGCGTGGACTATATCGTGTCCACGACAGAGGAGGACGGCGAAGGGTTGACCCTGCCGCTGGTGAATCTCGCCTACGGGGAGGGCGGATGCACCTACGTCCCCTATGGCGCGGTGGACAGATACGGCAATTGGGTGGCAACGGCGGACGGAAGCGTGCGCCAAATGACGCTGCCGATTCAATAATGCAAAGGAGCTGCGAACGATGAAGAAACGGTGGATTCTGCTGATTTTGCTGCTGATGATGGCGCTGATGATGAATGCCGCGTCCGCGAACCAATGGGGACTGCGAGGGTAGGCGCTGAACATCGTGGAACACACGCATGATTACGACGAATATTCCTGCGTGGCGGATGACTACAAGTCCCAAACCAACGCAACCCGCGTCATTTTGGGCAGTCGCTATCACAATCAGCTGGTCGCGGTGGATGAGGTGAAAGACGGCTGGAAGGACGCTATTTTCTCGACGACCGCGGTCTATCAGCCGTCGGAACTGGACGAGACGGGTTATCCCAAAATCACACGCACGAAGAACGGCTTTGAATTGGCGTACCCGGATATTGACGAAAGGTACTATTTTGAGCTGCAGCACAACAATGAGGGGAGAACCTTTTACACGCTGATGGAAGCGCAGATGGGCGATGTGAAGGTGGAGCGGATAGCATCTTACGGCTATCGGGTGACGCTGGGCGAGGACAGCGCCATGTGGATGACCAAAATCACGCTGGAAGACTTCAACATCCACAACATGCCGAAACGCGGGCCGGACGACGTGCGCCGAATCAACGAAGCGAGCGAAGGACTGCAATACTTCGCCTGTTTGTATCCGGAGGTGGTTTCGGGGCAGAAGAGCGGCAAGAAGTCCTATGCCGTGTATTCCGCGCCGGACACGTCCTCTTACCGCGCGGCGAAGGGGAAAGCATCCGTCAGCACGGGCGACGATTATAAGCTGTACCTCACCGTGGGCGACTGGTCGCTGATTGAGTACCGCGTTAGCCTGCGGACGAGCCGATTCGGCTGGGCGCAGTTGGGCAATCATGGCGATGAGACGACGAACGAAATCGTGCATGTGCCGATGCTGACAGCGTTTGACACTTATCTGACCGACGACCCGAACGTCAGCGAATATCATCAGGTGGAACTGCCTGCCGGGACGAAGCTGACGGCACTGTCCCATCCGGATAACCAGTGGGCGTATGTGTACGTCGAAGCGACGGTAGACGGCAAAATCACCCGCGGCTTCGTGCCACAGCGTGACGTGGTGTTTGATGATGTGGAATTGCCAGATGAAGAGGCGAAGTTAGTCGGCAGCTGGCAGATGGAGGCGGGCGGCGAGTTCTGGGACAATTATCTCCGGCTGGACGCGGACGGGAAATTTTACGGCTCGGACTGCGACGGCGCGCAGCCGTATCACGGCACATGGAGCGTTGTGCAGACACCCGCGGACAGCAACCTCTACTGGAGGGGCGACATTCCGACAATCGTCTTCCGCTGTGTCAACGGCACAGTGTACCGCTACGGCGTCGGCGTGTCGGAATCCGCTGATTACGAGGTAACAGAGGGTGACTATTGCCGCAGCATGAGCCTCATCACCTGCGAGGGCGGCACGGGGTATGTCTCCTATGGGGTATATGGCGAAGGCGGCGGCATCATCACGGACGAGAACGGCAAGCTGATTTTGAAGGAACTCAATGTGACGAACGAGCTGAATTGGGGCGCATATTGGGAAGAAGAGGGGAACGGATGAGAAATTCTCAAAAAAAAGCGTCAAAAAAGTGTCAAAAGTGATGGAAATCCTGCGCAACCTCTTGCAAAATGGCGGCAAATTGGGTAGAATATGAGGTGGGAAATGATACTCTTTCCAGATTCGCCTGTGCCAGCTGCTTGCGTCTTTTCCCCTCTGGCGTCCGGTCGTTCCACTTAGCGTAGCGCTGCTACGCTGCGTTGCACTCCCGTTAGCCAGAGTGAAAAATTCGCGGCGCATCTTGGCACATTCTTATCTGGAAATAGTATAACCCCGTTTGAACGACTAAAGGAGGTATATTCCAATGGCAGTGAAAGTTGCTATCAATGGCTTTGGCCGTATTGGCCGTCTGGCGTTCCGTCAGATGTTCGGCGCTGAGGGCTACGAGGTGGTCGCGATTAACGACCTGACCTCTCCCGCGATGCTGGCTCACCTGCTCAAGTATGACACCGCTCAGGGTTCCTACTGCGGCAAGATCGGTGAAAACCTGCACACCGTGGAAGCAACCGAAGATTCCATCATCGTGGACGGCAAGGAAATCAAGATCTATGCCGAAAAGAACGCGGCGGATGCTCCGTGGGGCAAGCTGGGCGTGGACGTCGTGCTGGAGTGCACCGGCTTCTACTGCTCCAAGGAAAAGTCCATGGCGCACATCGCGGCTGGCGCGAAGAAGGTCGTCATCTCTGCCCCCGCTGGCAATGACCTGAAGACCATCGTCTACAACGTCAACAACGACACCCTGACTGCGGAAGACCAGATCATCTCTGCTGCTTCCTGCACCACCAACTGCCTCGCGCCCATGGCGAAGGCTCTGAACGACAAGTATCCGATCGTGTCCGGCATCATGACCACCGTTCATGCGTACACCGGCGACCAGATGATTCTGGACGGCCCGCATCGCAAGGGCGACCTGCGTCGTGCCCGCGCTGGCGCGCAGAACATCGTTCCGAACTCCACCGGCGCTGCGAAGGCGATCGGTCTGGTTATCCCGGAACTGAACAAGAAGCTGATCGGCTCCGCGCAGCGCGTCCCGGTCTGCACCGGTTCTACCACCATTCTGGTTGCTGTCGTCAAGGGCAGCGACGTGACCGTTGACTCCGTGAACGCCGCCATGAAGGCGCAGTCCTCCGAGTCCTTCGGCTACAACACCGAGCCGATCGTGTCTTCCGACGTCATCGGCATGCGCTATGGCTCCCTGTTCGACGCTACCCAGACCATGGTCGCGAAGATCGACGACGACACCTATCAGGTGCAGGTCGTGTCCTGGTACGACAACGAGAACAGCTACACCAGCCAGATGGT
>ERZ825896.2998-NODE-2998-length-14965-cov-4.151710_pt1 | contig 14965 bp, 8 predicted proteins | sample MGYA00519858_ERZ825896 | MGnify/ENA primary metagenome ERZ825896 (study PRJEB31778, sample SAMEA3449214) | human gut metagenome | biome: human gut; feature: human-associated habitat; material: faeces | place: United Kingdom | collected 2010/2012 ... | reverse complement strand
GATTTCGGCATTCTCGTCTTTAACGGCTTCGCGTACCATATCCACGTATTTGTTACCCGATACGGCGCTGTTGTCGTCCACGTTGCAGACATACATTACCGGTTTGTTGGTAAGCAGGAAAAGGTCATGGGCTATTTTCTGTTCGTCTTTGGTCTCGAAAGTGACGGTACGAGCAGCTTTCCCTTGTTCGAGTGCTTCTTTGTATCGGCTTAAAACCTCGTATGTAACCTTTGCTGCTTTGTCTCCTCCTGTCTGAGCCTGTTTTTGGACTTTTGAAATACGTGATTCTATGGTTTCTAAGTCTTTCAGTTGGAGCTCGAAATCGATGATTTCCTTGTCGCGTACCGGGTTGACCGTTCCGTCCACGTGGGTAATGTTGTCATCGTCGAAGCAACGCAATACATGCAGGATTGCATCGGTTTCCCTGATGTTCGCCAAGAATTTATTTCCCAGACCTTCGCCTTTGCTGGCTCCTTTGACCAATCCGGCGATGTCGACAATCTCCACAGTGGTGGGGACTATTCGTTGCGGATGCACCAGTTCTGCCAGTTTGTTTAATCGTTCGTCGGGTACTGTAATGACACCTACATTAGGTTCTATGGTACAGAACGGGAAATTTGCCGATTGCGCTTTTGCGTTGGACAGACAATTGAAAAGAGTCGATTTACCCACGTTAGGTAAGCCGACTATGCCACATTGTAAACTCATTATATAATATTGTTTCGGTTATAATCGAAATAATTTGTTGCAAAATACTGCACGAAAACAGACGCAAAGTCGTTTGATTACGACGAAACGTAATCTGTTTTCATATTCCTTGCAAAGATAGCGATTCTTTTCTTACTTCTGTGTATTATGTTCAATTAGCGATTTTGTATAATAATTATATATTTTAGGTGTCGTTTTGTTTATTTAAATAAAATGGCCTTGAAAAATCGATTTAAAGGGATATATTTGCAAAATACGCTAATATTTTGTGAATAACATGAAAAAATTATCCTTCCTTTTTTTAACTATCGGTATTATTTGGGGGTGTTGGGCCGAATCTCCAAAACGTGAATTTCGTGCAACATGGTTGGCCTCGGTGAGTAACATCGATTGGCCCAAATCGACCCAGACTTCGGAAGAGCAAAAGGCCGCTCTGATTAAGATATTCGATGGTATGCAGGCGGCCCGTATGAATGCGGTTTGGTTGCAGGTGCGTCCTATGTCGGATGCCTTGTACAATTCGGCCTACGAGCCATGGTCGAAGTTTTTGACAGGAACACGTGGGGTCGATCCGGGATACGATCCGCTGGCGTTTGCCATAGAGGAAGCGCATAAGCGGGGAATGGAACTTCATGCATGGATCAATCCGTATCGCTATGAGAGTGAAAAAAATATGAACGGAGCCGATGATCCCATACGAAAGAATCACCCGGAGTGGCTGTTGGAGTATTCGTCGAGTTTTATTCTTGACCCGGGGAATCCCGAGGTAATCGAGTATTTGGTGAAGGTTATCAAAGATATAGTCACCAAGTACAATGTCGACGGTATTGTGTTCGACGATTACTTTTACCCCTACGAAGGCACTAAAAATGAAGATGCCTATTCTCAGAGTCTATATAAACCCGAAGGGAAAAATGTGGGGGATTGGCGCCGTGAGAATTGCAACAAACTTATCGCCGATATTTACGCTATGATACAGGAGACGAAACCGACCGTGAAATTCGGTATAGGGCCTTTCGGGATATGGGGCGGTAGCAGTAGTGTCGCCGCTTCGTATGGTATAGAGTATTTGAATACAAGTGGAGGAACGAGTGCCTATTCCCAACTATATTGCGATGGAGTGGCTTGGTTGAAAGCGAAAACGATAGACTATATTTCGCCACAATGTTACTGGCCGAGTTTCAACACTCATGTTTGGGGGTATAAGACATTGGTTCCGTGGTGGGCGAAGGTGGCCAAGACGATGGACAGACACTTTTATTCGAGTATGCGAATTTCTACGATGCCCCAAAATAGTCCGCAGCGTATGAAAAGTGTATTGCGTCGGCTCGGCATGAGCGAGAACGAATATAACGGTTTGTCGATGGTGGAACGTTCTATCGCCGCGACAGCAGCCAAAGGTACGGAAGAGTGCGGGTTTGAAGTGGATATGAACCGATCGACCGATCTGATGGGGGCTCCCGGACACGTCTTTTTCAATACGACGCAGTTTTTCAGTTATGGGTTGGATACCTATGTCGCCGAGAATAAATTTACCGAACCGGCGTTAACGCCCGTTATGAGCTGGAAAACGCCCTGTGATTTGCCCGATATTACCGATATTTCGGTGTCGGGAAATATGTTGAGCTGGTCGGCAGATGCAGATGAAACGATACGTTATGCCGTGTATTTCGTACCCAGTCGCGTGGCTAATAATCCTCAAACCTATGAAACATCGGCCTATTTGAAGCGAGTTACATGGGAAAAAAGTATAGATGTTTCTTCTTATACTCAATCGGGATATGTGTATGCTATAACGGTTATTGATTCTTATGGAAACGAGTCACAACCTTATATTAAAACTCCATCGGGTGTTCAGTCGGGAATTGTCGACGGCCTTGTCGTTTATGGAGGATCGGGAGCTATCTATGTTTCTGTTCCAAAGGATATGGATATTTATATATATTCGTTTACCGGGCAGTTGATTCGTATGGTCAGAGTTTCGGGTGGAAATTTAGAAATAACGGTTCCAGCGGGAATGTATATTGTTAATGGAACGAAAGTGGCGGTTCAATAGTTGCATATATTAGTTTTCGTTTATTGTGGAAAAAAGAAATTCCTTCTGAAAGGAATTTCTTTTTTTGTTTGAGACTTATTTAAGCGAAGGATATGGTTGCCCGATCTCTGATCGGTAGTGAACTCTCTGGGGTATGAAAACGTTTTAACAAAAAAGATATTTGATGAATAAAGCTTATGAAGTAGCCGACCGGCTCATGGAATGGGTATCTTCTTTATTGCATAGAATAACGGGAGAGTCTTCGCCGGTTTGGGATAGAATTGTGTATGGTATTCTTGTTTTTGTGATCGCTATTGTGGTTGCAAGGATTTTGAGAATGATTGTTATTTATGTGATTCATCGGATTATAAAATATAAAGGAGGGGATCTGTTGAAAGGGTTGGTCGAAGCCAAAGTCTTTACCCATATAACGCATGTTATCCCGCCGTTGGTGATTTTATCTCTGTTGCCATTTGCTTTTCACGGAACTCCCGAACTATTACGGATTATCGAAAAAGTTTGCTGGATTTATCTGCTCGGAGTCCTCGTTTTCTCGATCAATACGCAAATTTCGGTCTTTTGGCGTATCTATTCTCGTCGTACCGCATTTCGGGATCGACCGATGAAGGGAATGATACAAATTATCAAAGGACTTTTGATAGGGATATGGGTGATTATTGCGGTTTCTATTTTGATAGAACGTTCGCCGATGGCTTTGATTACCGGACTGGGCGCATTTGCTGCGGTGCTGATGTTGATATTTAAAGACAGCATATTGGGCTTTGTCGCCGGTGTACAACTCTCGCAAAACGATATGATAAGGAATGGCGATTGGATTGTCGTGCCGGGTGGCGCCGTGAACGGAGTCGTTATCGATGTTTCGTTGAATACGGTGAAGGTTCAGAATTTCGATAATACTATTGTCACTATACCTCCTTATTCATTAGTCTCCGGTTCATTTATCAATTGGCGTGGGATGACTGAATCGGGCGGGCGGCGTATTATGCGCGAGTATGCATTGAAACTGGATTACATACAACCCTGTACTCCTGAATTTTTGGAGAAAATGAAGAAGTTTGATGCTGATTTGGCCGACTTTATCACAGAAAAGCAGAAACAGGCGGCTGAAGGAAAAGTAGCGAATACTGACAATCCGGCCGGATTGGTAAATGGAACCATCGATACGAATGTAGGGCTGCTTCGTGCTTATATGACTCTCTATCTGAAGCGCCATCCTTTTATCAGTAAGGACCTGTTGCTGATGGTGCGCACGTTGGCTCCTACGGAGAATGGCCTGCCCGTACAAATTTATTGTTTCTCGTCCAATAAGAACTGGCCTAGTTATGAATCTATCCAAGCGGAAATCATGGAACATTTTGTTTCTGTTCTTCCCGAGTTTGGATTGTATCCGTTCCAGAATCCTACTGCCAGAGATTATGTAATCAGTGGTTTGATAGAGTCTGGCAAGGACCTTTCTACTGTAGACGGAATTCCTTGGCATTCGGTCTTGCCAAAGGAAGAAAAGGTATAGTTAGGGATTTAAACATTTATTAATGACTTGCGGTTGAACAATTCTTGTTGCCGCCGTGTTATATAAATGTGTTTTTCATAGTATTAGATTAAAGGTTGAAGATTGCAATCGGCTTGAGAGAAGTAGTTGCATCTGAAGTAGAAGCGTCTACTATAAAAAATATAGAAAGGTTGTTCCTTACGGGACAGCCTTTTTGTTTTGTTAAAAGAAACCATTCACTTTAACTTGAAATGTTAAAGGAGTTGTTGCTTTTATTAAACAATTCTATAATTTCTTCTTAACGCTTCCTTAAATTTGCAGATAGCAGGAAAGTGTGTATATTTGCATGTGTGTTTTTCATAGTATTAGATTTAAGGTTAACAAAAGGTTGGAGCAAGGCGTTGCTCCTTTTTTTATGGAGTAACGTGAGGAGTACATCTGCTGTCCGGTTCCGATATCCGATACAGAACCACAGAGAAGAATCCGTGCAATGTATTCCTCTCCGTGACTGTGTAACTTAATTCTGCATTTTTAATGCAAGAGGCAGGCTGAATTAAATAATCTCGATGCCTTGCTTCCGGCATAACTCCAATCCCACATCCTTTAACTTGAATTTCTGTATCTTTCCGCTGCCCGTCATGGGGAACTCATCAACAAAGAAGATATATTTAGGAATTTTGTAACGGGCTATCTTGCCGTCGCAAAAGTCACGTATATCGAATTCGTTCATTTCCACCCCTTCGTGCAAGATAATGAATGCGCCTACCGCTTCTCCGTATTTCTTGGAGGGGATACCGGCTACCTGTACATCTTTTATTCCTTCCATCTGATACAGGAACTCTTCTATTTCCCGTGGATAGATATTCTCTCCGCCACGGATAATCATGTCTTTTATCCGTCCTGTGATACGATAATTACCTTCTTCGTCTTTCACTCCCAGATCTCCTGAGTGGAGAAAGCCGTTCCGGTCTATCACTTCGGCGGTTGCTTCGGGGTTTTTGTAATATCCCTTCATGGTGTTATACCCTTTGTTGCACATCTCGCCTTGTACGCCTATGGGACATTCCTCGCCAGTTTCCGGATCGATCACTTTTACTTCCGTAAACTCGAAATCACGGCCCACCGTGTTGCAGCGTACATCAAACGAATCGTCGATGCGGGAGGCTGTCATGCCGGGAGAAGCTTCTGTAAGCCCGTATACACTGGTGACCTTCATAAACATTTTCTCTTCCACACGTTTCATCAGTTCCACCGGACAGAGTGAGCCTGCCATAATGCCGGTGCGCAGACTGGACATATCGAACATATCAAACATGGGATGGTTCAGCTCGGCAATGAACATGGTAGGAACCCCGTACAAGGCCGTGCAGCGTTCCTTGTGGACGGAGGCAAGTACCAGCAGCGGGTCAAAACGTTCCACCATCACCTGCGTGCATCCGTGTGTAAGGCAGTTCATGGTGGCTAATACCACTCCGAAGCAATGGAACAGGGGTACACAGACACATAGTTTGTCATCGGAAGTGAATTTCATGTGCTCGCCAGTCAGGAAACCGTTGTTGCTGATGTTGTAATGGGTGAGCATGACTCCTTTGGGGAAACCGGTCGTGCCCGAAGTGTACTGCATGTTCACCGTGTCGTGGCAGTTCACCTTCGCTTTCGCTTCCAGCAGCTCGTCATCGTCTATGTTGCATCCCAGAAGCAGAATTTCGGCGGTGTTGTACATACCCCGGTATTTTTCGGGGCCGATGTAAATCACGTTCTTCATGCAGGGGAAGCGTTTGCTCTTCAGATATCCGCGCTGGCTGGTCTTTAGTTCGGGCAGCATGGCGTAGACCATATTTACATAGTCGTCATTGCCACGGTCTCCGTTTACGATACACAGCGTGTGCATATCCGAGTTCTGGCAGAGGTATTCCAGTTCTGCCTGTTTGTAGTTGGTATTTACTGTTACGGCCACGGCACCGATTTTGGCGCAAGCGTACAGAAAGGTCAGCCAGTCGGGCACATTACCCGCCCAGATCCCTACATGGGTTCCCCGTTTCACGCCGATGGCGAGCAGTCCTTTGGCCATGTGGTCTACACGCTCGTTAAATTGTTTCCAGGTGAAGCGCAGATTGCGGTCGGAATATACGATATATTCTTTATCGGGAGTGGTGAGGGCCCAATGTTCAAGCCAGTCACCCAAGGTTCTCGTGCTTAATTCCATCATAAATCAAATAGGAGTATAGATAACAGCCAATATTTTGGCGGCTTGTCCTTGATATCCGTGTACGTGGTGCGGAACGATAGAATCATAATAAATACTGTCTCCGGCTTTAATCAGATGGCATTTTTTACCATGGCATACTTCGACGGCGCCTTCCATGACATAGATAAACTCTTCACCTTCATGCGAGGAGAGTGAGAAGTGGCTTTCCTCCGTCGGTTCCACGTCTACGATGAATGGTTCCATATGCCTGTCCGCTTTTGATTTTGACAGTGAGTGGTAGCGCATATGTGTACGCAGGTCCATTGCATTGTTCGAGAAACTGATGGTATCCTCACTCTCTTGTTTCCGGCAGATTACTGCTCCTTGTTCTTCCTGGTCGTCCAGAAAAGTGCCCAGACGTACCCCTAACGCGCGGGCTATCTTGATGAGGGGAGCCAATGAAGGAAGATCTACATTATTCTCTATTCGTTCTATTTGTTCTTCGGCAAGGCCAGAGCGTACGGCCAGTTCGGCCACACTGATTTCTTTTGTTTCACGTAGTGATTTTATTTTTTCACCAACAATCTTTGTGCTGTCCATGGTTTGTTTTTAATAAGTTTGCAAAGTATAAAGTGCAAATATATAATAAAAAAGAATTGGGCACTCTGTTTTTGTTCTGAATATGTAAAAAAGGCAGGTTAGCGACGAATTGCCGGTCATTTGTCATTAACCGTCGGTAAGTTTCGAATATTTGTGTTTTTTGTTCTATCTTTGTTCTCGAAACTTAATTAAAGACTAAAACTTATGTTCTCAGGGATTGTAGAAGAATATGCGGAGGTGGTGCGTATTGTAAAGGAGCAGGAAAATCTGCACCTCACCTTGAAATGTTCGTTTGTGGACGAACTGAAAATAGACCAAAGTATCTCTCATAACGGCGTGTGCCTGACTGTAGTCAGTTTACAGGATGGAACGTACACGGTTACCGCCATGAAAGAAACGATAGAGCGTTCCAACATCGGCTTGCTGAAAGTGGGAGATAAAGTGAATGTGGAACGCAGCATGATGATGAACGGGCGGCTGGACGGTCATATTGTGCAAGGACATGTGGATCAGACTGCCGAATGTATGGATATAAAGGATGCTGAAGGAAGCTGGTATTTTACTTTCAGATATGCGTTTGACAAGGAAATGGCAAAGCGCGGCTACATCACGGTGGACAAAGGCTCGGTTACGGTGAATGGTGTGAGTCTGACCGTTTGTAACCCTACGGAGGATACTTTTCAGGTTGCCATCATTCCTTATACTTACGAACATACCAATTTCCATACTTTTAAAGTGGGAAGCATTGTGAATATAGAGTTTGATATCATCGGCAAATATTTAAGCCGCATGATGCAGTTCTCCTGATTCTTTTACCGCAGGTTGCACAGATGATTGTTGAAGATGAAAGAAACTTCTTTGTGGAAATCCGGAATTATCCGCATCGGCTTTTGAGCAAAAAAGAATCTGTGCAATCTGTGGTAAAATCGAATATCAGAATTATAAATCTTTCAGCAATATCTTGCTGGTGCTTTTATAATATTCTTCACGGGCATTTGCCAGCGCCTCCCAAGAACTGCTGTATCGCTTTTTGTCTATTTTGAAGGCTTCCGTTCCGGCTATGTCCAGTCTGTTCAGCAGCATAGCCACGTTCATCCGGTTGATATCTACTGACGGCAAATAGCCTATGCTTTCATCGTCACCGTCCATAGCAGTTTCATAAATCATGTGCATGTCCTGTAGTTCATACAGGATTTTCTTGGTGAGCCTTATCGGGATTTTATGTTCGTCGCTGAGTGTCTCGGCGGTATAAGGAGCCTCTTCCGTCTCAAAGCGCTTGCATATCAGAGACATGATGAGGATACACAGAAAGTCGTGATAACGGCGGCTGATATTTGCCGTTTCTTTGCTGAAACTGTAGTTGCGAAGATTCTGTGCCACATAGCAAAGTTCTGCGCCATACAGGCAGATTCCCCATGAAATTTGCGCCCATAACAAGAACATAGGAATGGCGGCGAAGCTACCATAGATTGCATTGTACCTTGATACCCATATCTGACTGCCGATATACAAGTATTGAAAAGCCTGAAAGGCTGTGCCTGCGATGATACCCGGAATGATGGCATACTTCAGTTTCACTTTAGTATTGGGCATAAAGACGAACAGTCCCGTAAACATGGCCCAAGTCAGGATGAAAGGGATCAGGCGTACCAGAAATTTCATCAGGGGTGCCAGTAATACGAAGTCCTCCATGTTTTTCACCATGGTGGACATAAAGATGGTAAGACCGCTGGAAAGTACGATAAGTAGGGGCAGTAAGAGCAGGATGGAGAAATAATCCGTCATTTTGCGATACAGTGTACGGGGCTTCTTCACTTGCCATATATAATTGAAGGTACGTTCTATGTTATAGGTCAGGCTCAGAATGGTCCAGAACAACATCACCAGACCCACTCCGATAAAAATTCCGCTTTTGGCGTGCACCAGATAGGAGTCAATCAGGCCAAGAATGGTTTCGGCAGCCGCACTCTGTCCTTCAAGACCGCTACGGAATTGGGTTTCCAGCAGGTTGGAGAAGCCGAAACCGCGTGCGATGGCGAATAAAATGGCCAGAATGGGAATAATAGAAAGCAGGGTGCTGTATGTCAGTGCGGATGCTTTATTCAAAATACGTCCCTGAGTGAATTCACGAACAGAAAGAGTAGCGATTTTTATTGCATTATAGAGTATTCCTCGGGATTTGCTAACCTCGTCTTCTGTCACCCGCCATATATCATCTTTGAGAAACGATTGCAGACCTTTCAGTTTTTCCTTGTTCATGGTACTCATAAGCTCTTCATTAGGATATATGAAAAAAAAGCAGCCGGCCTGTAAGCCGGGTTCTGTTCTTCGCCTTGCGGCGAAGTGCCTGCCATTTATCTACGCCTGTTGTCACCAACAGGCTCTAGCGGTCTACCCTCCGACGTGGGGCGAGCAACCCTCATAATGTCGGTTTACATGACCTTACAACTCCTAAGACGTACAGCCCGTCATGTCACCATGCGGCTGGTAGGCTCTTACCCCACCTTCTCACCCTTACCCCGTTTCCCGTAGGAATTGTGGCGGTTGTTTTCTTCTACGTTACTCCACCTTCGCAGATGGCTTTCTGTTAGGAAGTAGGATGCTCTGCGTTGCCCGGACTTTCCTCTTTCGCCTTACGGCGTCAGCGGCAGACCGGCCGGCTGCTTTTAAGTCTACAAAGATAGTGATTTTAGGTTAAACGTAGGATAATAAAGCGGAAAAAAGTAAGAAAATAAATGGAAAAACGAAGAAAGAGCGGAACAGCCCATTACTTTTTCTTGGTATATATAATAATGAGAAGAGAATCGGTGATGCTCGGTTCGGCACTCCTGCTTATCGTATAGAAACAACGGTAAAAACAGAAATATAAAAGTAAATGAACAGTGCCGGAAAGAGAAGTGGGTGCAGTTTTCGCTTTCCCTCTCCGGACACGGATTTTAGCGGTAGAATTCCAGTTCGTTTCTTAATGAACGCACTTCCTGTTGCAGAAGTTCTATACGTTCCAGCATGTGGTGAATGGCGTCGATTCCTGCAATATTGATGGACAAGTCATAATATAAATGCGTGTAACGCTCCAGTTCCGCTAGTTGGGATGTGGGGAGGTAGCGTTCCTCGTCAATCACCCGGACTTCGATCAGTCCGTCTTCTTCCAGTTCCATAATGAACGACGGGTCCACATGGCAACGGTCGCAAAAATCGTTGATAATAATTAAATCGGTCTGCATAATCCTTCTCTTTTTTTAATTGCTACTATCTTTTAATTGGCGGAACAGCTCTTTCTGATGTTCGGTCAGGTTGCTAGGAATGGTGACATTATAAGTTACTATCAGATCGCCAAATTTGCCTTCTTCCTTGTAAACAGGAAAGCCTTTGCCTTTCAAACGGACTTTGGTTCCGTTCTGGGTTTCAGGTTTTACTTTCAGTTTTACCTTGCCGTTCAGTGTGTCCACGGTTTCTTCACCACCCAGTACGGCGGTGTAGAGGCTAAGCGGAGCATGGATATATAAATCATTTCCCAGACGTTTGAATACAGGATCGTCTGGAATGACAAAGGTGATGTACAGATCGCCTGCAGGACCACCGTTTACCCCCGGTGCACCATGACCACGCAATTTGATAGTCTGTCCGTTGGCTATACCTGCCGGAACAGTGATACGTATGTTCTTTCCGTTTACATTAAGCACTTGTTTGTGTGTTTCGGCGGCTTCACGCAATGAAAGTTGTAATTCAGCATTATAGTCCTGTCCACGGAATCCGGCGCTTCGTCCGCCGTTTGCACCGCCACGATGCCCGAACAGTTCTTCAAAGAAATCAGAGAAACCACCTGCGCTGCCACCGAAATGTGCACCGGTGAATTCTTCTCCTCCATTGCCGGAATACCAGTAACTGCCGTTACCGTCCGTACCGAATCCGCTTCCGGCTCCGCCAAACCCTCCGAATCCACCAGCACCTCCATATTGTTGCTTTTGTTTTTCAAATTCGTCGGCATGTTTCCAGTGTTCCCCGTATTCGTCGTATTTCTTACGTTTTTCCGGGTCACTCAGTACTTCGTTGGCTTCATTTATCTCCTGAAACTTATCTTTGGCTCCAGGATCATTCGGATTCAAGTCAGGATGGTATTTGCGGGCCAGCTTACGGAAAGCCTTCTTGATATCATCTTGGGTGGCGCTTTTGTCCACTCCCAATACTTTGTAATAGTCTATGTAAGCCATATTATATATTTGTTAAATTTCATCTGCTTTAAGAGAAACAAAATACATGCCAATTGGTTGTGTTCTGTTTTTATTTTATTATCTTTGCAGCGAATTTTTAGAAATTATTCTAAAGGAAATGAGGGGATTGGCAATCATATTCAGGTTTTTTATGCTATTAGTCCTGCTGCTTCCTGTGGTTGCTCTGTGTCCTGTGAAGGCGGAAACGACCTCGGAAGGGCCTATCCTTATTGTCACTTCTTATAATCCCGAAACGCGTAGTATTTCTGACAACCTGTCTGCTTTTATGGATGAATACAGACAGCGTGGCGGCAAGTATACTCCGATCATAGAGAGTATGAACTGCAAGAATTTGTCCGAGGCCTATCTGTGGAAATCGCGTATGGCCTCCATCCTTGGTAAGTATAAGGGGAAAAACCGTCCGTCACTGGTTATATTGTTGGGGCAGGAGGCATGGTCGGCTTATATCTCACAAGACACGGAGATAGCTAAAAAGACTCCGTCTATCTGTGGCATGGTCAGTGTCAACGGACTGGTATTGCCCGATGATAGTATCGACACGCGGGTATGGGAACCTGAAAGTAAGAATATTTATACGGATTTCAGTGATTATAATATTGTTGCCGGTTATGTATATGAATATGATGTCGATAAAAACATAAAGCTGATGCGTCGTTTTTATCCTGATATGCGCCGTGTGGCATTTATATCGGATAATACCTATGGCGGGTTGTCTATGCAAGCCTTGGTTAAAAAGGAGATGAAGAAGTACCCCGATTTAGAAACAATTTGGCTGGACGGCCGTACAGAAACCTTTATGGAAGTGAGTGAAAGGATGCGCAGGTTGCCTCAAAATACGTGTGTGTTATTGGGAACATGGCGTGTAGACTGTACGGAGAGTTATGTTATTGGTAATACGACTTATATGCTGCGCGATGCGAATCCCACCCTGCCTGTGTTTACTATTGCATCTGTGGGGCTGGGACATTGGGCATTGGGAGGATATACTCCCGAGTACCATGCGGTAGGAAAGAATATAGGCGCGGTTACTTATGATTTTTTGGATAAAGGGGATAGAGAAGGGGTGGACTTGTTGACTATTCCCGGAAACTATACTTTTGATATAAAGCGTTTGCATGAATTCAAATTGGATTCATTGAATCTTCCTCAGGGAGCGGTGTTGGTGAACAAGACTCCTTCGTTTTATGAGCAGTATAAATATTGGGTCATAGGGGTTGTTTCGGCGTTCATGTTCCTGATAGCCTGTTTCTTGATAGCCATATATTATATTATCCGTATCAACCCACTTGAAACATAATCTGGAAGTATCCGGCGAGGAACTGCTGGTAGCCAAGGAGAAAGCGGAGGAATCCAACAGGCTGAAGACGGCTTTTCTGGCCAATATGAGTCACGAAATACGCACTCCCTTGAATGCCATTGTGGGATTTTCCAGCGTGTTGGTCAGTGATGATTCCTCTCCTGCCGAGAAAGAGCAGTATTGTGATATCATTCAGAAGAATTCCGATTTGTTGTTGCACCTCATAAATGATATTCTGGACATCTCGCGCATGGAATCCGGAAGGATAAAATTCGTATGGGAAGAATGTGATGTGGTAGAGTTGTGTCAGACGGCTTTGTCTACAGTGGAGTATGGACGCAAGACCAGTGCTTTGTTTCTGTTTGAAACTCCTGTGCCTTCGCTGGTTGTCAAGACGGATGCCCAGCGTCTGAAGCAGGTGTTGATTAATTTGCTGTCCAATGCCGCAAAATTTACTCCGTCCGGTTCTATCAAACTGACGGTTGCCATAGACAAACAGCATCAGCAGTTGGAATTGTCAGTGTCGGATACCGGTTGCGGTATTCCACCCGATAAGAGTGAAAAGGTATTTGAACGTTTCGAAAAATTGAATGAATATTCCCAAGGTACGGGGCTGGGATTGGCCATTAGCAGGCTGATAATCGAGAATCTGGGAGGTAAGATATGGGTGGACAAGGATTATACCGAAGGCGCCCGGTTTGTATTCACGCATCCTTTGACTAAAAAAGAAAAAGAGTAGAGAAATGAAATATAGAATATGTATCAGCGCCCTGCTGTTGTGGGCGGGTATGCAGTTGTCTGCATCCAATAATCAGGAAGAAGTGGTTATCAAGATTATAGAAACCAGTGATGTGCACGGGAATTTCTTTCCGTATAACTTTATCGAACGGAAAGAATGGAGTGGAAGTCTTGCCCGTGTTCATTCCTTTGTGAAAGAACAGCGTGAGAAATATGGGGATAATTGCCTGTTGATGGATAATGGGGATATCCTGCAAGGTCAGCCTACAGCTTACTATTATAATTTCATGGATACCGTGTCTACTCATGTTGCGGCGGATATGATGAATTATATGGGATATGTGGTAGGTAATATGGGTAACCATGATGTAGAGACTGGGCATGCGGTGTACGACCGTTGGATAAAACAGTGCGATTTTCCGGTACTGGGGGCTAACATAATAGACAATGCCACTGGAAAACCTTATCTGAAACCCTACGAGGTGTTGGAGCGCGACGGAGTGAGGATAGCGGTTCTGGGTATGATTACTCCGGCCATTCCTTCATGGTTGCCGGAGAAATTATGGAGTGGTCTGCATTTTGAGGAAATGGAGCCCTGTGCACGCAAATGGGTGAAGATTATAAAGGAAAAAGAGAATCCTGATGTCATTGTGGGATTGTTTCATGCCGGAAAGTCGGGCAACGTGTTGGGACAGGTGGTGGAAGATGCCTCTATGGATGTAGCCAAACGGGTTCCGGGCTTTGATGTGGTGCTGATGGGGCACGACCATACTAGGGAATGTGTAAAGGTGCAGAATGTGGCAGGAGACAGCGTGTTGGTTATTGACCCGGCAAACAATGCCAATGTAGTTTCGGATGTGACCCTGACCGTAACAAAGAAAGACGGGAAAGTAGTGGAGAAGTCGGTGGAAGGTAGATTGGCGGATATAAACAAGTATCCTGTCAGCCGGGAGTTTATGGATAAGTTTGCCCCTCAATACAAGGCTGTAAATGACTTTGTATCCCGTAAAATCGGTACAATTTCACGTACCATCACAGCGAAGGATGCTTATTTCGGTTCTTCTCCTTTCATAGACCTGATTCATCAGTTGCAATTGGAAATTTCGGGTGCTGAAGTGTCTTTCTGTGCTCCGTTGTCCTTCCGGGCAGAGATTAAAGAAGGAGACATCTATGTGAGTGATATGTTCAATTTGTACAAGTACGAGAACATGCTGTATGTGATGGAACTTTCGGGCAAGGAAATTAAAGGTTTCCTGGAAATGGCATACGCCATCTGGACTAATCAGATGAAGAGTTCCGAGGACCACCTGATGCTTTTCAAGGAGCCGGTAGAGAAGGGGAAGCGTGCTAATTTCAAGAATTTCAGCTTTAATTTCGATTCGGCGGCAGGCATCGTCTATACAGTGGATGTGACGAAACCGGAGGGACAGAAAGTGACCATTCACAGCATGGCCGACGGCACTCCGTTCGATATGGACAAGATGTATGCGGTGGCTCTCAACCCTTACCGGGGCAACGGCGGTGGGGAACTGCTGACCAAAGGTGCGGGAATCCCTCAGGACAAATTGAAAGAACGTATCATCCGTTCTACGGATAAGGATTTGCGTTACTATCTGATGCAATACATAGAACGGAAGAAGGTAATCGAACCGCGTGC
>ERZ825896.2992-NODE-2992-length-14980-cov-3.810921_pt1 | contig 14980 bp, 9 predicted proteins | sample MGYA00519858_ERZ825896 | MGnify/ENA primary metagenome ERZ825896 (study PRJEB31778, sample SAMEA3449214) | human gut metagenome | biome: human gut; feature: human-associated habitat; material: faeces | place: United Kingdom | collected 2010/2012 ... | reverse complement strand
TAATGAACGATAATGGTTTTATTTTTATCATATGCTTCGAATCATCCATTTCAATATCACACTGGATACTTATATCACTTTTATCATAAATACATGAAAGAACATTATTTACATATTCACTTATAAACAAATTTAATTCAACTTGCTTAGAAGCATCATTATTATCTACTATCATTCCAGCTTTTGAAATAATTTTAGACACTGATAATATGCGCTGATTTGACACCACAGCCTTTTCGAGTTTTTTCATTCCCTTATCAGAATGCTGTACGACTTCACTCAAATCATCTAAATTTTCTTTTACTCGATTTGACATATTATATATACTGTGTATAGAGTTCATAATATTTCCCCTTTTGAGCCATCAGTTCCTGGTGATTTCCAAATTCAAGTATCTGTCCGTTTTCGATTACCGCGATTTTGTCTGCATTGCGGACAGTGGAGAGCCGGTGTGCGATGATAAGTACGGTTTTGCCCTCCATCAAACGATTCAGCCCCTGCTCGATCAGCTGTTCTGTACGGGTATCGATGGAAGAGGTCGCTTCATCGAGAATCAGTACGGGACGTTCGGCGAGCATTGCGCGTGCAATGTTCAGGAGCTGGCGCTGCCCCTGGCTGAGATTGGCCCCATCGCCGGTCACCATGGTGTTGTATCCCTGGGGCAGGCGGCGGATGAAGGAGTCGGCGTTGGCAATCTTTGCGGCCTTCTCGATTTCCTTCTGCGTGGCATCCAGCTTGCCAAAGCGGATGTTGTCCGCCACGGTGCCGGTAAACAGGTGGGTGTCCTGCAGCACGATGCCCAGAGACGAGCGCAGCGCGTTTTTGCGGATGAGTCGCACATCGATTCCGTCGTAGGTGATGGAACCGGCGGTGACATCGTAAAAGCGGTTGATCAGGTTAGTGATCGTCGTCTTGCCCGCGCCGGTGGAGCCGACAAAGGCAATCTTTTGCCCCGGCTTGGCGTACAGCGAAAGGTCCTGCAAAATCAGCCGCTCCGGCGTGTAGCCAAAGCTGACGTTATGGAACCGCACATCGCCGCGCAATGGCTCCAGCGCTACGTCCGGGTGGGCGGAATCACGCCAGGCCCAGCGGCCGGTGACCTCGGGGCAGGCAGTCAGGGTGCCGTTGGCGTTCTTCTGCACGTTCACCAACTCTACCGTGCCTTCGTCCACTTCGGGCGGCTGCTCCATGGCGGCAAAAATACGCTCGGCACCGGCCAGCGCCGCCAGCAGGAAGTTGCCCTGCTGGGTAAACTGGTTGATGGGCAGGGTGGTCTGGCGCACAAACACCAGATAGCTGGCCAGGCTGCCCAGGTCGGTCCAGCCCTTCATGACCATCAGGCCGCCCAGCACCGCGATGACCGCGTAGTTGATGTAGCCGATGCTGACGACGGCGGGCACCATCGTGGCAGCATAGCTTTGCGCGCCGGTGCCGGCCAGACGCAGCTTTTCGTTGCGGGCGGCAAACTCGGCCAGGTCGGACTTTTGGTGGTTGAACACCTTCACGACCTTCTGCCCGGCGATCATTTCCTCAATGTAAGCGTCCAGCTCGCCCAGGCTGCTTTGCTGCTTGGCATAGTAGGCACGGCTGTGCTGGGTGGAAAAGTTGATGTACCAGAACATGCCCACATAACCCACCGCCACCAGCAGAGAGAGCCGCCAGTTGAGGATAAACAGCATCAGCAGGGTGCCCACGACCTGGATAAAGGTCTGGATAACGACAGCAAAGCTGTTGTTCAGTGCATCGGAGATGGTGTCCACATCGTTGGTGAAAAGGCTCATCAAATCGCCGTTGCGGTGGGTATCAAAGTACTGCAGCGGCTGGGTCTGCAGGTGGGCAAACAGATCCTGGCGGATCTCCTGCAGTACTTTTTGCGCGGCGCGCACCATAAGCTGGGTATAGCCCAGGGTGGACAGCGCACCAATGATATAAATACAGGCGGTAAGGCCCACGGCCCCGGCTAGGTAGGCTTTGCTGCCGTTTTCCAGCAGGCCGTTGACTACCGGGCGGATCATGTAGGTGCCAAACAGTGCGGCCAGGGCGCTGATGGCCGCCAGCAGCGCCACCAGGCCGATCATGATGCGGTGGCGGCCCAGATAGGCGCTGAACTGTCCCAGCGTGCGGCGCAGGTTCTGCGGGCGCTTGCCGCCGGTGACTTTCTTTTTACTCGCCATCGGGGTCGCCTCCCTTCATCTGGGAATGGTAAATTTCCTGATAGATCGTATCTTTTTTCAGAAGTTCGGCGTGGGTGCCCACGGCGTGCAGGCGGCCATCCTCCAAGATCACGATGAGGTCGGCGCTCTGCACCGAGGAGATGCGCTGGGCAATGATCAGCTTGGTCACGTCGGTCAGTTCGGCCAGGGCGCGGCGGATGCCGGACTCGGTGGCAGTATCCACGGCGCTGGTGGAGTCGTCGAAAATCAGCACCTTCGGGTGCTTCAGCAGGGTACGGGCAATGCAAAGGCGCTGCTTCTGCCCGCCGGAGACGTTGACGCCGCCCTGCCCTAAGTCGGTATCCAGGCCGTCGGGCATGCGGTCCAAAAATTCATCGGCATGAGCGGCGCGGCAGGCGGCCCACAGCTGTTCCTCGGCGGCGTCGGGGTTGCCCCACTTCAGGTTGTCCCGGATGGTGCCGGAGAACAGCAGGTTCTTTTGCAGCACAATGCCTACGGCGTCCCGCAGGGCGGTCAGGTCGTAGTCCCGCACGTCGCGGCCGCCGACCTTCACGGTGCCCTCGGTGGCGTCGTACAGGCGGGGGATCAGTTGGACCAGCGTGGTCTTGGCCGAGCCGGTGCCGCCGATGATGCCCACGGTCGCCCCGGCGGGGATGTGCAGCGTAATGTCGGACAGGGCACTTTTTTGTGCCGCAGCGTTATACTTGAAGCTGACGCCCTCGAAGTCGATCTGACCGTTCGGCACAGTCTCCAACGGATCGGCGGCATTGGCCAGGTCGGGCTGCTCGGTCAGCACCTCGCGGATGCGGCGGGCGCTGGCCAGCGAGCGGGTCATCTGCAAAAACGCGCCGGAGAACATCATGACCGAGTTGAGCACCTGCAAAACGTAGCTCAAAAAGGCGGTCAGCTGGCCGACGCTCATGTCGCCCTGCAGGATGAACCCGCCGCCGAACCACATGATGCAGACGATGGCTGTGTACATGATGGTCTGGAACGCGGGCAGGTTGAGCACGGCGTAACGGAAGGTCTCGGTGCTGGCGTCGCTCAGCTCAGCGTTGACGGCGTTGAACTGCTCGTTTTCATAATCGCCGCGCACGAACGCTTTAATGGCGCGGATGGCGGTGAGGGATTCCTGGATGCGGCTGTTCAGGTGGTCGACAGCGCTTTGCTGGCGGCCGTACAGCGGGCCGACCTTGCACACAATGAGCGTCAGCAAAATGGTCAGAATAGGCGTTGTGATGAGGAAAACAATCGTCAGCTTGGGGCTGAGCAGAAATGCCATGCCCAGACCCATGGCCAGCATGACCGGGCTGCGAACAAAGGGGCGCAGGCCTGCGTTGATGGCGTTGAGCAGCACGGTGGCGTCGGTGGTCATGCGGGTGACGAGGGACGCAGAGGAAAAATGGTCCAGGTTGGCAAAGTCGAATTTCTGCACGGCGGCGTACTCGGCCAGGCGCAGCTCGGCCGCAAAGCCGTTGGCGAACCGGGCGGCATAGCGGGCATACAGCAGGCCGGTGATCAGTGCCAGCACCGCGCAGAGTGCCATCAACCCGCCCTGCCGCAGGATGATCGCCATGTTATGGCTGGGCACACCCTCGTCCACCAGGGTGGACATCAGCACAGGGATGACCATCTCAAAGATACATTCAATAAAGATCAGCCCGGCAGCCGCCCAAAGGTCCCGGCGGTAGGGCTTGCCATAGCGGAAAATTAAGCGCAGGTCATTCATAGATACTCCTATTAAAGGCCCCCTTTGGGAGGGAGCTGTCGCCGGAGGCGACTGAGGGAGAGCGCCTTGGGAAAGTCTCTACCCCACCCGCTTCGCGGGAGCCCTCTTGCAGAGGGGGCCTTTACTTAAACTTTCTTTTTATCCGGCAGCTGGCTGGCTACGATGGCGGCAAACATCAGGCCGCAGCCGCACAGCTCGGTGGTGGAAAGCGTCTCGCCCAAAATCAGCCAACCGGCCAAGGCGCTGAACACACTCTCCAAGCACATAGCCAAACTGGCAATGGTGGGGTCCAGCGCTTTCTGGCCCACAATTTGCAGTGTGTAGGCCACGCCGCTGGACATGATGCCGCAGTAGGCAATGGACACCGCCGCCAGGCGGAACTGCTCGATGGTGGGCTGTTCAAAAATCAGCATAAACACGGTGGAAATGACCGCCACCGTCAAAAACTGCACAAAACTCAGCTGGATACCGTCCAGCTTGGGGCTGAAGTGGTCCACCAGCAAAATCTGGGTGGAAAACAAAAAGGCACAGCCCAGCAGCTGCCATTCGCCGCCGGTCAGGGCCAGGCTGTCGTGCCCGGCCAGGCACAGCAGATACAGGCCCACCACGCTGGCGGCCACGCAGCACCATAGCTTTACGCCGGGGCGGCGGCCAAAAAACACGCCGAACACCGGCACCAGCACTACATACAAAGCGGTCATGAACCCGGCCTTGGCCGTGCTGGTGGTGCCAATGCCCATCTGCTGCGCAGCCGATGCCGCAAACAGCGCGATGCCGCAGCAGATGCCGCCCTTTACCAGTACCTTGCGGTTCTGCCAAAAGCCCGGCTCGGCGGCGGAGTTGGTCTTGCCGGCTTTGCGCAGCACGGCCATCAGCCCCAGCAGAAACACACAGGCCAGCCAGCTGCGGCCCGCCAGAAAGCTGTAAGGGCCCATGTGGTCAGCGCCCACGCTTTGCGCCACAAAAGCGGTGCCCCAGATGAAGGAAGCCCCCATCAGCAGCAGGGTATTGCGTAATTGTACGTTTGGCATAAACTTCCCCTTTTACGTTACTTTTTCCTCTAAAAATTCCTCTACAACAAAACCGCCCACACCGTCTTAGCGCGGCGCGGGCGGTGCTGTTTTGTGGTTACTGAACGGTGTTCTCGTTCTCGATGGTGGTCAGCTCCTCGCTGCCCAGACCCTGGACCTTCAGCCCGCCGGTGATGTAATAACGGGTGGAGTCATAGCTGATGTAGACTTTGTACTGCCTGCCGGGGGTCAGGCCGGAAACATTGTACTGGTAGCAGGTGCCGTCGGTGGTGTAGTAAACGGTGGAGCCGATGACATAGCTGGTGGAAGTCTTGTCGTCGGACAGCTCCCACAAGGCGATCTTGAAGGTCTGGAAGTTCTCGTTGGTGGACTCAGTGGTGGCATAGCCGGTGATGGACAGGCTGTCGGAACCCGCCACAAAGTAGTCGGTACTGCGGTTCTGAATGCCGTTAAAGGCTACATACAGGGCGTCGCCGTCCACCTCGGACACCAGCTTGGAGGCAGTGGTGTCCATCGTTTCGGGGAAGGTCACGTCGCCGCCGCTGGTGGCGTAAGTCAGGTCGTCGACCTCGTCCTCATCGCTGGTTTCCTGGCGCAGGCCCAGGGCAGTGGTGGTTTTCAGGATGGCGCTTTTCAGCACTTCTTTGGGGGAACAGGCCGTCAGCGACACACACAGGCAGACCAGCGCGGTCAGCAGGGCAAGGGTACGGGTACGTTTCATATTTTAATAAACCTCCGTGGGGATACTCAAAACTCAAAGTAAACATAAGTATTATATCGCATTTTGGGCCGGCGTACAAGAGGACAGAAAAGGAAATCCGGTAAAAACCGTTGCGGCTGGCCCCGCACCATGGTATACTTACAATAAATATCACTGTTAAAGGAGCGCCTGTTTATGAAAATCGCCGTTGCCGGTACCGGTTACGTGGGCCTTAGCATCAGTGTGCTGCTGGCCCAGCACAACGAGGTATGGGCTGTAGACATTCTGCCCGAGAAAGTGGCCCTGCTGGCGGCCCGCAAAAGTCCCATTGCCGATAAGGAGATCGAGCAATATTTAGCCGAAAAAGAGCTGGACCTGCACCCGACCACCGATGCTGCCGCTGCCTACACCGGCGCGGACATCATCGTGGTTTCCACCCCCACCAACTACGACCCCAAGAAGAATTATTTTGATACCTCCAGCGTGGAGGCTGTGCTGACGCTGGCCGGGCAGTATGCGCCGGAGGCGACCATCATCATCAAATCCACGGTGCCCGTCGGGTATACCGCGTCGGTACGGAAAAAATTCCACAACCTGCATATCCTTTTCAGCCCGGAGTTTTTGCGGGAGGGCCATGCGCTGTACGATAACCTCTACCCCAGCCGAATCGTGGTAGGCTGCCCGGCGGGGGACGGGGAACTGGCCGCCCGTGCCCATACCTTTGCGGGGCTTTTGCAGCAGGGGGCCATCAAGCAGAATGTGGATACCATCTTCCCGGGCTTGACCGAGGCTGAGGCCATCAAGCTGTTTGCCAACACCTATCTGGCCCTGCGTGTGGCCTATTTTAACGAGCTGGACACCTACGCCCAGGTGCGCGGCCTAAACACCCGTGACATCATTGACGGCGTCTGCCTGGACCCGCGCATCGGCAACCACTATAACAATCCGTCCTTTGGTTACGGCGGCTACTGCCTGCCCAAGGATACCAAGCAGCTGCTGGCCAACTATAACGATGTACCGCAGAATCTGATGCAGGCCATCGTGGACTCCAACGCCACCCGTATGGACTTTATCGCCGAGCAGGTGCTCTCCCGCGAGCCGAAGGCCGTCGGCATCTACCGCCTGACGATGAAGGCGGGCAGTGATAACTTCCGTCAGTCCAGCATCCAGGGCGTCATGCGCCGCCTGCGGGCCGAGGGCATGCCGCTGGTTATCTACGAGCCGACGCTGAAAGAGGATACTTTCTACGGCGACCGCGTGGAGAAAGATCTGGACAAATTCAAGGCTGAGTGTGATGTGATCCTCGCCAACCGCGCCGCCCCCGAGCTGGCCGACGTGGCCGGGAAGGTGTATACGAGAGATTTGTATAGCCGGGACTAAATGATGATAATACGCAAAAAAAGCCGCACGTCTGTGCGGCTTTTTTGCGTTAAAGGCTCCCCCTGGGAGGGGGCCTTCCTGCTTATTTACTCCGATATTTCGCCAATGTCCTCAGCACTACCTCCGGCTCCAGCGGTTTGGTCAGGTGCTCGTTCATGCCGGCTTCGTAGGCACGGCGGCGGTCTTCCACAAAGGCGTTGGCAGTCATGGCCAAGATAGGAATACTGCCCGCGTCGGGGCGGTCCAGCTGGCGGATGGCCCGGGTGGCCTGGTAGCCGTCCATCACCGGCATCATCACGTCCATGATGATGGCATCAAAGGTGCCGGGGGCGCTGGCGGCAAACTGGTCCAGCGCGTCCTGCCCGTTGACGGCCTTCGTCACCGTGACACCGGCGTTCTCCAGCACAAACACGGCGATCTCTATGTTCAGCTCGTTGTCTTCGGCCAGCAGTACGTGCATGCCCGCCGGCGTGGCGGCAGGCAGGACGGCGGTTTCCTCGACCAGCGGGGCAGCGCTGGAGTCGATGACAAAGGGAATCGTGATGCAGTAGGTCGTGCCCTCCCCTAGCTTACTGCGGCATTCTATCGTTCCGTCCATCTTCTCCACCAGACTTTTTGTGATGGCCATGCCCAGCCCCGTGCCGTTGTAGGAGGTGCGGGCGTCGCTGTGCTCCTGGGTGAACGGCTCGTAGAGGTGCTTCTGGAACTCCTCACTCATGCCAATACCGGTGTCGGCGCAGATAAACTCGATCCAGGCAATCTTGCCGTCGCTGCGCACCTCGCGGCAGGTCAGGTCGATGGAACCGTTGTCCTTGTTGTACTTGATGGCGTTGCTCCAAATGTTCATCAGCAGCCGCTTCAGGTGCAGCGGGCTGCCAATGAGTGTGGTGTGTTTGACCTCGGTGCGGTCGGTCATCATGATGCCGCGCTCAGCGGCAGCGCGCTCCATCGTCTGGAGGATGCCGTCTTTCAGCTCTATCACGTTGAACGGGCAGCTTTCCAGCACGATCTCGCCGGATTCCAGTTTGCCCATGTCCAGCACTTCGTTCACCAGCTCCAGCAGCAGAGTCGAAGCATCCCAGATCTTGCGGCGGCACTCAGCCTGTTTGGCCAGGTCCTCGCTGTAATGGTCGCCGATCTCCACCATGCCGCGGATGCCGTTGATGGGTGTGCGGATGTCGTGGCTCATGCGCTGCAAAAACTCGGTCTTGGCGCGGTTGGCGCTCTCGGCTTTGCGGGCGGCGTCTTTCAACTGCTGCTGGTAGCTCTGCTCCCGGCGGAGCTGCTCCTCCTGGTAGCCATGCTTGAGCCGCCAGCGGATCATGATGACGATGAACAGCACCATGGCGTAGGCCACCAGCGTGAACAGCAGGTTCTTGGGCGTGGTGTCCAGCGCGCGGGTCAGCGGCATGTAGGCGTAGACGTAGTAGTCCCGCCCGCGCTCCAGCATGCAGTAGACCCACTCGCCGTCGCCGGAACCGGCCCGCACGCGGGTCATCTCGCCGCCGTGGGCGTTCTCCCGGATGCTGCGCAGCACCGGCACGTCGTCGACGTTCTGCCCGGCCAGGCCTTCGCGGTTGGCGGCAATGATGCTGTCGCCGCTGGTGACCACCAGCGTTTCCTCGGTGCCGGGGTCGTAGCCTTCCAGCAAGTTCTGGATGATCAGGTTGTAGTCGGTGGCATATTCGGCGCGGGTATGATAATAAACGACGATCACGCCCGGCTCGTCGGTGCGGCCGTGGGCAGCCAGGTCCACGTAGGAGCCATCGTCCAGCCGGATGCGGGCGGTGTAGGTCTTAATGGGGAATTGGGCGGTTCCCAGCACGGTGTCCATGGTGACGTACCCGCGCAGGGCGGCGTAGTCCAGCCCGTCAGTGCTGTACTCCCGCTGGACGACGCCATGCTCGTTCATCAGGATGATGCCGGTCAGCCGCTGCTCGTAGGTATAGCGGCGCAGATCGTCGGTGTTCAGCGTGGCCTCGCCGGTCAGGGCAATCTTGTACTGAATCTCGCGGTCGATCTGCTGGGCGTTCTCGATGACGCGCAGCAGGCTTTTGGTCATCGAGGTATCGTTGAACCGGTCGTAGGCTGTACGCTGCTGTTTGACGTACTGGGTGGCATCGGTGAGGTTCTGGCTGGCCAGGTACAGGTCACTGCGGTAGGACATCAGCCCCACCAGCGCCATCAGCCCCAGCCCCAGGCAGAGCATCAGGGGCCAGAAAAAGCGGACGGTGAAGGAAGATACTTTTCTATTCGACAAGGCCGTCCACCTCCAAAAATTTCTCGGGGTTTGCCAGATACTTGCCGATGATGGCGGCTAAAGTCCCGTCCGCCCGCATCTCATCGAGGGTGGCGGTCAGCTGCGTTTCCAGCCCGCGCACGTCGTTTTTGCCAAAGGCGACGCCCAGCCTCACCACTTGTAAAGGCTCGTCCAAAATGCGGTACTCAGTGTTGTAGTCCTGCATGTACTGCAGGATCGAGACTTCGTGGGCGGCGATGGCGTCCACGTAGCCCTTGCCCAGGGCGGTGTAGATCAGCTCCCGGTCCTCAAAGCAGTAGAGGTCCCGCAGGGCGGGCAGGGAGGCGTCGGTCAGAAACAGTTCCTCCGGCTTGGTGGTGCTCTGCACAGCCAGGGTGCGGCCCTCCAGGTCGGCAATGGTTTCAATATCGCTGCCGGGCATTACGGCCACCACCTGGCGGCTGGCCATGTAGGGGCCGGCCCAGCGGTAGTCATCCTCCCGTCCGTTGATGGTAAAGCTGCCCCACACGCAGTCAATGTCGCCGGTTTCCAGCAGCTGGGTCTTTCGCTCCCAGTCGATGATGGTAAACTCGGCGCGGTAGCCCATGCGCCGGAATGCCTCTTTGGCAAGCTCCACATCGATGCCGGTGGGGGCGCCGTCCTCGCCAATATAGTTAAAGGGTGGGTAGACATCGCTGCCCACCAAAATCGTGGGCAGGCTGCTTTCCTCACTGCTGCTGGCGGGCATATCGGCGCAGCCCACCAGCCCGGCGGCCAGGCAAAGGGCTGCCAGGAGGCAGACGATACGTTTTAGGGTGAAATTTTTCTGCATAAGGCTCTCCTAAAAATGGCACTGGTGCAGCATATAACATATGGACATATTCTACCATATAACAGTTACTGTGGTCAATTTTGAATTGCTTGTGTGGGCATAAATTGGCGTTTTGCAAAACATGAAAACCGTGCGTTTTCAAAATTTGCGGCAACTTGCTAAAAAAGTGGCATTGTTAAATTCCAACACATGTGCACAACTGTCGAAGTATAAGACAAAGTAGCGAAAAATGCAGATTTTCTGTTGCGGGATCACGGACCGGATGTTATACGTAAGCGTAATATGCTTACCGTCACCACCGAGCAGGAAAAGGCACTCTACCTGCGCCCTGCTGGAGCGTTGCGTCTACGGCGGTCAGGCTCCCGATGCCCGGGAGGAGCGCGCGTTGAGCAGCTTTTTGTGGAAATTGATCCGCAGCCGGCCCAAGCATACGCTGCTGCAGAATTTGAAGCGGAGATACCGCAGGATTTAACGACGCATAAAGACCCCCTTGTGTAAAGGGGGCTCCGCGAAGTGGTGGGGGATTGTCCTGTCTGCGTTGCAAATCGGTCTGCCACGTAAGGTTACAATCCCTCCGTCACGGCTTCGCCCGTGCCACCTCCCTTTGCACAAGGGAGGCTTTTTTGTATCTATTTATATCTTTGCCTTTTTTGCGCTTCTATGCTATAATGCCTACAAAACGCACAAAGGAGAAATACGCTCATGAAATTTTCTGAGATGCCCTATCAGCGCCCGAACCTGGACGAGATCAAGGCGCAGTTTGCTGCTGTGACCCAGCGCTTTGCCGCCGCGCCAGACTACGCCGCCGCCAAGGCCGCCTTTCTGGACGAACAGACCCTGAACAAGCACGTGGACACGCTGGCCAACCTGGCCAGCATCCGCAACACCATCGATACCCGGGATGAATTCTACGATGATGAGATGAATTTCTGGAACGCTGCCACCCCGCAGATCCAGGAGTGCCAGAATACCTGGAGCGCCGCCCTGCTGGCGTCCCCCTACCGCAAACAGCTGGGCGAGGAATACGGCGAGCTGATGTTCCTCAACGCCGAGATCGCCCAGAAAGCCTTCTCGCCGGAGATCCTGGACGAGATGGCCCAGGAAAACGACCTCTCCACCCAGTACGGCAAGCTGATCGCCTCGGCTCAGATCCCCTTTGAGGGCGGCGTCTACACCCTAAGCCAGCTCTCTCCCTTCAAAAACGACCCCGACGATGCCTGCCGCCTGGCCGCCTGGAAAGCCGAGGGTGCCTGGTATAAGGAGCATCAGGAGGAGTTCGACTCCATTTACGACAAGATGGTCCACCTGCGGGACACCATGGGCAAAAAACTGGGGTACGAAGGCTACACTACCCTGGGCTACTACCGCATGGGCCGCAACTGCTACACCAAGGCTGATGTGGAAAAATTCCGCGCTGCTGTGGTGAAATACCTCGTCCCCGTGGCCGACAGCATCTACCGCGAGCAGGCCAGGCGCCTGGGCAAGCAGTACCCGATGAACGCCGCCGACAACGCCCTGATGTTCCGCAGCGGCAACCCCAAACCCTGCGGTGATGCCGATGCCATCGTGGCTCAGGGCAAAAAGTTCTACGAGGAGCTGTCCCCCGAAACCGCCGAGTTCTTCCACAAGATGCTGGACGACCAGCTGATGGACCTGCTCTCCACCCCCGGCAAGGCGGGCGGCGGCTACTGCACCAGCCTGGATGATTACGAAGTGCCGTTTATTTTTGCCAACTTCAACGGCACCCAGCACGATGTCGAGGTCGTCACCCACGAGGCTGGCCACGCTTTTGCTGCCTACATGAACCGCAAGCGCATCCCCTACTCCACCGTATGGCCCAGCATGGAGGGCTGTGAGGTCCATTCGATGTCGATGGAGTTCCTGGCCTGGCCCTGGGCCGAGGGCTTCTTTGGCAAGGATGCCCGCAAGTTCCGCTACAGCCATCTGGCCGGGGCGCTGACCTTCATCCCCTACGGCACGATGGTGGATCACTTCCAGCATATCGTCTACGAAAAGCCGAATATGACCCCGGCCCAGCGCCACGAGACCTGGAAGGAGCTGGCCGCCATCTACCAGCCCTGGATGCGCCTGGACGGCGAGATCCCCTTCTATGGTGCGGGCGAGTACTGGCAGCGCCAGATGCACATCTACCAGAGCCCGTTCTACTACATTGACTACTGCCTGGCGCAGACCGTCAGCCTGCAGATCTGGGCGCTGATGCAAAAGGACCGCGCCAACGCATGGGACCACTACATGGCCTACACCCGCCAGGGCGGCAGCCGTGTGTTTACCGAGCTGCTGAAAAACGCCGACCTGGTCAGCCCCTTTGAGGAAAGCTGCCTGCGCGGCGTCTGCGAGACCGCCAAGGATTGGCTGGACCACTACGACCTGACGGGGCTGGAATAATGGCGGACCGCAAAAAGAAGCGCGCCTATCTGGACGACTTTGAAAAAGACCTGAACGGCAACTACCAGTACCGCGGCGCGCACTACCATTATAAAGGTACAAAATCCCGCGGCCGGGCACTGGCCTGGCTTTGGGTCTTGTGCGGCGGTGGGGCCGCGCTGGTAGTGGCGGCGGGCCTGGTGCCCGGCGCGACCGCCTATGCGCCGGTCTGGCTGCTGCTGCCTTACATGGCGGGCCTGCTGGCGGCAGGCTATGCGGTATACCTGCTGGTGCGGCTGACCGCCGCGGGGGAACCGCTGCGGGCGTATATTCATGAGCAGACCGTTCTGAAACTGCCGGGCAGTTGCACGCTGGCGGCTGTGCTTGCCGGAATTACAGCTGCCGCCCAGCTGGTACAGCTGGCGGTCAGCAGGCAAAACCTGCCTGCGCGTATCCTGTTTATCCTGCTGCAGGCAGCAGCAGCCGGTGCCTTTGCAATGGAAAACCATCAATTTAAAGCGCTAAAGTATGAAAAGCAGGAATAATTATACAGAATTATTGATAAATATAATATGTAGCAATGTGAAAAAAAGTGGGCAACTGTGCAGCTGCCCGCTTTTTGGTACGAGGCACAATAAAATCAAGACCTTTCTTTGCCAAAAAAATATCACAAATTTCGGTAAATGCCACAAAAATAGAACTTTTAAGTTGACATTTTACGCAATCTCAGGTACTATATAAGATAAGCCATTATCGACAAGTGTACACTGTATGAATAAACAGTCATCGGAAAGGGAATTCCCTTTCCCGTTATGGCCGCTGGGGAGCGGCCATAATGACTTGTGGGTGAGGGCAAAATTTTAGGAGGTTTTGTACACATGAAAAACGCAAAGCAAGCCATTGCGCTGGCATCTGCTGCGGCCCTGAGCCTGAGCATGCTGGCCGGCTGCGGCAGCTCCGCTTCCTCCGCTGCATCCAGCGAAGCCGCAAGCACTGCCACCGCCGAGGCTACCACTTCCACCAGCGACGGCACCCTCGTCCTGGCAGAGACCGGCTTTGAGGGTAAGTTCAGCCCCTTCTTCGCCGCTTCTGCCGCTGACCAGGATGTCATCGACCTGACCCAGCTCGGCCTGCTGGGCGCCGACCGTAAGGGCGAAATGATCCTGAACGGCATCGAGGGCGAGACCCGCGAGTACAACGGCACCGATTACACCTACTATGGCACCACTGACTGCGTTGTCACCGAGAATGATGACGGCACCGTTACCTATGACCTGAAAATGCGTGACGACCTGAAGTTCTCTGACGGCGAGCCTGTTACCATCGACGACGTCATCTTCAATATGTACGTCTATCTGGACCCGACCTATGACGGTTCCGCCACCCTCTACTCCACCCCCATCGTTGGCCTGGAGGAGTACCGCAACTCCATGTCCACCCTGTCTAAGCTGATCGCTGAGGCTGGCGAGGATAACACCGACAATACTTACTTCACTGCTGACCAGCAGAAGGCTTTCTGGGACGCTGTCAACGACGGCGGCGTGAAGTTCGCTCAGGAAATCGTTGACACTATGCTGGAAAACGGCGCTACCGATGTTGCCTCCGCTGCTGCCGGCTGGGGCTTCGACCTGGCCGATGGCGCTACCGCTAAGGATTTCTTCCTGGCTATCGGCGCCCAGTACGACTGGAACTTCTCCGCTATGGAAGCCGAGACTGCTGGCTCTGCCCTGTCTGACCTGATCCCCGAGGAAGTTTACAACTACTCCACCACTGGTGTCACCGTTGGCAACGATGTGCCCAATGTTGCCGGTATCGTTAAGACCAGCGACTACAGCATGACCCTGACCACCACCGAGCTGTCCACCACCATGATCTATCAGCTGCAGATGCCCATTGCTCCTCTGCACTACTACGGCGATACCGCTCTGTACGATTACGACAACAACTCCTTCGGCTTCCCCAAGGGCGACTTGAGCAGTGTCCGCTCCAAGACCAGCGCTCCTCTGGGCGGCGGTATGTTCACCTTCAACAAGTACAGCGACGGCGTTGTTTACCTGGATGCCAACCCCGACTACTTTGACGGCGCACCCAAGATCGCTCACGTCAACATGAAGGAGACCCAGGAAGCCGATAAGATCACCGGCGTTCAGGCTGGCACCATCGACATTTCCGATCCTTCTTACTCTCTGGAAGTTGCTGACCAGATCGCCGACATCAACGGCGCCGAGGGCGAGGATGGCCCCGTCATCACCACCCGTCTGAAGGACTTCCGCGGCTACGGCTACATCGCCCTGAGCGCCAAGAACGTCAATGTTGGCGGCGACCCCGCTTCCGAGGCTTCCAAGGATCTGCGCAAGGCCATCATGACCGTTGTCTCCGCTTACCGTGATGAGGGCATCGACTCTTACTACGGCGATACCGCCAGCGTTATCAACTACCCCATCTCCAACACTTCCTGGGCCGCTCCTTCCGTTACCGATGACGGCTACAAGGTTGCTTACTCCACCGAC
>ERZ825896.2991-NODE-2991-length-14981-cov-3.236031_pt1 | contig 14981 bp, 16 predicted proteins | sample MGYA00519858_ERZ825896 | MGnify/ENA primary metagenome ERZ825896 (study PRJEB31778, sample SAMEA3449214) | human gut metagenome | biome: human gut; feature: human-associated habitat; material: faeces | place: United Kingdom | collected 2010/2012 ... | reverse complement strand
GTCCGTAGCCAGACGCTCTATCCAGCTGAGCTAACGGCGCGTGTCCTTTCAGACAGCTTGTGTATCATAGCACAGCGGCTCCGAAAATGCAAGGGGTATTTTCACATTTCCGCCTCTTTTTTGCACGGACTGGAAAAATGCTTGCAATGCGCCCGTCCGGCGCATATAATATCCTATTATTTTACTTGCATTTTCAAGAAAGGAGCGCCCCTATGAACATCTTCCATTCCGTCGCCGAATTAGCGGGAAACACCCCGCTGCTGGAGCTGTGTCGCTACGAGCGCAGGCACGGCCTGAACGCCCGCATCCTTGCCAAGCTCGAGTGCTGCAACGTGGCGGGCAGCGCCAAGGACCGCGTGGCGAAGCACATGATCGAACGCGCCGAGGCGGAGGGAAAGCTCGTTCCGGGGAGCGTCATCATTGAGCCGACGAGCGGCAACACCGGCATCGGCCTCGCCGCGATGGCCAAGGTCCACGGCTACCGCGTGATCCTCACCATGCCGGAGAGCATGAGCGTGGAGCGTCGGAATCTGCTCAAAGCCTACGGTGCGGAACTGGTGCTGACACCGGCGGCGGAGGGCATGGCGGGCGCCGTGAAGCGCGCGGAGGAGTTGGCGGCGGCAACACCGAAGAGCTTCATCCCCGCACAGTTCGACAATCCCGCGAACCCCGAGGCGCACTATCTCACCACCGGCCCCGAGCTCTGGCGCGATACCGACGGCTGCGTCGATCTTTTCGTCGCTGGCATCGGCACGGGCGGCACATTCTCCGGCACGGGACGCTATCTCAAGGAGAAAAATCCGGACGTGAAGCTCGTGGCCGTCGAGCCGGCGGGCTCGCCGCTGCTCTCGGGCGGCAAGGCCGGGCCGCACGGACTGATGGGCATCGGAGCGAACTTCATCCCGAAAAATATGGACGTTTCGCTCATCGACGAGATCATCTGTGTCCGCGAGGAGGACGCCTACGCCGCAGGCCGCGATATGGTCGCGTGTGAGGGCGTGCTCGTCGGCATCACCGCGGGCGCTGCGCTTTGGGCGGCGACGCAGCTCGCGCTCCGGACGGAGAACGCGGGCAAGACCATCGTTGCGCTGCTGCCGGACGGCGGCGAGCGCTATCTATCCACGCCAATGTATCAGGGGGAATGACCGATGTCCGATAAAAATGAGATCATCCGTTCCGCCGCCGCGCAGGTGGCGGAGAACTACCGCAAAAGCGATATTTTGATGTACGGCGACGCGCTGCGCCTGCCGAGCCGCACGGCGGTCATTGAGATCATCCGCGACTTTCAGAAGATCCTGTTTCCTGCCTACTACGGCGATCGCGACCTGCTGAAGCTCCCGCCGGAGCAGTACAGCGCTCTGCTCATGGGGCACGTCTACGACAAGCTGCTGCGCCAGCTTGAGCTGGTCATGCCGGAGGGGGAGGAGGGCGCGCGCCGCGCCGAGAAGGTCTGCGAGGCGATGATGGAGCGTCTGCCCCATATCCAGGAGCTGCTGCTCAAGGACCTGACCGCCAACTACAACGGTGACCCCGCGGCCTCGAGCCGGCAGGAGATCATTCTGTCCTACCCAGGGATGTTTGCCATCTTCATCTACCGCATCGCGCACGAGCTGTATCTTGAGAAAGTGCCGATGATCCCACGCATCATGACGGAGTATGCCCACTCCCAGACGGGCATCGACATCAATCCCGGCGCGACCATCGGCGAGTATTTCTCCATCGACCACGGTACCGGTGTGGTCGTCGGCGAGACGACCATCATCGGCGACCGCGTGCAGCTCTATCAGGGCGTGACGCTCGGCGCCATGTCGCCCGCAGGGATGCACCACAGCGCGGAGACTCCCGCGCGCCGTCACCCGAAGATCGGCAGCGACGTGACCATCTATGCCGGCGCGACGCTGCTCGGCGGCGCGACGGAGGTCGGCGACAACGTGGTCATCGGCGGCAACGCCTTCCTGACCGAGTCGGTCGAGAGCGACACCAAGGTGAGCATCAAAAAGCCGGAGATGACCTTCCGCGTGAAGGGCGGCCGGTTCTGAAAACAGAAATGGAAAAGCCCGCATCGAAGGATGCGGGCTTTTCTAATGGGCAAAACAGAGGTAAATTCAGAAGCCTAGAGGTATTGGCGCACACATGCGAACGGGCCGGCTATTCCTCCTCGAGCGGCAGAGCGACCTGCGTGATGAACTTCGCGGGGTCCTTGTGCTGCGGCGGGCCCTCGAGATAAATGCGGCGGAGCTTCCCCGTGGGCGTGAGCCCATGCCGCCGCGCATAGGCGCGGAGCTTCTTCTCCGCGGCGGGCAGGTCCTCATAGGCCCCGTGGTGGTAGAGACTGAGCGCTGGCGTCGCGGGCAGCGTCTCGACATACTCACCCGTGCTCCCCGGCGGGACGGTCGCGCAGAACGCGACCTCCTGAGGGTGTGCAATGGCAGACTCCACAAGGTACATCCGCTGTGTGATGTCCGTGCCGTAGAGCCGCATCGCCTCCAGCGCGGTGGCGTGGAGCAGCGCCGTGCGCTCCGCCAGCGTGGACGCCGGATACACGCGGCGGTAGACCGTCTGCCGCGGCAGAAGAACGCGCCTGACCTGCGGCGGCGCTGCTGCTGGCAATGCCGCTGCTGCGAGTGATGGCGGGCAGCCGGTCGTTCGGCGCGCTGCTGGCGGCAGATGCTCACCTACTGCGTGCCGCTGATCCCCACGGCTGTCTTCTGGTGGATCATGGGCGTGTCGGACCGTTATCTGGTGAAATGGTTCGTGGAGAGCGATGCCAACGGCATCTACGCCGTTGCCTACAAGATACCGACCATCCTGACCATCCTCGCCACGGTTTTTATGGACGCCTGGCAGCTCTCCGCCATCGCCGAGTCGGGCGACCGCCGGGCGCAGGCGCGCTTTTACGCGCGCGTGTGGGACGCGTTCTTCTCCGCGGTCTGCCTCTGCGCGGGCGGCATCATCGCGTTTTCGCCGCTGCTCATCCGGCTGCTCGCGGCGGAGAGCTACTATGACGCCTGGCGCTATATCCCGATCCTCACGCTCTCGATGATCGCGGCGGCGTTTTCCAATTTCATGGGCAGCGTCTACGTCGTGACAAAGAAGAGCACGGCATCGCTCTGGATCTCACTCGCCGGCGCGGCGGCAAACATCGCACTCGATCTGTTCCTCATTCCGCGCATCGGCGTGCAGGGCGCGGCGGCTGCCACATTCCTCGGCTGCCTGCTCGTATTCCTGATGCGCACGGCCAGCGCGAGAAGGCTGCTGCCGTTCCGCCTTGCGGGCGGGAAGCTCGCGCTTGGCGCGCTCGTGCTGCTCGTCCAGACGGCAGCGATGCTGCTCCGCCCGCGCGGCTGGCTCGCCGCGCAGGGCGTGTGCCTGATCGTTCTCTTTATCCTTGCACTGCGCCCGATGCTCGCCGCCGCGCAGACGGTGTTTCAAAGAAAGTAGGTAGTTTCCATGATCTTAACGGCATTCCACGGCTTCTGCATGGCGCTGGCGGACAGCGTCCCCGGCGTCTCCGGCGGGACGATCGCCTTTATCCCGTTCATCGCCGCGGCGGAGCGCACGGCGCTGAAAAGGCTCCGCGGCGCGCTGTTCGCCCTGCTCGACATGGCGGTGGTCGTGCTCACGCTGCTGCGCGGCTCGTCCGCGCTGGGAAGCGTCAGCTTCGCGTCGCTCTCGCTACTTTATATCTTCCTCTCCAGCGCGGTCGCCATCACGGCGATGGTGCTGCCGGGCATCTCGGGCTCGTCCATTCTGCTCATCGCGGGCGTGTATCTGCCCGCCATTCAGGCTGTCCGCAGCTTCCTGCACATGGAGCCTTCCGTGCTGCCGGGGCTCTTCGCGCTGGGCTTCTTCTGCTCGGCGGTCTGGCGGTCGGCGTGCTGGTGGGCAACGTATGCCTGAAGAACCCCATCGCCCGCCCGTGCCCCTGCTGGCTGGACAGCAGCGTGCGGCTGCTCATCGCTGACCCCACAGACTATTCGTTCCCATCGGGTCATACCCTGTCCTCGGTCATCGGCGCGACGATTTTGACGAAAACGGACCGCTGCTTCGACTATGCGGCCATCCCGCTCGCGGCGCTCATCGCCTTTTCGCGGCTGTATCTCTATGTCCATTTTCCCAGCGATGTGCTTGCCGCGGCGGTGCTGGGTGTTATGATCGGCGAGCTGGCCTTTTATGCTGACCGAAGGTGGACGGAGCGCAGAGGGACATAAGGCGTTTCCTGCCATCTCATTCTTTAAAAATAAATCCTCAAAAAGACACACAAGCCGGAGGCTCCCATAACGAGGGAGCTTCCGGCTTGCGCGTTCAATTCAGATGCTCCAGCGCCGCCGCGACGGATACTTGCAGACTTGCTTCGATCTCCAGCATCGAAACGGGCTGCTCCAAAAGCTCTGCCGTGGAAACGGGAAAGCGGCCGCCTTCGCGGCTGCGCAGCAGATAGATCAGCCCAAGGGTCATCGCGCTGCGCTTCGCCTCGATGATCGCGGCCTCCTCCTCATAGCCGCCCGTTTCGCGCAGGGCGCGCACCAGTCCGCGGCGCATCTCAGCGAGATAGGTGGGCTGGTAGAAGCCGCCGAACACTGTGAAGTCGCGGAGGAAATGCGCCTCCAGAAAGCAGAGGAACAGGCCCGGCAGCAGTGACCCGTCCCGCAGCCTCTCCGTCAGCGCCTGCGGCGTGAGAGGGACGGTCACAGCCTCTCCCAGCGAGTTTTGACCCGTCAGCGCCGCCGCGCCCGCGCTCTCGCGCAGCCGCAGAGGAAACAACGCCGCGCGGCGGTCGAGCCCCCAGAAAAAGTGCGTGCCGCTGGTGTTTCCCGTCCAGCAGCCGGAAACGCCGTCCAGAGCCCGCAGCAGCGCCGCGCGCAGCTCCTGCCGGAACAGCATTTGGCAGGTGAGCGCGGCTTCCGTCCGAAAATCTCTTTCCAGCAGACGGGCGGTGAGCGTCTCCATCGGCATCCAGAGGTACTGCGGCGCACGGTCGGTGAAGTACCGCTGTGAGAGCATGGCGTTGATGACCGTGGTCTGCTCCCGCAGCGTGCCGCAGCGCTGCACGCGGTCGGAGAGCAGGACCTCGCGGCAGAAGCGCTCCAGCGCGTCGGCTGTGCGAAGCGAGCAGGAGCCGCGCCGCGTCTCCTGCCGCAGGCGGTTCAGCGCATTGTCTACCATGTCCGGGGAGATGCCCTCCACGGCGGCCACACAGGCGTGGCGCAGCTTGAACGGATAAAACGGCAGCCGCAGGCAGCCTTCCGGCGCGGTGCAGTCATAGACCAGCATACCCCTCGGGTAGACATTGTTGTCCAGCCTCGGGTTGGCACAGGACAGAAACGGAACGACCACCCCGCTCTCGCCCTGCGTCCGCAGCCACCGGTCGCAGAGGATCGTGTCCTGCACGGTCATGTACTCGAACGCGGGATGATGGTGGTTGGCGGTGGACAGGCAGCGGCGGCGCCGGAGAACATCCGCACATTCCCCGGCGGTCTCCGCGCCGAAAAAGGGCGTGAAGTAGTCCCGCACCTCTGTCAGCAGGTCCTCCGAGGGCAGAATGTCCGGCAGCGGCCGGTGGTGGAGCTGCCCGAGATAGGTAAGCAGCGTTTCGCCGCCATGCCGCCGCAGCAGCTCCGCGGCTGCCGGATAATTTTCAGCAAGTGCCGTCATTTGCTCCGTCATTCTCTGCCGCCTCCAGTCGGATCGAAAGCACCGTGTTGTTCATGTTCATGATGCGCGTATAGGTCTTCTGATCGGTGAGCCGCTCGAGCAGACGGATGTTGTTCATTTGAAGGATATCCTCATCGTCCACGAACGCCAGCGGGTCGAAGGGCGCGCCGTCGTCGCGGATACGGACAATCAGGCTGCCCTCCTCCAAAAGAAGGCAAATGTCGATCATGCTCACATGCTCGTTATGGTTGATGATGTTGAGGGCGGCCTCCTCGAAAGCGATGGCCAGCAGGACGCCCTTGTTGCGGGGGATGCCGTTCTGTTGGCAGAACAAGTCAATCTCCCGGTGGATGTCCGCGACGTTTTCCGCCTTTCCTGTGATGGAAAAGGAGTGGCAGCTCCGGTCGGCCTGATCATCCAGCCCGAGGAGGGCGACGTTCCCACAGGTTCGCTTTTCCCGGAGCAGCGTGACCGCGGGGGACAGCAGCTCCACCAGCAGGCACCAGACGGCCACGGCGGGGACGCTGCGCCAATGGAGCCGCGAAATGGCCGCCACGCAGAGCAGCAGAAGCAGTATTTTGAGCACCACGTTCTGCAGCGTCAGCAAGAGCACAGACAGGCGCTGCCGCTGAACGCTGGGATAGAGCCTGGCGAGCAGGTCGTTGAGCCAAAGGAAAGGCAGACTGAGCAGCATGATGCGGAGCGAGAGCACGGTGTCCGGCTCTGCGGCGATGCCGTAGGAGTTGAGAAACGGCGCGGAGAAGCAGAACAGTCCCGCCATGAGCGCCGCGACGAGCGCATAGGTGTACTTGGACAAAAGGGAGAGCATCTTCCGCAGCCCGTAAAAGTCGCGTTCGCCGTAGAGCATACTGCCCAGCGTGGAGATCGTCTGCAGCGCGCCGCCCGCCAGAATACGCAGGATGAAGCGAAGCTGGCTGTACACCGCGTAGAGCGCCACGCCGATGTTGCCCACGAAGTACATCAGAAGCAGGTTCACCGTCAGGCCGGAGAAGATGCGTGAGGCCTTGTCTGTGGCAAAGGAGGAGCAGGACGAGGCCAGCTCCCGCCCGGTCTCGCGCAGGTCGTCGGCGCGCAGGACAAAGCGGAAGGTGCGCTTTTTGGACAGCAGGTAGGGAAGCACCACCAAAATACCCGCCGCGTTGCCGAGCAGGGAAGCTGCGGCCGCGCCGGCGACGCCCGTGCGCAGATACTTCATAAAGACAACGTCCAGCACGATGTTCACTCCGTTGGCGGCAACGACCGAGCCCATGGCCAGCTTGGAGCGATCGTCCAGAATGGCGAAGCTGGAGAGAACGAGATTGACGCCGACAAAGGGCGACGAGAGCAGGGTGAAGAAGGCGTAGCGCGCCACATCGTTCGCGATCGCGCCGTTGTTGGACAGGACGCCGCTGAAAAAGCCGCAGAACGGCAGCAGGCACCAGCAGAGAAGCCCGCCCGCGAGCGTCAGAAGAAGGGACAGGGTGAAGACCCCGTTGGCCTGACGGAGCCTTCGCTTGCCCAGCAGGATGCCCGCGGCGACCGGGCCGGAGGAGGGGACGAAGCCGAATAGGTCCGCCACATCCACAAAGCTGTCGCAAAGGCCCGCGGCAGCGACGGCATCGGCGCCCAAAAGGGCGCCGATGAGCATAAAGTCCACAACGGAGACCAGATAGGCGGAGGCCGTCACCACCGTGCCGACGCCGAAAAACTCCCGCGTCTTGCTGCGTATGATGGACTCGTTCCGCAAGTATTCATATCCCATTTTGCTTTCCGCCTTTCGCGTTTCGGGACGGTCACACGCCGGTGCGCGGGCCTATCCCGGGTTTTTGAGACATTCCGTATCCAGCATTCCCAACTGGCCTGCGACGGTCGTGACCTCGACCTGCAGGCAGGTCAGGTTGGATGCCGTCGCGATAAAGTCGATCATGGAATTGATCGCGACAGCCAGAGCGAGGGCCTCGCCGGGGATGCCGAGCTGGGTGAACATGACCGTGTAGCAGGTCAGCGCGCCGCCGGGGATGGGCGGCATCGCCAGCGACAAAAGCCCGGTCACAACGATCATTGTAAGGAGCCACGCGGGCGTGATGGCCGTGCCGAAATTTTCCGCCATGCACAGGCAGGTCGCCACAAAAGCGACCGCAACGCTGGGCATATAGAGGACCTGTTCCAGGGGCACGGCGAAATGCGCGAGCATCGGCGGGATACCCAGCTTCTTCTCGCAGGTCTCTAAATTGGTGGCGAACGCCGCGGAGGACGACGCCGTGGTGAGACCGATGAGGAAGGTCGGCAGCAGCTTTTGCACAAGCAGCCGGAAACTCACCCGGCGCCGCGCGGCAAGGATGCCGATGAATACGAGACACATCAGCGGGCAAAGTGCATAGGTGATGACGATGGCCTTGAGGATGCCCGAGAGCTCGGAGCCGAAGTCGGAGCCCAGCAGAGCGAACAGACTGAAAAATACGAAAAGCGGGATCAGATCGCCGATGGCCTCCATGAGGAACTGAACCACCTCGTTCGTCTGCTCAATGAACGTGCGGACGGCGGCGGCACGGTCGCCCAGGATCAGCAGGGCGATGCCGACGGCGGCGCCCAAAAAGATGATCTGCAGCGTGTTACCGTTCAGGAACGGAGAGATGATATCCGAGGGAACGATATCCAGAATGATCTGATAGATGGTCGAGAATCCGCTCAGCGCCGCGCCGCCCGAGGACAGCTCCAGCGGGAAAAGCCATAAAAGGCAGACGGTCGCTCCCGCGCTGACGAGGAAGCTCAGCGCCGCAATGCGGCCGATCACTTTCTTCCCGATCCTCCCCATCATAGTCATATCGCCGATGTTGAAAATGCCCCAGCAGATCGCCAGAAAGATCATCGGTGAGGAGATGGTGCGCAGCAGGTTTAGGATCAGCGTAAAGAGCGGGTCGGTCACGGCCCGGACGCCCGCCTGCGCGCTCGCGGGAAGCAGGCGCTGCAGCAGCCCGAGGACGACCGCCGACACGATGGCGAGCAGGAGCTTCTGCATCTGCCCCAGCTTCCGCTTTCTGGGCGGCTCGACGGTCAGACAGTTTTCACCGTTTTGATAGCTCTGCGTCAGCGTAAGGCCCGCCTGCGCCAGCAGGCGGCTGGAGAGCAAGCAGTTTTTCAGCACGTCGTCGGCCCGGAGCTCCCTGCCCTCGACACGGATTTCGACCCGCTGCCTGCCCAGACGCTTTTTCGCGCAGAAGGTGACCGGCGCGCCGGGGAGGGCGGAGGACCAGCTCTCCAGGATCTCCTCCAGCGAGAGGCGAAGCCGCAGGATATCCTTTCGGTCCGCCTCCGCCTCCGTCAGAGAATCCGCGAACTCCTGCGAAAGAAGATCCACGGTCTCCGGCGACAGCCGATAGCCTTTCTTTTTCGATGTCAGCATACTCATTTCCTCCCGCTCATCCGTTCTTTTTCCGCTGCGCTCCCGAACGAACGCTCATTCGATGCGAAGGATATCGGAAAAGCCCGTGACCTCAAAAACCTCCATCACGGCCTCGTTCACGTTCCGGAGCAGCATCGCGCCCTGTCGGTTCATGAGCTTCTGCATCGCAAGCAGCACGCGAAGCCCCGCGGAGGAGATATATTCCAGCTTCGCCAGATCAAACACAAGACGCGAGACGCCATCGACGCTGCCGCGGAGCTCCTCCTCCAGCTTCGGCGCAGTCGTTGTGTCCAACCTTCCCTCCAGAGCGACCGTCAGAGCCGCTCCGCTTAATGTCTTTTGAATGTTCATCGTGTCCCTCCGCATAAAGATCTTCCGTTGCCGCCGACCGCGGCAGACCGGGCCGGCCGGAGACTATGGCTTGTCCTCCTGCCGCTCCGCCTTCCGCTCGAGCAGCATTTGATCCGTTTTCTGCCGCAGAAGCAGCAGCATATCCAGCTGCTCGGCGTTGAGGTCCAGCCCCCGCTCCCGGAACAGCGACAGGAGCTTTTCACGGTACTCGCTCTCCCGCAGCGTCGGATACTGCTTTGCCAGCTCGTTGAGCTTTCGCCGCAGCTCCTCGTTGGTGTCCGCTTCCCAGTTGAATTTGGCGGTCTCCGCAAAGGAGAGCTTTTTCTTCTTCCAAGGCCAGTTCATAGAAATTGTCCTTTCCGCGCCCCTGCGCTGTCATCGGCGGGCGGCATTCTTCCTTTTCCGGAGACAGCATAGCACAGCCGCACCCCGACGGAGCAAAAATGCCGGAATTGGTCGTTCTGCCTCCCGAATTGGTCACGGGCAAAAAAGAAAACTGCCCTCGGGCGGTTTTCCGGATTCCGTATCTATGGATTGAGAATGACGCAGGCGGTGCAGACGCCGGCTTCAACTTTGTAGTGTACCTCACCCTGATAGCGCTCGGCGGCGGAAACGATGCTGTCGATCCCGACGCTCCGCTCTGCGGGCAGGCCGTTTTCCAGCTTCAAGTTGACGCAGGGGTTGCTCACCGCGAGGACCGTCTTTTTCCCGACGTTTCGGATGTGGACGCGGATGGGGCCGGCGCTGTGCGCCGCGGTGCAGGCGTTGAGGGCGTTTTCCAGAAGGTTCGCGAGGATGGCGACAAAGTCCACGTCGGCCACGTCGGACTGCGCGGGCGTATCCGCCTGCGCGGTGAACGCCACGCCCGCCGCCTTCGCCTTTTCGGCGTAGGAGCGCAGCAGCTCGTTGACCATGGGGTGCGGGCACCATGCGGGAAAGCTCTCGACGGCCTCCTGCTCCTGCTCAAGATAGCGCAGGATGCCGTCGGTGTCGCCCGCGCGCGCCATGGCGGCGATGCAGGCGTCGTGATGCCGCTTGTCGTGGCGGATGCGGCGGCTCTCCCGCTCTGCCCGGCTGACAGTCTCCATGTAGCTCGCCAGGTACTCCAGCTTCTGCTTGACGAGCGCTTCTCTGGCGTCTCTGCGCATATAAAAAATGTTGCCGATGCTCAAAACGCTGACCGAGGCGTAGGTGCATACCGCAGCGCAGAAAGCGAACAGGGTATCCGGCTCCACTCCGTCGTCCAACCGTATCCTTGACATGAGGGCTATGAACAGAAAAAAATAGATCGCGGAAACGGCGCTCAGGAGTTTCCAGCTCTGCTTCCGAAAGCCGCTGACCTCGCGGAGCAGAGGCCTGCCGTATCTCCGATAGGCCAGCAGGATCGGCAGCGCCGTGACAATATGGAGCGCGGTGCGCACAAGGTATTTGACCGCCATCGGGCGGTCGGGCAAAAGAAAATAGCACAGGTAAAGGCCGCCGGACCAGGAGATGCAGCACACGCAGAAAAACGTGATGAGCAGATAGACCTTTTTCCAGAAGCCGTCCGCGGACACCGCAATGAAAACGGCGGAATAGCTGAGAAAACCGACCGTCAGCGACACCGGCAGCCGCAGCGGCGCCGGCAGCAGGCCGAAGCACAGATAGAGATCCAGCAGCAGGATAAGTCCCTCCGCGCCCCATAGCAGCGCTGTCCTTTGCACGGACCAGCGTCGCTCCTGCATCAGCAGCCCGGCCGCCAGCAGCGCCGCGAAGATCGCCAGTCCCACATAGAGGATCGTTCCGATGTAGTGGGGGTCCGTCATCCGTTTCTGACCTCCTCTAAGTAGAAATCAAAGTATGCCTGCTTAATTTGGGCGCGCAGCCGCCGCGGAACAGGAATGCGCTCGCCGCCGTCCATGACAAGGTCCGTGCCGGAAAAGCAGCGGACGTGTGCAAGGTTCACAACGTAGGAGGCTCCGCATGGGATCATGCCGCGCCGTCCCGCCAGGCAGTCCTGCAGCTGGGCGGCGGTCAGCCGCGCCGTCAGCTTCCGGCCGGAGGCCAGAGAGAAGCTGCGCCGCTTGCCGTCGGTCTCGATGTACAGCACGTCCTCCAGCGCGATGCGGTGCAGCTCGCCCTCGCATGGGAGCAGGAGCCATGTCCGCTCCTGCCGCAGGGCGATCACGCGATCCAGCGAGGCGTTGAGTTTTTCCTGCGTGTACGGCTTTTGAATGTAGTCCGCGGCGTGGAGCGCGAAGGCATCCACCGCGTAATCCGAGCTGGTCGTCAGGAAAAGGATGTCCGTATTTTCGCTGCACCGGAGGATGTCCCGCGCCAGCTCTGTCCCCAGCATTCCGGGCATACAAATGTCCAGCAGGACGATATCCGGACAGCCGGCCTTCTCGAAGGCGTCCAGCATCGCAAAGGCGGAGGAATAGACAGTCATCTCGATGCTGTGCTCCTGATGCGCGGCCGCATAAACGCGGAGGTCCTCCGTGACCCGCTCGCGGTCTCCGGCGTCGTCGTCGCAAATGACTATTTTCAGCATCGTCCCGCCTCCTTTGCCGTGCTTTTCTGTATTATATACCGCCGCTTGCCGCTTCGCAAGCGGTCGGCTCCGCCGGATCCAACCGTTTTGCGGCCTTCCGCGCGGCGCCCTGTGTGAGGTCCATTGTATCAGCCGGAAGAAAAATGCGCAAGCGAAGCGCCTGCGCATTGTTGGCATTGTCGGTCATCCGTGGGTCGAGCCGCAGAAGGTCCTTGCGGAAATTAAAATCGAATAGGGCTCAACGATAAAGCCGGAGTGATCGGGAGCGACGGAAAGGCCGCGGCGTAAGCTATACCGTCGCCCGCGTACCGGCACGCGGACAGACGCCCGGCACGAGAAAATTACCGCACCGTCCACTGGTATGCGATCCGGGGCGAGCCGTCCCTGACATGGATGATCCCGCACTTCTTAAAGCCGTTTTTCTCAATCAACCGCTGCATCGTCGTATTGTTGGCGTGGGTATCGACGCGGACATTGGGGGAAATGCTTTTGCAATGATCGGCGGCGCATTGGAATAGCCCGTGGACCCGCCCGTCGCCGGCCAGCCGATGGATCGTGACGTAGGGCTCGTCGTTCAACCATTCGCCCTCCTCGATGTGTGCGTAGGTTGGCTCCGCGCCATCAAACAGGGCAAATACCCCGTGTATGCCGGTCTCATCGTATATCACCTTGCAGACCTTTTTTTGAAGGTCGGACCGGATCAGGTCCGCGCTCGGATAAGAGCGACCCCATTGGGTGGGATTTCCCGACCGGATCATGTAGTCCTGCGCGTATTCGTATATTCTCCGGATCTCTCCGAGATCAGCTTCTGTCGCATTTCGCAGGCTGAGCATATGTTTTTCTCCGCTTTCCTTTGTTTATGGCTTTTTCCGCGTCAGCCCAGCTTATCGCCGTTTTGGACCTTCTTGTCCGGTGTGACCAGCACGACGCCGCCCTCGCTGTATGTGCCGAGGACAAGGACCTCCGACACGAATATCCAGCTTCATGAAATCATCAAATGCTGCCATGCTGAGCACATCCTTTCCTTGCCCGATTCCTTGCGCTCAGCATATCACAGCTCCAGACGGTTGGCAATGGGGCGCGGCAGCCTTTTTGAAAAGAATACGCGCCTGCGCGAAAGACCTAACCTTTGGTTAATGGTTTTCCGTTTTCATCCGCCGTACAATGAAGGTACGGTGGAGTTTTTTATCCCCCGATACGCTGAAAAAAGGAGGACGCACGCTTGAACCGGAGATACCTGTCAGCCGTTGAACCGCTGCCGGACCACATTCTGCAGGTCGATTTCGTATCCGGCAGCCGCCTGCTTCTGGACATGAAGCCGTATCTCGACAAGACCCGCTTCCGCTCCCTTTCCGACCCGCTGGTATGGAGCAGCGCCGTGACCAACGGCATCTTCGTCCGCTTCGGAAGCGTGGAGCTGAGCCACGACGAGCTCCTTTCCATGGCGGAGCAGGAGCATTGAAGCAAACGATCTGGATCAAAAAAGGAGAGAAAAACGATGAAGAATCGAAAAAGCTATTATTCCCTGCTGCTGGCGCTGGTGCTGTGCCTGTGCCTGACCGCCTGCGGCGGCAGCGACGATACCATCGACGACGGCGGCGAGGACTACGGCAGCGATGAAGTCAGCGCGCCGGATTCCTTTGAGGGGATGGTCAAGGACTCCGAGCTGGCGACGAACTATGCCATGTACTGGGGCACCTGGGTCGACGCGGACAACAACAGCGAGCTGATCGTGGCGATGGCCGACAGCGGAGATGAGGTCCGCTTTGATCTGTATCAGGACGGGAGCATAGAGGCAAGCGGCTTTGTCCAGTTCTCGCAGGAGTACAGCGGTGATTATTTCTACAACGAGTTCGACGGCTGGGCCCACCACTGCTGGCTGGCCGACGACGGCACGCTGCAGATCGAAGGCTTCGGCGGCTTTGAGAAGGACGCCTCCGCCAGCGACATGGACGCGTCGGATACAGGCGATGCCGACGCCGACGTTTCCGCGCTGGCGGGTATGTGGTATATGGACGGCGACGTGAATGCCGCGAGCTGGATCGAGCTCGACGGCTCCGGCATCTGGACGCTGTATGAGCGCTCGGCGGAAGGCGACTGGAGCGAGGTCGACTATGGGACGCTCCGCGCGAACGGAGACAACCAATACGAGGCGGTATCCGACGCGTATGAGGACGTGAGCTACGACCTCTATCTGGCGGACGATAACGCGATGTACTGGGGCGGCGAAAACGACTACTACCAGAGAACATAAGCAGCGGGGAGGGAAGCGGCGATGAAGACGCGGAAAAAATACCGGTCCCTTCTGCTCGCGGCGCTGCTCTGCCTGAGCCTGGCGGCCTGCGGCAATCAGGACGGCGACAAAGCGGGCGGCGACTGGCGCACCACCGGCGTGGTCGATGCCTACGGCACGATCGCGCGGGACGGGGAGGAGATCGATGTGTGCGCCTGCCTCGGCCCCAAAGCGCTATATCTCTATTACGACAATGAAAAGCACGAGCTGTTTGACACCGCCGTGCTTCCGACTGACGAGCTTGGCGATGAGGACTGGCAGTTCGGCGAGATGTCCCTCAGCGACTTCAGCGGAGACTACAACAGCGACCTGCGGCTCACGCTCTTTCACGAGGATATGAGCGAATCCTACATCGTGTGGGAGTGGGAAAAGGGTGCCGGCTATCTCTATCAGCCGTCCGACTCCTATTTCCGCGAGAGCCGCGTGGTCGATGAGCCGCCGGCGGATGACATTCTGACGGAGCAGACGTGAAAGGAAGGCAGCCATGAAAACGAAAAAAGATAAATTCGAGCCGGTCGGCGCGGAGTGCATGACGGACGCGGAGCTGTCGAAGCAGTTGGGAAGCTATCAGAGGACGGAGAGCATCGGCATGTTGCTGGGCATCTTACTGGTGATCGCCGGGTGCATCATGATGTTTGTATATCGCAACATCGCTGTGATCTGCATTCTGGTCTTTGCCGGCGTAGCGCTTTTTCTGCTGGTGGCAAAGCCCGCCCAAACGAAGAAAAAAGCCCTGATGCAGCAGCAGC
>ERZ825896.2983-NODE-2983-length-15013-cov-5.597005_pt1 | contig 15013 bp, 13 predicted proteins | sample MGYA00519858_ERZ825896 | MGnify/ENA primary metagenome ERZ825896 (study PRJEB31778, sample SAMEA3449214) | human gut metagenome | biome: human gut; feature: human-associated habitat; material: faeces | place: United Kingdom | collected 2010/2012 ... | reverse complement strand
AAAAACGTATCTAAAATTATTTATATATTATTTGTATTTATTACAATTAAAGGTACATAAATTTCATCGTCGGTGTACCCTGCATGTTGAGACTTTAATATTTCAGAGCCACCATATAATAATGTTTTGTTTGTTTTTGCTATTGCAAGATAATCTCCTAATATATCACGAAAAATTTCATTTTCTTTACCTTTACCAAACAGATTAGAATTTATCACATCTTCTTTAGTATATAAATCGAAATCATTACTAAAATATTCATTAAATAACACTTCAAATTTTTGTTTTTTATTTTCCTTTATGAAAAAATTTACTGCTCTTGGTTCAATCGAAGTATTTTTTTCTAAACAATCAACTATATCAGGATAATCTTCAACCATTATGTTTTCTACATTTTTATGTCCATGATCAGCTACAACAAATATTACTGTATCTTTTAATTTTCTACTTAATTCTTCTACTTTAGAATTAATATTTTCAACAATTTCATTTATTTCATGTGCATCAGTTCCAAGTTCATGCATTGTATGATCTGGTTCTGTATCATATGCATAAATATATTTTTTTCCTTCTTCATTACATAATGTTTCTATTTTATTGTATAAGTCTTCCATGTCGACATATGGATTTTTTCCAAACGGAAATAAAATATATCCTGAATCTTTTCCTTTTTCATTAATTTCTTCCATTATAGACTTAGTAATCATGTGCTTGTTTTTATATTCAATTGCTTCTTGTAATGGGGTATATTCTTCATCACCTTTTTCAGAATTCATAAACGTCGTAATTGTTTTATCAATATCTTTATAATACATATCCCAACCTAGCATAGCTGTTTCAACTGGGTTTAATCCTGTCATCATAGATGTAGTAGCTGCAACAGTTGTTGCTGGAAAAACAGTAGTTATTGACTTTATCCTATGTTTTAAAAGAAAAGAATCCTTGGATAAAATTCTATTCATTATATTTGACCCCATTCCATCACATAGTATTGTTACAACATTTTTTGGCTTATTTTCGTTCAGTATCTTATCTACATAATCAATTGTATTATGCTTATAGTCTAACTCAAAATATTTTCTTATAGAACAAGCTAAATTCGTTAAGCATTCATTATAATTGTTCCTTACTTTCATACTATCAACTCCTAATTTAATTATATCATACTTTTACCACTATCACTATGGCAATGGTTCAAAGTATCTAAAAATATTGTAAACACTATGTTTTTTGTGACTACTCTTCTTTCTAGATACTTTTTAAATACTTTATCACAATATATTTAATAATGTATCTAAATAACTTTCTTAATTTTTTATATAGAAAAAGCCTTTATTTCAAGACTTCTAACTACTTACCACAACATTGTTTATATTTTTTTTCTGAGCCACAAGGCGACCTATTAAAACAACCAAGTAATTTTTTGTTTGAAAATTGGGCTTTCTTACTCATATATTTTAATAACTTAATCGTAAATTGTAAGAAAGTGATGTCTAATTTTCTAACAATGCAGTTTAAACTTATCTAATAACTTATCTAAAAAATTGATTTAATATTTATTTTTTTTAACTAGACAAACTGATTTGTCTTTACTACCAATAATCATTTGTAGTAAATCTTTCATGCTATGTTCTTTATCTACTATATAACAATCTATACCGGCTTTTTCTGCACCAACTTTGTCACTCTTAATACTATCACCTATCATTATACAATCTTCTTTATTTGTATCACCAATAGCTAATTCAAAAGATTCTAAATCAGGTTTCATTGCATCTTCGCCTGCAACTATTTTATCTATATAATCATATAATCTTGTTCTTTTTAATCTCGGTATTTGTGTTCCACTAAACCAGCTGGTAAGAATTACTATATCTTTGCCATTTGCTTTTAAATAATCAAACAATTCAATAACTCCATCTGCTACAACATCTTTTATTGTTTCACCATTATGAATCATCCATCCACTTATTGTATCTTCGCTAACAGTAAAACCATAGCTTTTAAAGAAATCGCTTAATGTCTTAAAGTCATATTTAGGAAATTCTAATTCGTATTTATTTAAGATAGCTTGTTTTTGTTTAAAGAATTCTTCTTGTTCTTCTAATGGGATACTCATTCTTAAAAATTCATCTTCTTTAGACCAATCTGGGATTAATAAAGTATAATCCAAATCAAATATATATTTTTTATAATTCTTCATAGTTAACCTCATTTATGGCAAATTATTATATACCAAAATTATCTGATGAAATCAGCAAAAAAACTTATCTAAAACTTATCTAAAGTGCTTTTTTCATAAAAATTACTTAAATATTGTAATCAGCAATAAGTCCGCAATCCCTTTGTTTATGCGGGTTTACATGCTTATTTACCACAGCATTGTTTGTATTTCTTTCCGCTGCCACAAGGGCATAAATCATTACGACCAATCTTTTGTACTCTTTTTGGTGCTGCTTTTTTTACTTTATTTTGATCAGTTACAGCCTCACCTTTTACAACTTCCTTGCGTTCAATATTTTGTCTAATTTCTGCTCTCATTAGATAAATCATTGCTTGTTTATCAATATTATTTAACATTGATTCAAACATTTCAAAACCTTCATTTGTATATGCTCTTAAAGGGTCCTCTTGAGCATAACTTCTTAAATGAATACCTTCTCTTAAATGAGACATGGTATTAATATGTTCCATCCAATTTGTATCAATTACCCTTAAAGTTATAGCCTTTTCAAATTCATCAGTTATTTCTTTTGGTACATCCTCAATTTTCTTATTGTAAGCATCTACAACTAGTTTTGTTATATCATCAATAATCTCTTCTGCACTTTTATCTCTTAACATGGCTTTTTCTTTAAACTCGTAATTCATTTCTTCGTTCAAAGTTTCAATTATTTCATCGATATCTTTATCAGTAATATATCCCTCTGGTTCTATATGTGAATTTACTAATTCAGATATATGAAATCTAAATGATTGAAGTACAGATTCATGAATTGATTCACTATCAAGTATTTCATTTCTTTTTTCATAAATATATGTTCTTTGTTGATTGATAACATCATCATATTGAAGCAATTGTTTTCTTATATCAAAATTATTTCCTTCAACTCTTTTTTGAGCAGTTTCAATAGATTTTGAAAGTGCTTTATTACGTATAGAAACATCACCAGAAAAACCTAATCTTTGTAATAATGATTTGGTTCTATCAGCACCAAATCTTACCATTAAATCATCTTCAAAAGATACACAAAATTGTGATGCTCCTGGGTCACCTTGACGTCCTGAACGTCCACGTAATTGATTATCAATACGTCTTGATTCATGTCTCTCTGTACCGACTACAAATAAACCGCCTAGTTCTTTTACTTCATCAGTAAGTTTAATATCTGTACCACGTCCAGCCATATTGGTTGCTATTGTAACAGCACCTTTTTCACCAGCTTTGGCAATTATTTCAGCTTCTCTTGCATGGTTTTTAGCATTTAATACTTCATGTGGAATATGAATTTTTTTTAACATGGAACTTATTAATTCACTTGTTTCAACAGCTATTGTACCTACTAATACTGGTTGACCTTTTTCATGGCACTCTTTAATATGTTCAATGATTGCTTTATATTTACCTTCCTTTGTTGCATAAATTAAATCACCATAATCGATACGACTTACTGGTTTATTTGTTGGAATTTGAATTACATACATATTGTATATGTCTCTAAATTCTTCTTCTTCTGTTTTGGCAGTACCTGTCATACCAGATAATTTTTTATACATTCTGAATAAATTTTGGAATGTAATAGTTGCAAGTGTTTTTGTTTCTTCTTGAATTGCTAAACCTTCTTTGGCTTGAATTGCTTGATGTAGTCCATCAGAATATGCTCTACCTTTCATTTGATGACCTGTATTTTGATCTACAATTATTACTTCACCATTTTCAACAATATAATCAAAATCTCTTTTAATTGAATAATTAGCCTTTAATGCTTGATTAATATAATGAACAAGTGATGTATTATTCAAATCATACAAATTACTTACATTAAAATATTTTTCAGCAGCTTCACTACCTTTATCATCAAGTGTTACAGCTTTTGTCTTTTCATCATATACGTATCCATCATTTTCTTTCAATGTTTTGGCAAAACTATCTGCTTGGACGTATAAATTGGCTGTTTTTAAAAAGCCACCTGAAATAATTAACGGAGTTCTTGCCTCATCGATAAGAACTGAGTCAACTTCATCAATAATAACAAAGTTTAATCCTCTTTGGACTCTGTCTTGACTCTTTACAACCATGTTATCACGTAAATAATCAAAACCAAGCTCATTATTAGTTGTATATGTAATATCACAATTATAAACTTCTTTTTTCTCTTTTGGAGTTAATTCTCTATAGTTAACTCCAACAGTAAGACCTAAAAATCTATAAATATTACCCATCCACTCTGCATCACGACCTGCCAAGTATTCATTTACGGTAATAATATGAACACCATCACCACTTAATGCATTTAAATAGGCAGGCATAGTTGCAGTTAAAGTTTTACCTTCACCTGTACGCATTTCAGCAATATTACCATAGTGTATTGCAAGTCCACCCAATATTTGAACATAATATGGTTTTTCTCCAATTACACGATATGCAGCCTCTCTTGCAACCGCAAAAGCTTCAACTTTAATATCTTCTAATGTTTCACCATTTTCTAGTCTATTTTTAAATTCTTCTGTTTTCCCTTTTAATTCTTCATCTGTTAATTTTGACATTTCTTCATCTAAGGCAATAACTTGATTTGCTATTGACTTAAATTTTTCTAATTGTTTGTATTCATGATTAAATATTTTCTTAAAAAATGCCATATCATCATTCCTTCCTGTATATTATCATTGTATCAAAAAAACATATAAAATAACAGTATTTTAGTTAAAATAAAGAAAAAATTAACTATAAAAGTTAATTTAATCTATTACTTCAATAATACCATAATCATTATCAGTACGTTTATACAAAATATTGGTATCACCTGTTTTATCATTTTTAAATATATAGAATGTATGTCCTAATAATTCCATTTGAAGAATTGCTTCTTCCTCACTCATAGGTTTTGTATCTATATTTTTTCTTTTAACTATTTTGTTTTCTGTCTTTTCCTCAGGTGCCTCAAAATCAAGATTTAATTCCCTGATACTTTCTTTGCCAACATTTTTCTTCATACGAGTTTTATTCTTACGAATTTGTCTTTCAAGCTTATCAATTGAACAATCAATAGCTGCATAAAAATCTTTATTAGCCTCTTCAGCACGAAGTATCATTTTTTTAATAGGTATTGTTATTTCAACCTTTTGCATAGCACCTGATGGTTTAATAACAACATTAGCACCTATCGCATTATCATCATCAAAATACTTATTTAATTTAGATAGTTTCCTTTCTGTATACTCCCTAATTGCATCTGTAATTTCAATTTTCGTTGCACGAATATTAATCTTCATAATTATCACCTTCCTATAATAATTATACCATAAATTTTGAAATAAAAATATGTTAAATTATGAAAAAAACCACTATACTAGAGCGGTTTTTACTTCTTCAACCTTTTTGGCTTGTAAACCTTTATCTGTTCTAACAAGTTCAAAGTCAACATATTGACCTTCAACTAAAGTTTTATAACCTTTTGTTAAGATTGCTGAATAATGTACGAAGATATCTTCACCATCGTTATATTCTATAAAACCATACCCTTTCTCATTGTTAAACCATTTTACTTTTCCTCTCATAAAAATCCTCCTTCTATAAAATCGCTTACAATATAAATATATCGTTCAAGTGCTTGTTTTTCAACAATTTTAAAACCCTAAGTTTCGACAAAATATTACAACATAAGGCATTACTGCTCAAGCGACAATACAAAAAATTATATAACTTAAACAAGGAAAATTATTAAAAAATGTCTGAAATGATGATTTTAATGTCCGAAATAGTAAAAAATGATTACATATTGATAATTTTTAAGTTTTAAAAACTTAAAAATGTCGTTTAATGCAACCATTAAAATCTAGGTAACAAACTAATGATACTATGGTAACGTAAAGGAGCGATGTAATGAGAGATTTAGTTATAAATAAGTCATTATTATTTATAAAACAGAATAGTTCCTACAACGATGAAAAGCTTGCTGAAATAAAATATGGTCTTGAATCAATATATATTTTAATTACCAAGACAATTATTATATTATCAGTTGCATTTATACTTGGATTATTTAAAGAAGTAGTAATATTTTCACTACTGTATAGTTTAATAAGAATGCCTTCATTTGGATTACACGCTACAAAAAGTTGGATATGCTTAGTTAGTTCTTTATCAATATTTCTAATATTTCCAATGATATGCAAATTTGTTATTATTCCATGGTTTATTAAAAGTATTATCGGAGTTATTAATATATTATTTATGTTTAAAAATGCTCCTGCTGATACTTATAAAAGACCTATTATAAATAAACAAAGAAGAGAAAGATATAAATTCTTATCTGTAATGATTAGTGCAGTGATGTGCTTATGTTCATTCTTTATAAAAGATAATTTTATATCAAACGCTTTAATACTTTCAGTTTTTGTTCAATTATTTTTGATATCACCATTTATATATAAACTATTTGGATTACCCTATAATAATTATAAGAAGTATATCAATAATGGTTTAAATTAATATTTAAACATAGAGAATAAAAAGGAGGAAGAATTATGGGAAGATTTTTTGCAAATCTACTAAGCAAGATGGGGTTTGGTGCTGCTAATGCTGGTAGTCAAGCATGTTGGACATTTTGGGTTGATGAACCAGAATGCCCTAAAAGTCTAATTAAATAATTATTACCTATTATGACTATTACGAAGCAATTCGTAATAGTTTTTTTGTACACAAATACAAAAAATTAAGATAGCAATTCTACCTTAATCTTCATTTATCTTTAATCGTATAATTTGACTAAACATTTTACCATGAATTTCTCTATCATTTTTAAAACAAGCATTTTCCCTTATTATTCCTTTTACTAAACTTAATCCATAACCATGACCTTTACCTTTAGTAGTATAACCACTATTGTCTATCTTATCTAATTCGATTATACCACTATAATTGTTAGAAACCTTTATATATAATTCATCATTTTCATACTTTAAATATATATCAATTACTTTCTTTTTAAGTTCACTCACAGCCTGTATAGCATTATCTAAAAACACACCAACTATTTTACATAATTCTTGATTAGTTTTTATCGGAATATTATCAAAATCTAATTCATTTAAACTTCTATCTACATCTAAGTTAGAATTAATTTTCTTTTCCTTCATAGTTAATATTTTATAATATATCAAACCTCTTAAACCACCTGAAGGTATTCTATTCGTTTTATATATAATGGCATCATTATCTTTATATTGTGTATCAATTATAGAATTAATATATTCACTAGTATTACTTTCACCTTTATCAACCATTCCTTTAATAACTAATAATTGATTTTTATTTTCATGATTGGTTACTCTTTGTAAATCAAGTAAATTTTCATATTCATTTAAATTCTTTAATAAAATGTCGTATTCAGATTGAATTTTGTTCTTTTGATAAAATTCATTAATTGTACCAATAACAATAATTGTATAAACAGTTATCATTATAAATAATGTACTTAAAATAATACCAACATCATAGTCAAATAAACAAATATATACTGATATACTAAATAATAAAACAGAAAGAATAATCATAACTAATATATAATGGTTTTTTATATGAGAACCCAGCTTTGAAATTTTTAAGATATAACATCTTAATTTTGCTTTAAAAAATAATAAAGTTAATAATGTGCATACAAATGATGATAAAATATTTTTTAAATAAACATTTGCATTTATTACACTTAAATCAGTTTTAAAAACATATAATAAAATAACATATGCGAATATATCAATCAGCAACATGAAAACCCAAATAACAAATGAAACTATTGTAATTTGGATAAAAATTTTTTTATTGAAATGCAATATAAATTCACAGCATATTATTAATAAAGCAAAATCCAAAATTACCCTAATGGCATTCGCAGTTATCATATAAGATAATAGTGTATATAATCCCATAACAATTGATGCAATCCAAAGTCTTTTTTGTTTTAAAATACTCTTTTGACCTAATATAATCATAACTAAACTTATTTTAGTTAATGCATCAAGCATTGGTCCTACAAGCATTGAAATATTGTAAAGAAATCTTATCATCTCAAATCTTCCTCCTCTTTATACATATTTGATAATAGTCTAATCTGGTCACCATTATCAAATGTAATACTACCATCTTTTTTATTTATTAATCTAATTCTATTTTTATTTGCTAAACAAGATCTATGAGTATGTATAAATGATGATCCTAATAAATCTTCCATTTCATTAATTGTTTTAATTATTCTAAATTCTGTATAATCTGTTTTAACGATACATTTTCTATCAACACTATCTCTAGTTACATATAATATATCATTAACTGGAAGAGTATAAAGTGTACCACGATCTTCAAATCTAATTGCTTGCTTATGTCCTATCATTTTAAGTGCCTTATTAATAGCTGAAGAAATTCTTTTTTCTTGATTATTAAATTTTGATACAAAAGTTAAAAACATTAATTCTTCATCTAATAATGCTGGTCCTAATTCATAGTGTGATGTTAAGAAAATTATAATACTATCAATATCTTTTTCTCTTATCTTTCTAGCCATGTTAATACCTGATTCACTAGGAGTTTCAATATCTAAGATATAAATTTTATTAGAAAGATTTTGATTAATCATTTTAATAAAAGATTTATTATAATCACTGTATAAATGAACTTTATAACTTAAATTATTCTTCATCATAACTTTAATAATTAAATCTTCAACTTGCTTTCTTATTACCTCATTATCATCACAAACAATAAAATTTATCATAATACAAACACCTCAATATCTATATTTGCAAATTGCAAACACTACCCTTATTATTTTACCATATTTTTACAATTTTAACATAAAAGTTACGAATTTTTTTCATTTTTTTTACTAATTAAAATGACCAAATATTTGATATTTAGTCATTTATACACCACCTAATATTCCTCTTTTTCTAAGTAGGTATTTCCTTAAAAAATCAATTGGAATAACAGTCATAGATAATAATATCATAATTTCAAATTCTTTTAATGTAAGTCCAGATGTTCTAAAGAGATTACCACCAAAGTATAAAAGAAATAATTGTACTATTATTATAAAACTTATTATTATAATAAAAACTTTATTTTTTAATATATTAGCAAACAAATTTAATCGATGTGTTCTAGCATTAAAGCTATTAAAAATACCAATAAAAATAAATAATCCAAAGAAGGCTGTCATTAAATATATACTATCTATATTAAATCTATATAATTCTTTTATAATAGGTAACTTTAAAAATAATACACATAATATTGATGAATATGTACCTGTGAATAATATTTCATTAATCATATATTTATTTATAATTTGTTCATCTTTTTTCTTTGGTTTTTCATCCATATATTCTAAAAGTGGTGGTTCAAAGGAAAAAGCAAGTCCAGCAAGGGTATCCATAACCATATTTATCCATAACATTTGAATAACAGTTACTGGTGTTTCTACGCCTATAAATGGTCCTATAATTGATAAACTAACAGCGCATATGTTTACCGTCAATTGAAATATAATAAATTTTCTAATGCTTTTAAATATTGTTCTTCCAAATAGTATTGCTTTAGATATGGATTTAAAATTATCATCAAGTATAACAATATCAGATGCTTCTTTTGCAACTTCTGTTCCACTACCCATAGAAAAACCAACATCGGCTTTTTTTAAGGCTGGAGCATCATTGACACCGTCACCCGTCATACCGACAACTAAGTTCATTTCTCTTGAAATTTTTACAAGTCTACTCTTATCTTGTGGAAGGGAACGCGCAACAACCTTTAAATGTGGTAATATTTGTTTTATTTCAGCATCTGTTCTCTTATTTAATTCATCACTTGTTAAAACAATATCATTTATATTATTTATAATACCACACTCTTTAGCAATAGCAATGGCTGTATCCTTATTATCACCTGTTATCATAACTGTTTGTATACCTGCTTTAGTAACTAATTTTATACCTTCAATCGCATCTTCTCTTACTTCATCTTTAATAAATACGGCTCCAACAAATATTAAATCATCCATATTCTTTTCATATGTTGAAGTTACAAGTACTAGTGCCCTAATTCCCTTTTTAGTCATATCCATTATTTTATTTAAAACAACTGATTTATTTTTAAAATCTCTTTTAATTAAATACTCATCATAATAACTATTACATTTATTTATTAATACCTCAGGTGCACCTTTAATTAATGTCATTTTTTTACCATTATCAATAGTTACTTTAGAATACTTATTTTTACTGTCAAAAGGGGTAGTTTCTATTATTTTAATATTACTATTCTTTTCATCTTTTACAAAATTTAAAAGGGCTCTATCAGTAATATTTCCTCCAGTAATTATATCTTTTTCTCTATTATAGATACTAGCATTATTATATACTGTAGATAACTTAACTAAATTATAAAATTTTGGATAGTTTAATAAATCATAATCATTTCGAAATGATTTCATATTACCATCTAATAATTCTACTACTTCTAACTTTCCTTTAGTAAGTGTTCCTGTTTTATCAGTAAATAAGATATTTAAACTTCCTGCTGTTTCTATACCAACTAGTTTTCTAACTAAAATATTATCTTTTAGCATTCTTTTCATATTTGACGATAAAACAAGTGTTATCATCATCGGAAGTCCTTCTGGAACAGCAACAACAATAATAGTTACACTAAGGGTCATGGCATATAAAATATGACCAAACATAACATGAAAATTAGTTACTGTTTCTATAACCTTTGTCATGTTAAATCCATTATCTATAAATATAACCGAAAAAAGATATGATATAGAAACAAGTGCTGCTCCAATATAACCAAATTTACTTATAATTTCAGCAAGTTTTCTAAGTCTTATTTTAAGTGGACTTTCGGGTTGTTTTTCTTGAAGTTCAGCAGCAATCTTTCCATATACTGTTTCATTACCAACTTTTGTAACTAGCATTATAGCCTCTTTAGAATATACTACTGTTCCTCTATAAACAGTGTTATGGTCATCATTTATATTATTATGATTAGGATATTTATATTTTTCTTTTGATTCACCATTTAAAGTTGATTCATCAACACTTATTTCTCCATCAACTATAATTCCATCAGCTGGTATTCTTTCACCAGCCTCAAGTAAAACAATATCTCCAACAACTACATCATCAACATTTATTTCAACTACTTTACCATTTCTTCTTACACGGCATTTTATTTTTGATGATTCCTCTTGTAACTTTTCAAAGGCTTTTTCGCTTCCATATTCAGAAATTGATGATATAAAAGACGCTAAGAAAATAGCTATAACTATTCCAACTGTTTCATACCAATCAAAATCCTTAATTAAAAAGATGGTTTTAATACCAAGAGCAATTAATAGTATTCTTATAATTGGATCACCAAGAGATTCAATAAGTAATGATATAAAACTATTCTTTTTTGTATTTGTTATTGCATTGCTACCATATTTATTTTTATTTGATAATACTTCTTTGTCTGTTAATCCATTTTTAATATCCATATATTTTTCCTCCTAGTTAGTTAAATATATGAGTTAAATTAACAATTAAAAAGTATTTTAAAATTACAAAATACAACAAAAAATGAAAGATTAAACCCTTAACCTATAAAATGCTACTCTTTTTTAAAGTTTATTTTATAGTATTCAGTTTATTCTTAACTAGCATTTATTATCCAGAATATATACATATAATAGTTATACTGATATATTTTATTATTTAATCAAAACAATTTTCTTAAATTGTTTTTTTCCTTTTTGAATAATTAATTTATCATTATTAAAATCTGTTGTAGTAATTAATTTATTAACATCATTTTCTTTTATTCCGTTTACACTTATCCCATTTTGCTCAATCATTCTTCTTCCTTCTGATTTTGATGAAACGATATTTGATAAATTTAATAATTCAGTCAATAGCAATCCATTCTCTAACATACTTTCTTTTATTTCAAATATTTCAATATTTTCAGGTATACCACCTTTAGCTACTGTATTATATCTTTCTTCAGCTTGATTAATAAATCCTTCTCCATGATACATTTTAATTATTTCTTCTGCATATTTTATATGTGCCAATAATATATCCTCACTCATCATATTTTCTACATCTTTCATATCTAAATCTGTAGTAAGTTTAAAATAATCTAATAATACATCATCAGGTATTCTCATAGCTTTCTCATACATTTTTTCAGGTGATTCATCCACCCCAATATAATTTCCCAATGATTTAGACATTTTTTCCTTACCGTCTAATCCTACTAATAAAGGAAAACACATTACATCTTGTGGCTCTTGATCATAGTCTCTTTGTAACTCTCTACCAACTAACAAATTAAATGTTTGATCTGTTCCACCTACTTCTATATCAGCATGTAATGCAACTGAATCATATCCTTGCATTAATGGATATAAAAATTCATGAATACCAATCGGAATATTATTATTAAACCTATTTTTAAAATCATCTCTTTCAAGAATTCTAGCTACTGTATATTTCCCAGTTAATTTAATAACATCTTCAAATGACATTTCCCCTAACCACTCTGAATTATAAACAATTCTTATTTTGTTAGGATCTAATATTTTAGAAACTTGTTTAAAATATGTTTCACCATTTCTTCTTGTTTCTTCAAATGATAATGATGGTCTAGTTTTTGATTTTCCAGATGGATCTCCAATCATTGCTGTAAAATCCCCTATAACAAAAACTATGTCATGTCCTAATTCTTGTAATACTTTCAAGGCACGTAATGGCACCGTATGACCTAGATGTAAATCAGGTCTTGACGGATCAGCACCAAATTTCACTATCAATTTTTTTCCACTATTTAATTTTTTTAATAATGTTTCTTTATTATGAATATCAACTGTTCTTCTCAGTATTAATTCAATTTTTTCATCTTTTGTCATATTATCCCTCCTTAACAAAAAAACCACGATAAACAATCCTCATAAGGACGATTTATCGCGGTACCACCTTAATTTATGAATAGAAATTCATACACTCAATAAGCTATAAAGTAGCAACCTTTAAACTCATAATGTGTATTTCAACTATATCATTTTGTCTATTTTCACCAAACATAAACTCTCTAAATTTAAAATGATATACTTTACTATTCATTAATCAACATTTATAAATTAAATAATTCTATTATATTATATCATATAAAATACAATTTATTAAAGAGTTTTTGTTAATGTTTTATTTTTTGTTCTACTCACTTGTAAAACAATAACTATTAATGGAATTATTTAAAATGACGAAAAAGCAATTTAATTTATGATATAATTAAAAGAAACTTAAATTAAATCATAACATTAAATATTTTAATTATAAGTTTTCTTTATTTAAAATATAAATTAGATAAAAAGTATGATATAGTAAAGAGGATATATATATTAAAAAGATTGGAGAATGAAATGAAAATTATTAATATTAAAAATTATAAGAATTATTTAAAAGAGTACATTTACCTTTGTTCTTTAGAATGGGGTACAAAGAAAAATGATAAAGAAATGGATAAATACATTCATAACAAAGTTAATAAAATTTTAAACGAAGATAAAGTTATAAGCGTTATTGGTTTAATTAATAATAATATACTTATTGGATTTATTTCTTTATTTAAGTATGATGGAAATGAAAGAAATGATCTTACACCTTGGTATGCAACTATGTATGTCAAAAAAGAATATCGCCATAAAGGATATTCTAAAATACTTAATAATGAACTTTTAAAAGAAGCTAAAAAGTTGGGTTATTCAAAAGTTTACTTAAAATCAAATTTAATTAATTACTATGAAAAATTTGGTGCTAAATATATAGAAACACTTAACAATGGTGAAAAGTTATATTATATCGATTTATAATAATAATTAGAACTTACTTATTTATATAATTTAAATAATCTTTAAAAACTCTATAATGTCCTTTTTTAAATAAGCCCAAATTATATAATTCATCAATTTCTTCTTTTGTTACAAATTTAACATCTGATACCTCTTCTTCTTGCATTATAATATCATTTATATTGATATCCTGCTTTAAGTAATATAAATCACCAAAAACTTGCTTATCTTTAACCTGTTTAAATAGAATAGGGTTAATAGCCGTTATACCTAATTCTTCTCTTATTTCACTTTTTATTCCTTCTAAACTGCTTTCACCAGTTTTGGGATGACCACCAGTTAAAGCCCATTCTCCTCCCTTTATTTTACTTGTTTTTTGAATTAAATATTTGTTGTCTTTATTTAATATAACTGCAATTACCACAAGAATATAATATCCTTCAGGTATATCTTCTTCCTTATATATTGTTTTATTAATCAATTCCCTGTTTTCATTATATAAATCTCTCTTCTCCATATCTACACTCCTATTCATTTCAATAAACATTTCATATAAGTATATCATCATTTTTTATAAATCATTAATATATATTTAAAAGTTTTTTAATATTATATTTCTTAGGAAAAAATGAAAGATTAATCTTTTCTTTCATTTTTCTTTTCTTCAAGTATCTTATTTATTCTCTCAATATCTTCATCTGTTATTGGTATTACACTATTTTCTATTGGTTTAATAGAATTATCTGAAGTATAGGTTGCAACTTCTTCTTTCTTTTCTTTAGTATTGTTTAAAAAGACACTATCTAATTTTTCTTTTATTTGCTCTCTACTAAATGGTTTGGCTATGTAATCAATAAATCCTTCACTTACATATTTTTCTTTTGCTCCTGCAACAGCATCAG
>ERZ825896.2968-NODE-2968-length-15068-cov-3.842337_pt1 | contig 15068 bp, 10 predicted proteins | sample MGYA00519858_ERZ825896 | MGnify/ENA primary metagenome ERZ825896 (study PRJEB31778, sample SAMEA3449214) | human gut metagenome | biome: human gut; feature: human-associated habitat; material: faeces | place: United Kingdom | collected 2010/2012 ... | reverse complement strand
CCCAAGGCGGACGAGGGCAACGAATCGGGCATGGGGCAGCGCTGCCGCTATGTGCCGATAGGTATACAGGATAAATGGAACTGGGGCGCGTTCCTGCTGCCGGTATGGTGGGGAATAGGAAACAGGGTGTATCAGGCGTTTGCCTGCTTTATACCGATAGTTGGCATATTCATGAGCTTCTATCTTGGAAAGCACGGCAACGAGCTGGCATGGAAAAACAAATATTGGGAAAACGAGGAGCATTTTCGCCGCGTGCAGCGCAACTGGGCCATAGCCGGCTTTGCGGTGGCGGCAATAATCTTTGCAATAGCCATAACAGACAGGGTAGCTATGGACAGGGCCAACAAGGCCGCGGCGGAGCGCAAGGCCAAGCTTATCGCAAACGTTGAGAACAGCGAAGAATACATTGCCCTTATATGCGGGCGCGAAAAATGGAACGGGCAGATAGGCTACGACGAAAGCGGCTGGATGGACCCGTTTTATGTTGACCCGGACGGATATTACAGGATAGATTCATATATGGAAATCTACTATGACGTTGGCGATTACGGCTATTCGCTGCCGTCAAGCCCGCATTTGGAGCGCACTTTGGTTTTTTCAAACGGGGAAGAATACAACATAAAGGTCAAGGCGGACGAAAAGCTGAACATAACGGAATTGGAGATAGAACTGGATAAAGATGCGACTGAGAGAATACAACAGGAGATAGAAAGCCAAAGAAAAATGGTCACCATGGAGAAGGAGCATACCAAGGCGGCGGAGAAATACTTTGAGCAATGCGAAGCGTGGCGGCGAATACTTGGCACAGATTATGAATACGTAGACGGACCCGGGCCGGCGGAGACTATCCGAAACGGGCTGGATGAAAACGGAGCTGAAACGGACGAACCGTATATTATAGGCTTTGCCGCAAACATCCGCGCCAACGGGAAGCTGTACTTTGTTTACCATGAAACATGGAAGATTGGCGACGGCGCAAGCGGCCTTGAAATAAGCGAAATAGATGAGCAAACAAGGAAGTGCACCTTGATAGAAAGGGTGGAATGAAAAAAACAGGGCAGCTTGAATCAAGCTGCCTTTTGTATGATGAACGCTATGCCATGAGCGGTATAACGCCGTCTATCCATTCTTCCTTGGAACTGAGCCCGAAGGATATGCGCATAACGTCCGTTATGTCGGATACGGAGAGTATTGTGGAGTTAAGCTTATCAAAGTCCGGCTCATAATTGGCGGAGGGGATTATAAGCGTTTGCGCGCCCGCTTCTATGCCTGCGGCCAGCTTTTCGCGCACGCCGCCTACTGGCTTAACTTCTCCGCGGGAGGTTATTTCGCCAGTCATGGCAAGCATGGGTATAGGCGGCTTGAGCGTTATTGCGCTCATCAGCGCAACGCATAACGCAATGCCCGCGCTCGGCCCGTCCATTGGTATGCCGCCCGGCACGTTGAACGTTATGTCATAATCGCTTATGTCCAGCCCAAAGCGCGTCATGAAGCACAGCGCCGCGTTCTGTGCGCTAACGAGCGCCGTACCCTTGCGGCGCAGCTTCCTTGAGCGGAGGTCTATCTCCTCTTCTTCAACCATGCCGAGCAGTCTCAGCTTGCCCTGACCCTTGCCAACACGGCGTGCCGTGCATTCTATTTCTATGCTTATCCCGCCGCCGCTGCCCGTTACGGCAAGCCCTGCGCATACGCCTGCCGCGCTTTCGCGCCGTATTTCGCCGTATGTGCGGCGCGCATGGTGACATGTTCGCGCGACCCATTGTATGTCGTCCGTCACTATATCGCCGCGGCCTTCCTCAAGTGCGGCGCCCGCAGCAAGCTGAATCATATTCACGGCGTCGCGTCCGCCGCCGCTGTACCGCGCGCATTCGCATACGGCGTCGCTGTCTATGCCGAAGCCAAGCCGCTTTGCCGCGTCGCTTGCTATCACTTCCAACTCCTCCTGCCCAAGCTGATTGAAAAACAGCTCCACGCAGCGGGATCTCAGCGCCGCGGGGATATCCTCCGGACTGCGCGTTGTTGCGCCTATCAGGCGGAAATCAGCGGGCAGACCGTGCGCAAAAATATCATGTATGTGCGGCGGGATGGCTGTATTATCCGGCGAATAATATGCGCTTTCGAAGAATACGCGCCTGTCCTCAAGCACTTTCAGCAGCTTATTCATCTGCACGGGGTGCAGTTCGCCTATTTCATCCAAAAACAGCACGCCGCAATGCGCCTTCGTAACCGCCCCGGGCTTGGGCTGGGGTATGCCTTGCGCGCCGAGCGGGCCCGCGCCCTGATAAATGGGATCGTGTACGGAACCAATGAGCGGATCGGCAATGCTCCTTTCGTCAAAGCGGATGCAGGTTGCGTCAAGCTCAATGAACTTTGAATCCGCATTGAACGGCGAATCCGCGCGCCGCTTAGCTTCCTCCAAAACAAGCCTTGCCGCGCAGGTTTTGCCTATGCCCGGCGGGCCGTATATAAGCACATGCTGCGGGTTTGGGCCGCACATTGCCGCGCGCAGTGCGCGTATGCCCTCCTGCTGGCCTACTATGTCCTCCATGCGTGTGGGCCGCGCCTTTTCGCTCAGCGGCATATTCAGCGACTTTGCCCGCATTGCCATAAGCTGCCTGAGTTCAGCGTTTTCCTCGCGCGCGCGTTCTGTGGGGCGGCGCTTTATCGTTCCTTCCGCCTTTGCACGCCGGGAGGATACAAACCACCATACCAGGCCGAACATAGCCGCCTGCACCGCTATCCATATTGCTATTTCCATCTGTTGTTTTGCCCGCCTTTCGCCACGAATATAAAAATCAATCTGACGATAGTATGGCAAAAAGGCGCATACATGATATGCGCCAAAGAATGGAAAAATAAATTCGGTTACGCTAACGCTTTTTCAAAGAATGAAGCAAAGCTGTCCGCTATAAGCTGATAGCCCTTCTTATCAGGATGCACGCCGTCTATGCACATGTATTCGCCAAGCGCATCGCCGGAAGGGAATGCACTGCGCACGTCCACCAACGGCACCATGCGCTCCTGTGCTATTTCTGCCACGGCATCTGAATAGGACTTATGCGTTTCGTATATCTTTTCAACATAACCCAGCCATTTCAGTATGTTTTCGCGGCTGTTGCCGTTGCGCGAAACAAAGTCCAGATACCTGTTCGGCTCTATTGGCGGCAGAGTCATCATAATAGGCTGCACGCCTTGCGCGCGCAGTTCCTCTGTCATGGCGGCTATGTTCTGCTTAAAATCGGCCATGCTGGTCAGCGGCAGGTGCTCCTTATCCGGCTCCATGCTTATTTCGCTCCATTTGAAGTCGCTGTCGTTCCCGCCGAATTCGACGAGCGCCAGCTCGCAATCTAATCCTTCGTCAATATCGCGCAGCAGTATGCTGTGCCCACGCTGCACGGTTATGCCGAAGCGGGCGCGGTTTTCAGCCTCTATGCCGAAACGCTCATACAGCCTTATCAAATATTCGTTCATTATGGCATGGTAGCGGTATCCGGCATCAAGTATGGTGCCTTTCATTATGGAATCGCCGTATATCTTGGCGCGAAGTATCTGCTTCATATCATACGCTCTCCTTTCACGTGATGTACAATATTTCTACATATTCTGTTAATCAAAACGCCAACATCTAATTTAGAGAATTAGGCTATCTGAATTATATTACCTGAATAGAAAAAAGTCAATGAGCAAAACTGTAAACATAATGAAAAAAGGCGCATTTTGGCACAAACTATGTTTGCAAAAGGCATTGGGTTGTGATAAGCTATACTGACGGCGGTATGTCCGCCTGTTTGGCAACGATTATTTATTGTTCGGAGGATATTATGGCAAGTTTTGAAAAGCTTGAGGGCAATCAGGTGAAGCTCACTATGAGCATTCCCGCTGCGGATTTTGAAAAGGCGATAGACAGCGCGTATCTTAAGCTGCGCAAGACCATCGCGATACCCGGCTTCCGCAAGGGACATGCGCCCAAGGGCGTTATCGAAAAGACCTACGGTTGGTATGTATTTGTGGACGATGCGTTTGATATAGCGTATCCTGCGGTTTACGAAGCCGCCGTTAAGGAGCACGATGTTAAGCCCGTAGACAGGCCGGAAATAACCATTCTCAGCGCCGAAAAGGGCAAGGATGTGGAGTTTGAGGCTGTTGTTACCGTTATGCCCGATGTCACTTTGGGCCAGTATAAGGGTATAGAAGTGGCAAAGCAAGAGTATAATGTTACGGATGAAATGGTGGACGCCGAGATCGAGCGCGAGCGCGAGAAGGTCGCCCGCATGATAGACGTTGAGCGCCCCGTTGAAAACGGCGACGAAGTTGAGCTTGATTACAGCGGCACAGTGGACGGCGTTAAGTTCGACGGCGGCACGGCAGAGCATCAGCAGCTGACCATCGGCAGCGGCATGTTTATACCCGGCTTTGAAGAGCAGATGGTAGGCATGAATGTTGGCGAGGAGAAGGATCTTAACGTTAAGTTCCCCGATGAATACCACAGCGACGAGCTCAAGGGCAAGGACGCCGTGTTCCACGTTAAGGTACACGCCATCCGCACCAAGGAGCTGCCCGAAATAGACGACGAGCTGGCCAAGGATGTGTCCGATTTCGACACCATGGAGCAGTTCCGCGCCCATAAGAAGGAAGAGCTGGAAGAAAAGGCCAAGCAGGAAGCCAAGATAAACAAGGAGAACGAGGTGGTGGCCAAGGCCGTTGAGAATGCGACCGTTGACATTCCCGAAGTGATGATAGAGCGCCAGATGGACCGTATGCTCAACGATATCCGCTATCGTCTCAGCATGCAGGGCATATCGCTTGAAGATTACTGCAAATTCACCGGAACCACTATGGACGCCATGAAGGCCGAGATGAAGGGCGACGCGGAACGCCGCGTTAAGACCCAGCTGGTGCTGGATGCCATAGTAAAGGCGGAGGATATAAAGGCCGATCCCGAAGCCGTTGAAAAGAAGCTGGACGAATACTGTGCTCAGTTTGGCGACAGGGCGGCGGAATTCAAAGAAAAGCTGAGCGAGGACGACAAGGCATACTTCGAAGATCAGGCCGTGCTTGACAAGACGCTGGAGATGCTTTGCGACAGCGCAGTGGAGAAATAAGCGCATAAACGCGCTGACAATAACATAAAGGAGGCGCAAAAAATGGGCCTTATACCTATGGTAATAGAGCAGACCAATAAGGGTGAACGTTCATACGACATTTACTCAAGGCTGCTTAAAGACAGGATAATATTCCTTGGCGGGGAAGTGACGGACGACGAGGCTAACCTTATCGTTGCGCAGATGCTTTTCCTTGAGGCGATGACCCGGATAAGGAAATAAGCCTGTATATAATTAGCCCCGGCGGAAGCATAACCGCCGGCATGGCGATATATGACACCATGCAGTATATCCGCTGCGATGTATCGACGATATGCATTGGCATGGCGGCAAGCATGGGCGCATTCCTGCTGGCAGCGGGTGCGAAGGGCAAGCGCCGCGCCCTGCCTAACGGCGAAATACTTATTCATCAGCCCCTTGGCGGTGCACGCGGACAGGCGACGGAAGTTGCCATACACGCGGAGCAGCTGATAAAGACCAGGGAAAAGATGAATAAGATACTGGCCGAACGCACGGGCCAAACCGTTGAACAGATAGCGCTGGATACCGAACGCGATCATTATATGACCGCCGAGGAAGCACTAAAATATGGGCTGATCGACGAGATAATCCCTCCAAGGAGGTAAATTGATGCCAAGAAGTGACGACAATGGAACGATCAAATGCTCCTTCTGCGGCAAATCTCAGGACGAGGTCAGCCGTATAATAGCCGGGCCGGGCGTATACATATGCTCTGACTGCATAGAACTGTGCAAGGATATTATAGACGACGATTATCCCGAAGAACCCGAGGAACTGAAGGAGCTGCCCAAGCCCAAGGACATAGTTGACGTATTGGATCAATACGTGGTCGGTCAGGCGGACGCAAAGCGCGCACTTGCCGTGGCCGTATATAATCACTATAAGCGCATAAATGCGGACGATTCCAAGGACGATGTTGAACTGCAAAAGAGCAACATTGTCATGCTTGGGCCTACGGGCAGCGGCAAAACTCTGCTTGCGGAAACGCTGGCGCGCGTGCTGCAGGTGCCGTTTGCCGTGGCCGACGCTACAAGCCTTACCGAGGCCGGCTACGTTGGCGAGGACGTGGAGAATATACTGCTCAAGCTTATTCAGGCGGCGGACTTTGACGTTTCCCGCGCTGAAAAGGGCATAGTGTATATCGATGAGATAGACAAAATTGCCCGCAAGAGCGAGAATCCATCCATCACGCGGGACGTAAGCGGGGAAGGCGTTCAGCAGGCGCTGCTGAAAATAATCGAAGGCACCGTTGCAAGCGTGCCGCCGCAGGGCGGGCGCAAGCATCCGCATCAGGAGTTTATACAGATAAATACGTCTAAAATACTGTTTATCTGCGGCGGTGCGTTCGCGGGGATAGAGGATATCATTTCCCGCCGCACCGCGAAGAAGCTGCTTGGCTTCGGCGCGGAGGTATCCAGCCAAACGGAGAAGAACGTGGGCGAGATACTGAAAAAGATACTGCCCGAGGATTTGCTCAAATATGGCCTGATACCGGAATTCATAGGCCGCGTGCCAATAATCGTTACGCTGGAGCAGCTTGACGAAAACGCGCTTATGGACATATTGACAAAGCCCAAGAACGCATTGGCGCGGCAGTATAAGCGGCTGTTTGAAATGGACGGGGTGGAGCTTAACTTCGACGAGGATGCGCTGAGAGAGGTTGCTCACATGGCGATAGAGCGCAAAACCGGCGCACGCGGATTGCGCGCCATACTGGAAAACGCCATGATGGACATAATGTACGACGTACCCTCGATGCCGGATGTAAAAAGCTGCGAAATAACAAAGGGCGTTATAGACGGCACATCCGCGCCGGTATACGGCAGGGGCAAAGCATTATTGCCGGAAGAAAACGCGGTAAGCTGAACGCATAAGGAACAAAAGCAACAGGCGGGAGCATAAAGCTTCCGCTTTTTGTATGCCTGTAAATTTCGCAAGTAAGTTCGAATAAGCTTTAATAAAATCTGGATTATTATACATATTTCTGCTATGCTTTAATAAAGGAGCGGATTACGGGCTGAAGGAGGATAAATATATGCCGAAAATGATTGCTGTAATAATAGAAACGGTTGTTTTAGTATGTGCGCTGTGGCTTCTGTCCTTCATGGCCATATTCATGCATGAGCTTGGACATGCGCTGGGCTATATGCTTTCGACGCTGAACAGGCATTGGCATATACGGGTAGGCTCGGGGAAAAGACTGCTTAAAACAAAAAGGCTGACTGTTAAATTGCTTGTGTTTGACGGCGAATTCACCGTCGCCGGGAATACCGTGGATTCAAAAGCAAAGCTTATATCCACGCTTTCGGGCGGCCCGATTTTATCCTTCATATCGGTTGCGGTGCTGTTGCTTTTGCGATTCGGCGGCATGGCGTTCGATTCGGATATTATCCTATCAAGCGCGATAGAATATTTTATAAACTACGCGCTTATAAGCAATATCTTTATATTTCTTACATCCGTTCTGCCGTTTCGCTATTTCTTGGGAGAGATAAAGGGCGAGGAGAGCGACGGATTAAAGCTGATCAACGCAATAAAAAGCAAGCGGACTTAAGACTGGACAATAAAACAAGCGGCCTCCGATGTTGTTCGGGAGCCGCTTATGTGTGCTATGCTTTGTTTATCAGACCTTGAAGTTTACGCTGGTATCGCCCTGCTCATCCTTGCCGAACTCGTAGTCCTTGCCGGGAAGAATGGCGTTGAGCAGTATGCCCACTATGCTGGCAACAGCCAGACCGGACAGGCTTACGCTGCCTATGGTCACGCAGCCGGCATCGGAGTTGGAGATGCCGAGGGCGAGCACCATTATTATTGCCGCGATTATAACGTTGCGGGACTTAGTGAAGTCAACCTTGTTTTCAACCACGTTGCGCACACCGACCGCGGATATCATGCCGTAAAGAACCATTGATACGCCGCCGATGGTAGCCGCAGGCATTATGCGGATGAGAGCCGCAAACTTGGGGCAGAAGCTGAACACTATGGCAAGCACTGCCGCTATGCGGATTACGAAGGGGTCATAAACCTTGCTGAGTGCAAGCACGCCGGTGTTTTCGCCGTAAGTGGTGTTGGCAGGGGCGCCGAACAGGGCGGCGAGGGAGGTGGCCAGGCCATCGCCCAGCAGGGTGCGGTGCAGGCCGGGGTCGGTTATGAAGTTGCGTTCGCAGGTGGAGGATATGGCGCAAATGTCGCCGATATGCTCAACCATGGTGGCGAGGGAAAGGGGCGCTATGGTGAAGATAGAGGTCACGAGCAGGCCGGTATCAAGGTCCGGCTTGGAGAGCAGACCTATTACGGTATCCTGCATCTGGAAGGGCAGGCCTATCCAGGCGGCCTCCTTAACGGGGGTGAAGTCAACTTCGCCGCAGATGGCAGCCACAATGTAGGACACAAGGAAGCCGAGCAGTATGGGGATTATCTTTATCATGCCCTTGCCCCAAATGTTGCAGATTATTACGACCGCGATGGCAAGCAGCGCTATGAGCCAGTTGGTATTGCAGTTATTGATGGCGGAAGATGAAAGGGTGAGGCCGATGCAGATTATGATGGGGCCTACCACGATGGGCGGGAAGAAGCGCATAACCTTCTTCATGCCGAAAACATTGAAGCAGGCGGCAAGGATGACGTACATCAGGCCGGCTATCAGCACGCCGAAGCAGGCATAGGGCAGAAGCTCGGTATTGGGCACGTTGAATACGCCGGGGTTTGCCGGATCCTCAAGCATGGGCGCTATTGCCGCATAGCCGCCGATGAAGGCGAAGGAAGAACCCAGGAATGCGGGGACCTTGCGCTTGGTCAAAAGATGGAACAGCAGCGTGCCGAGACCGGCGAACAGCAGCGTGGCCGATACGCTCAATCCCGTAAGGGCGGGCACGAGCACCGTTGCGCCAAACATGGCAAACATATGCTGGAAGCCGAGTACGATTGTCTTGGGCCAACCAAGCTGGCCTCTGGCGTCGTAAATGCCTTCGTTTTTCTGGTTCATTGCGAAAGTTACCTCCTGCGTGATGATTAAATATTATTGCGAGAGCCCTGCGGCCCATAGCATACATAAAAAAAAGACGGATATTAAATCCGTCCGTTAAATACTGAAAAGCGGGAATAGGGAAAGAAGGTGGTAAGGGGCGTTCTGTTCATGAAACCAAGCATTTTTTGCACCGTCCTTTCGCTTCCGCATTTTTTCTGCCGATTACTATATCATGCTGTGGGGGTAAAATGCAAGCAGAAATTATGTTTAATCGCAAGAATTTTTTTTAGCAGGCTCCTTGGCATCCAAAATCAACCGCGGGGCGAAGCCTAAATGATCCGCGGAACAGAGCGAATACTGTATTCCGTTACGTTCGCCTTCAAACGCACCAAGACAGGCTTTGTTGTGAAGATGGGCATATATAAGATAATTTATGCCGTATTCTTCGGCAAGCTGCGTAAAACCGGAATCCTGCCGCTTTTCATTGAAGGGAGGAAAGTGCAGCATCAATATGCGCACCGTGCCTTCCGGCAGGCGGTTAAGGCTCATCCTCAGCCGAATAAGCTCGCGTTCATATATGGCCCTGTCCTTTGTTTCGCTGTACGCCGAAGAACCGGGACATACCCAGCCCCGGCTTCCGCATACGGATATATTGTCAATGGTAAAACAGTCGTTTTGAAGTGCAAAGCAGCCATTGGGCAATGCGGCGCGAACCTTGCCGAGCGCGCTCCACCAGTAATCATGATTGCCGCGCAAAAGCAGCTTTGTGCCGGGTAATGCGCCTATGAATTCAAGGTCGCATATCGCGTCCTCCAGCCGCATTGCCCAGCTTATGTCGCCCGGTATCAGCACAATGTCGTTCTCACCAACGGCGCTGCGCCAAGCGGAGATCACGCGCTGCGGATGATCGGCCCACGTTGGGCCGAACACGTCCATCGGCTTATTTGAGCTTCCGCTTAAATGTAGATCTCCTATGGCGAATACCTTCATTTGGTGATATCACTTTCTCCTGCCGCGCTTGGGTTTCTGCTCCGGCTCGGGTTCGGGCTCGGGCTCTGTTTCTTCTTCCTCCTCCTCGTCATCCAAATCGTCGTCGGAGGAGAGTTCCTTATCTATTTCGCTCAACTCGCTTTCGGGAATTTCACTGTCACTGGGCATGGGCACCTCTATTTCGTCCAGCCCAACGCTGCCAAGTACGAGTTCCTCAGGATCCGTTATCGGCTCCGCAACGTTGCCGGATTGCATCTCCTGCCTACGGGCTTCCCTAAGGCATATCGCGCAAAGGTCGCTGCCCTTAACGGCGGGATTCTCGCCGCACTCGCTGCACATTACTATGCTGTCCTCCGGCTCGCTGTCCCCGCCCTTCATTTCGCGGCGGCACACATTGCAGTATTTTTCATCGTCTTTTATATAATTCAGTTCGCAGCGCGGGCATTTTCTCAAAGCCATATTGCCACATCCTCCACAGTTTATTTTTTACTTCCACTATTATGCGTACAGCATATAGTTATGTCAAGTAGCATATGCAAAAAGTCTGCAATATTTGTGCATTACTTTGCATTTGACAAACTGTCGTTCACTATTGCGCCAATTCTGGCCACCAATTCTTCGCGTCCATCGCCTGTTTCCGCGCTGTAACAGAGCGCCCACGGCGGCGCGCCGAGCAGTTTGGCGTTTGCATTTGCCGCCTGCTGCCGCTTTGAACGGGAAAGCTTATCCGCCTTTGTGGCAATGAGCGTATACGGAATGCCGTAATATATTATCCATTCAAGCATCTGCTTATCGGCGGCGGTAGGCTCGTGACGAATATCTATAAGCATGAATATATGGCTTACGCTTCCGCCGGAAAGGTAACTTTCCATCAGCTTGCCCCAGCTTTCCTGCTCTGCCTTTGAGACCTTGGCGTAGCCGTAGCCGGGAAGGTCAACAAGATAAAAGCTGTCGTTTATCCTGAAATAGTTTATCAGCCGCGTTTTGCCGGGGCTTGCGGATATGCGCGCCAGCTTTGAATTGCGGCAAAGCGAATTGATAAGGCTGGATTTGCCCACGTTTGAGCGGCCAACCATGGCTATCTGCGGGCCGTCCTGTATAAACTTCCCGCCAAGGCCGAAGCTGGTTTCAAATACGGCTTTTTTTATATCAAACTTTTCCATAATGCTCCCTATTGCGCGGCTGCCGCGCCGGTATGCGCATGCTGTGGTATAAATGCATTTGCCGCCTTCTGGGGCCTATGCTCAAGCGCAAGAGGAATAACGTCAAATGCGCTTGCAACGCCTATTATTTCCATGTTGGCCTTCACTTCGTCCGGCACGTCGCTTAAATCCTTTTCGTTGGCCCTGGGAATAAGCACGCGCTTTATGCCCGCGCGGTACGCCGCAAGCAGCTTTTCCCTGAGCCCGCCTATTTCAAGCACGCGCCCGCGCAGCGTTATTTCGCCGGTCATGGCTGTGTCTGCCCGTGCGGGGATGCCGCTCAGCGCGCTGAGCATAGCCGTCATTATGGTTATGCCGGCGCTTGGGCCGTCCTTTGGCACGGCGCCTTCGGGAACGTGCAGATGTATGTCCTTTTTGTCCAGCGGCAGCGTTATGCCGAATTCTTCCGCATGGGCCTTTATGAATGTCAGCGCAGCCTTTGCGCTTTCCTGCATAACATCGCCAAGCTTGCCGGTCAATATCACCTGGCCGGAACCCGGCACTATCTGAACCTCTATTTGCAGCGTTTCCCCGCCGAAGCTTGTCCATGCAAGGCCGTTTGCAAGGCCTATTTCATTTATGGCATCTATTGCGCCGTGGGTATACTTTGGCGCGCCAAGATAGGCCGCAAGCTTTTGCTTGCCTACGCGCACGCGGGTTTTGCCGCTGCCTATACCCATTGCGGCCTTGCGGCAAACGGCGGCTGTTTCGCGCTCCAGCTCCCTTACGCCTGCTTCATGGGTATAACCGCGTATCAGTTCAACTATCGCTTCATCCGCTATGGTAAGCTGGCATTTCTTCAGCCCGTGCTTTTCAAGCTGCTTGGGGATAAGGTGACGCTTGGCTATTTCCACCTTTTCGGTTTCAAGGTAGCCGCTCAGCTCTATCACTTCCATTCTGTCCAGAAGCGGGCGGGGGATGGCGTCCTTATCGTTTGCCGTGGTTATGAACATGACCTTGGACAAATCGTATTCCTGCTCCAGAAAATGATCGCGGAAGGCGAAATTCTGTGCGCTGTCCAATACCTCCAGCATGGCTGCGGCGGGGTCGCCGCGCATGTCTGCGGTAAGCTTGTCTATTTCGTCAAAAAGCAGCAGCGGATTTATGCTGCCCGCTTGGCGCATCGCGGCGATAACACGGCCCGGCATTGCGCCTATGTATGTGCGCCTATGGCCGCGTATCTCGGCCTCGTCATGTATGCCGCCGAGGCTCATCCGCACAAAGTTGCGCCCAAGCGCCCTTGCAATGCTGGATGCAATGCTTGTTTTGCCAACGCCCGGCGGGCCTACAAAGCAAATTATCTGCCCGTTCACTTTGCCCGTAAGGCGCGCAACGGCAATGTGCTCCAATATGCGCTGCTTTACCTTTTCCATGCCGTAATGGTCGTTATCAAGTATTGCGCGGGCGTGCTCAATGTCCAAATCATCCTTGGTTTCTTCGCTCCACGGCAAATCGAGCATGCATTCTATATAGTTTCGCATGGGCGGCTGCTCGTGCGATGCGGCGGGCAGGTCGCCAAAGCGCGCTATCTCGCGCTCTAGCTTTTCGCGCACGGCCTGCGGCATTTCTTTTTCCTTAAGCCTGCGCGTGTATTCTTCTGCTTCGTTCTGCTCGGTTTCGCCAAGCTCCTTGCGTATGGCCTTTATCTGCTCGTGCAGATAATATTCGCGCTGGTTTTGGTCCATGCTGCGCTTCACTTCTGCGGCGATGCGCTTATCAAGCTTTGTTATTTCAACTTCGCCCATTACGCCCGCAAGCACGATTTTCAGCCTTTCTTCAACGCTTATTGCGTCCAGCGCGGCCTGGCGCATGTTTGACTTAACAAACACGGCGTTGGCTACCGCATCGGCATACTGGCCCGCTGAGGGCAGCTGGCGTATATTTTCGGCGGTTTCTGCATTTATGCGGGTGGTCACGCTGAGGTAATCGTTAAAGGAAGAATCTATCCTGCGGCGCAGCGCTTCGGCTACCAGCGGGTTGCAGGGCTCGTCCTCGATTGTTTCCACAGTAACTGTGGTATAGCTGCCGTACTGCGCATCCTTTATACGCGCACGGCAAAGCCCCAGCACAAGCGCGCGGAGCATGCCGCCCGGCATATTGACGGTTTGCCGTATGCGGCATATCACGCCCATACTGAATACGTCTTCGGCCTTAACGGTGGTTTTTGCGCTGTCCTTCTGCGTGGTAAGGAATACGAAGGAGTCCTTTTCTTCGGCCGCGCGGACGGCACGGCGGCTTTCCTCCCGCGCTATGTCAAAATGCAAAAGCTCACCCGGCAGCATTACCAGCCCTCTCAGCGGTACGCCGGGCAGCTTCATTTCCCTATCAAGTGTAAAGCTTTCCAAATTCGTGTGTTCCTCTTTCTCGGCGGAGTACGCATCCGCCTGTATACATGATTATACATATAAATGCGGCAGGATACAACAAAAACAATGCGCCGGGCGATATGTCATCGTCCGGCGCATTTATGCATAGCTTTTCAGCTTACTGCTTATTTGTTGGCAAGGTATTCGTCTATGGCCTTGGCAGCGGTTTTGCCCGCGCCCATGGCGGATATGACGGTAGCCGCGCCGGTAACGGCATCGCCGCCGGCATACACGGCGTCACGGCTGGTCTTGCCGGTGGCTTCCTCAACGATTATGCCGCCCTTGCGGTTGACCTCAAGACCCTTGGTGGTGGACTTGATGAGGGGGTTGGGGGAGGTGCCCAGCGCCATTATGACGCAGTCTACGTCTATATCATATTCGCTGCCCTCTACAGGTATGGGACGGCGGCGGCCGGAAGCATCGGGCTCGCCCAGTTCCATCTTCTGGCAGTTCATGGCGCATACGCTGAACTTGTCATCGCCCTTTATGGAAAGGGGAGTGGTCAGCAGGCAGAATTCTATGCCTTCTTCCTTTGCGTGCTCAACTTCTTCACGCCTGGCGGGCAGCTCGCTCTCGCTGCGGCGATATACTATCTTGACCTCGGCGCCGAGCCTTCTTGCGCAGCGCGCGGCATCCATGGCAACGTTACCGCCGCCAACTACCGCAACGTGTTTGCCGTGCATGATTGGGGTGTCGCTGTCCTCACGATAGGCCTTCATCAGGTTTATGCGGGTAAGGAACTCGTTGGCGGAGTATACGCCCTTCAGGTTTTCGCCGGGGATGTTCATAAACATGGGCAGACCTGCGCCGGAGCCTATGAACACGGCCTCGTAGCCCATGTCGAACAGCTCGTCTATGGTCAGGGTCTTGCCTATTACCATGTTAGTCTCTACGTCCACGCCAAGTGCGCTCAGGTTGTCTATTTCCTTCTGAACTATGGCCTTGGGAAGACGGAATTCCGGTATGCCGTATACCAGCACGCCACCGGCGGTGTGCAGCGCTTCAAATACGCTGACCTTGTAGCCTTTGCGCGCCAGATCGCCCGCGCAGGTGAGGCCGGAAGGGCCGCTGCCGACTATGGCAACCTTGTGACCGTTGGAGGCGGGAATATCGCTGGGGGTGGTGGAATGGGCGTTATGCCAATCGGCAACAAAGCGCTCCAGACGGCCTATGCCGACGGGTTCGCCCTTTATGCCGCGCACGCACTTGGATTCGCACTGGGTTTCCTGCGGGCAAACACGGCCGCAAACCGCGGGCAGGCTGGAATCGCGGGAAATCACCTGGTATGCGCCTTCAAAGTCCATTTCGCGTATCTTTGCGATGAATTCGGGAATGTGTATGTTTACCGGGCAGCCGTTTACGCAGGGCATATTCTTGCAGTTAAGGCAGCGGGCGGCCTCGTCAAGGGCTATCTCCTCGG